>Ga0206677_10003074_pt1 | contig 14286 bp, 12 predicted proteins | sample M130m12015metaG_FD_155475 | JGI IMG/M metagenome (GOLD analysis project Ga0206677, IMG submission 155475) | Ammonia-oxidizing marine archaeal communities from Monterey Bay, California, United States - M1 30m 12015 | ecosystem: Environmental > Aquatic > Marine > Intertidal zone | place: USA... | reverse complement strand
TGAAGAATAATTTTCGGGCTCTACTAATCCAAGGTCGTAGCCGCTGAAACTCAGATCAAATCGAATCCCAGTTGGCAACAAGGAATGCTCAACACTGCTTTGCCTGTGAGCGAAAGAACCTTGTTCGGTTTGAGCGACAAAAGTCTCATCTGCAAGCGACGAATCATCCTCTTCGCCGTCATCACCGTCATCGCCTCCACCGTTGTATCCAGTCAAATCAAGAACGTACGATGCAGGCATAATCACGAGGAAGCAGGCAAGAGCAAATGTTAGTGCGAAAGCGCGAAGCGTTCCTTTGAAGCGAATACCAGCAACCACAAGACATTCGGTTACGCAGAGGAAAACCAAAGAAAACAAGGTCGCATTACGTCCATATTTTAGCCATTCAATCGTTTCACCTTCATCCTCCGATTCTGACGAAGGGGTTTCGTCGTCCGAATTGTCTTGGGTCGTGTTTTGTTGAGAAGCATTCACCGGTTCGTCGTAATCTCTAAACAACATATACAACAAAAAAGATGTAGCATTCTCCATCTCAACATCGATGAGCGTTTGCTCTTTATCGATTGCCACCAAAGCATTGACTTTGGTTGGAGCCGGTTGCCCTTCAGTGTATTGGCCTTCGAATTGAATCACCAGCCAAGCGGACAAAAACAAATGGAGGGCGATGAGGACGGTCCCCAAGATTCGCACACCATCTCCTACACGGCTATGAGGAGGGCGTAGGGCCATGTATTCTCCACGCGCCACTCGTACTTGAGGATTCAATCACTCTTCGTTCTCGTCAGCATCGTTGTCTCGGCGGCTACCTGATACGACACCTGCGAGAACAATAATCGCGACCATTGAGATTGGAGATAAGAATGGCAAGTCTAAGCCAGAATCATCTGCTAGATCTTCTGCAGTCTGAGGTGCAGTATCGTCATCACTATCTGATCCAGACGGAGTTCCTGTTTCGGGTAGAGTAAGGTCGCTTACATCAACTCCTGCTTCGATGAGATCTTCTTCGATTGCACCGAGGTCGTGGTCATCTACATTGACGATATCTGCGATTGTTGTGGCTTCTTCCATGCCATTGGTTGCAGCGTTCGCATCAACTCCGGTCAAGTAACGGATACTGAGTTTTGCTGGAGCATCGTCAGTATATCCTTGGGTCTCTGGTCCGGCAAGAGTGTATGCGCCATCGTCGTTCATGACGTAAACGCCAACTCCGACCATTGCTGCATGTTCATTACTCCACATTGGAGACCACATTCCATCGTCGTAAGGGAATTCTTCGAACGGTTCAACGTCCTCGAGACGGTCTTCAAGGTTCATACCGAATTGCTCGAGTACGTCCTCAAGTCCGGATTCCGCAAGGGCTTCGAAAACAGCAACGACACGGTCGCTGACTTCATCATCTGACTCTTCAATCAGCGTGCAACGCATTTCCGAAACGTACGGGGTTGTGGCTCCGTCTTGGGTAAGTTCTGTGATGAGGCAATATTCGCCCACTTCAAGTACGTCGATGTTGCCTTCCACAGTGTATGAGCTGTCAGATCCGTCAATTGCCATCGTTCCTGAATCAAGTTGGTTTTGGTTCGGGTCCATAAGCGAGTAGGTCACTGTCGCACCTTCGTAACCAGACCAATCGTATACGGACAAATCGTAGCGAAGGCTCATTTGTTCATGTTCATACAGATCAGAATAACCAAATTCAGGGCCAATCCATTGTGAATTGCACATTTCAGATAATTCAACAAGTGGAGACGAGGCCCCTGTTTCGCTGATTGATGCTGTCATGCACATGGTCGCTTCTCCGTATGTTGACGGGATGGCTACGCCGCTGTCTTCGGACCAAGAGGTGGCCCATTCAGGGTTTGAATCGCACAACCACGAGTCGCAGATTGTGGATTCAATCGATGAAAGTGGTGTTCCTGCATCATCATATACATTCATCTGGAGTGTGTAGTGGTTGAGAACGCCTTCATCTTCCAATGTTGGACAATCGCCATTACCGTTGTTGAGAGTTGCCCATTCCACTTCGCTTCCATCGTTGCAAGTGAACATCTTTGTCGAACCGTCAGCAGGCGCTTCGTCAGATCCATCGCTGCAGGCGGATTCGCCATCGTTCACTGATGTGAAACCAATTTCAGAGCCATCGTCGCAAGTAAACAATGCGGAATCGTCGCTTTGCAAAACTGAAGTATTACCTGAAAGAGCGGTCTGAACTGTAATGTTGTCTCCCCAGAAATGAAGTTCTCCGGTGAGTTTTGCTGGAGCGTTTGCGGGACTAAAGCCCTCTACATACACCCATTCCTGACTTAATGTCTTACCTTCCATAGTATCGATTAAGGTGATTTCGACAGAACAGTACTCATTTTCTGGGCACATGTCTGCATCATCCATGATTGTGACGCCATCGCCAACGGACCACACTTGGTCGCCAACGCTGCCGAATTCAACAAGGCTGCAATCGCCATCGGTAGGCATTCCGGGGTTTGAGCACGTAACCGGTGCGTTACCATCAACTGATACTCGGACACTAACTGCAGCCCAATTGATGTCGTCGCCTTGGTCCATTGTAACGTAGGCTAGTTTGTCTTCATCGCCTTCATAGTTTACAGCTTCTTCGGAATGGAAATAATACATCATTAGGTCGCCATCCGGCTCTGCTGAGCCGAAAATCGATTCGAGACTGTCTGTAATGTCTTCACCGATGTCTTCAGCAACTTGTTCAGCAAACGATTCCCCAGAACCTGCAAGGACGTTACCCATCATCAGGAACATCAATGGGTTTCCAGGTGGGCAAGTGTCACAACTCTGGACTTGAGTGGATAGGCCTTCACCATCACCGAGGTCGACTGTGAGTGTTTCTCCTTTAGAGAAATCGAATTCCCCGTACATCTCCATGTCAAAATCGCCTGATTCCGATAGAGAATCGGATATTTCAAGGTCGAATTCTCCAGCATCGAGGCCGAAGTCTTCGGTTGGAATGCCTTCAATTGAGAAAGAGTAGTCAACTGCGCCGGTATAATCACCAGTTAAGTCGCCACACTCGGATTCCCCGCATTCCCAGTAATAGTTATCATTAGCCGCAGACAAATCAACATAAATTGCATTCGGTGAGCCAAGGCGCCATTGTGAAGAAGAGTCTGTGATTGAATATCCCAGAGTGAGTTCAGTACTGAAATCAACAGGGAACTCCTCTCCGCCGCCTTCCAACAATACATCAATATCCAGGCCAACAAGAGCTGAAACATCCATGCTGAACTCCATGTCTGCTCCAATGAGGTTGTACGAATCATCGAGGTATTCTGTATACATCATGTCAACGGTCAAAACTTGTTCCAAGGATTGAACAATATCAATGTCAAAACTGGTAGGATCGGAACCAAAGTTCGTTTCTGACCAATCGGTTTGAAGGATTGAATCTGCAAGAATGCCGTGACGAAGAGTTACGTCATCGGTTCGACTCCAAACTGAAACATCGTTTCCGTTGTTGTCTTGAATTGTTTGCGGGGTAATATCTTCTGTGTGGTGGACATAAACATTTGATGCGCCGGTTTGCAATTGGCCGATGATGAGGTTAAATCCAGCATCGTCTGCAGCGCCCATTATTTCGCTTAGAATTTCAGGGATATCGAGGCCTGTGAAATTCTCAAGATCAGTGTCAACGCTGCTCCAATCGTATTCAACACCATAGTAAAATTCAGATTCTTCGGTTGGGGTCGCACTTACACTTCCCAGCGGCAAGAGAGATGCCAAGAGAAGGGCGGTCATGAGGAGGCTAGGCAACGTTCGGGCAATGTTCATGCTAAGTCCGTATTTGTGCGAGAATATCAAAGTATTCCCTACGCTAAAGAACCAAAAAGCAGAGAATTCGCTTATTTTCGAGATTCTCGACACACTTCTACGAAGTTTTCGAACATTTCCTTGCCGAATTCAGAATCGTTGACTTCAGGGTGGAATTGGAGGCCGAAACGGTCTCCTTTCTCGTTCTCCATACCCTGAACTAGACAAGACGGGCTTTTTGCCGTGACAAAGAAACCTTCAGGAACGACATGAACTTCATCGTTATGTGATTCCCAAACCGTTTGTGTTGCAGCGGTATTCGCAAATATCTTCCCGCCTTCGTTTTGAAGTTCAATTTGCATAGCGCCAAATTCTGGAATGAGGGATTCTCGGGCGTCTCCTCCGTAATGCCGAGCCATGAACTGGTGGCCAGCACAAATGCCGAGAATAGGAATATCAAGGTCAAGATAGGCCGCGCAATTTCCTAATTCTCCAGTAAGCCCGACCCGTGCTGCGCCTCCAGAAAGAATAATCCCGTCCAGTTGGCGAAGTTCGTCGACTGGGGTCGTGTTATCGATAATTTGAGTATCCACTTTCAGATAGCGGAGCATTCTCCACTCTCTGTGAGTCCATTGCCCACCATTATCAACGACATCGATTACGAGTGGTTTATCATCCATACGCTCACCTGTGGTTTTGCGTGTATGGTCGAACAGCCATGAACATGCCGCCCCAAATAATTCAGAGAATGGTTTGATGTTACAGAACATTCAGCATTAGATATGGCGCGAGTCGTTGTTGTTGGCGCAGGTCTTGCCGGCCTAGCATGCGCACTCGAAGCAACAACTGCAGGACACCATGTCGTCGTATTGGAGCGTTCTGCAAGAATTGGAGGCCGAGGCTCAACCCAGAATTTTGACGGCTTTCCCCTCGGATTTGGACCCCATCTGTTTTGTAAAAAAGGCCCATTCCATGATCTGGTACGTAAACTGAGCAGAGTGAAACTGAACTCTTCTCCTATTCAACTGCACAGAGTCGAATTTCTCAACCACGGCATTGTTCGGCCTGTGGACAATGTAAAAGCGTCAATCATCGCCAAGAAAATACTCCAAGAGGGAGACACGAATGAACGAATTGTTCGGGGTGCTAACTTCTTATCATCGTGGAACACGAGTTTAACTTCGGAACGATATACTGCGCTGCAGAAAAACAAACTCCTTGTCTCCAATGAAGGATGGTCAGGGATGGTTGGAAGAATGGCCGCGGCACTCGATGAAGTCGGAGTTTTCATCGAATGTGGGCTGCATGTGGAAAAAATTCAGACGGGGAAAGTTCATCTGGCCGATGGCAGAGAAATCGAGACGGATGTCATCGTTCTTGCCTGTGGACCCGCCGCAGCGAGAAAGTTCGTCCGAGGCATGGACGAACAAAAAGCCAAGGATATATTCTCGCCTTTACAAAGAACAACGGCCAGTTTCATTGAAGTCGGTCTCGACTCAAAATCACTGGCCGGCCGTCAAGCAGTGGTAGATGTCGACAACCAATTGGCGATATTGGATTACAGGGCCATACAACCGCGTTTGGGGCTCGAAGGGAGTCATTTATCGGCTGTTGCTGTGGGAGGTCTTGAATCAGACCCGGGTGAGACACGCTTCGCTTCTCAAGAAGAGCGGTTGGCGGCATTGAGTGCCTTTTTGGATCAACGGGCATCTGGTTGGAAAGAGCACATCGTACAACATTCCGAGCAGGCCAAGATTACCATCCTCGATGCTGGTGAATACCGCGTACCCCAGCAAGCCTTTGCGGCCAATGGGGTTCTGTTTGCTGGTTCATGGGTCGAAAGCGAGCATCGACTCGCTGATGCTGCAGTCGATACGGGCCGGGCTGCCGGCCGTTCGGTTTCATCGGCCCGAGATTGAACACTTATCCACTGCCAACTCTTGGGCGTTACATGCGATTCGTATCATGGAACGTCAATGGCATTCGAGCAGCAATCCGAAAAGGAATTGACGATTATTTCGAATCTCTCGATGCTGATGTCGTTATGCTTCAGGAAGTACGCGCTCTACCAGAACAATTACCCAAAGGATGGAATTGGCCCGAGGGATACCAAGTTCACATGCACTGTGCTGAGAAAAAGGGATATTCTGGTGTTGCAACACTTTCGCGAGAAGCAATCAAAACAGTTGAGACTGGAATGAACGGCTCTGTGGATACAGGCGATTCAGAAGGGCGAATTTTGGTTACAGAACACCAAGGATTCACCTGCATCAACACCTATCTGCCAAGCGGCTCAAACAAACAAGAACGACAAGACTTCAAGGAAGCATGGATGGATGAGTGGAGGGTTTTCCTTGCCCCGTACCTCAAAATGAAAACCCCCGTTATTGTGTGTGGCGACCTTAACATCGCTCATACCGAAGATGATATCTGGAACGCAAAAGGCAACGCTAAATCAAGTGGTTTCTTACCGCAGGAACGAGAATGGTTCACTCAGTTACTGAATGATGGTTGGAGCGATGCCTTCCGAAACCATGTTGGAGAGGGGGAGAAAATCTACTCATGGTGGTCAAACAGAGGGCAAGCGCGTGCGCTGAACCGTGGATGGCGTATTGATTATTTTCTACTGAATGAGGCTGCAAAGAACATGGTTTCTGACGTCAGCATTGTGCGACAAGGAGGCATTGATGTCTCAGACCATGCCCCTGTCGTCTTAGATTTGAAGTTCTAAGCGCTCTCTTCAATGTCTGCTAAGTCGACCAAAAGGGCATCGACAATATCACGTAATTCCTGCAGCTTTGTATGCTGGACGACGACTGAAACAAGAGTTTCTCCATCCTCTTCTTGCGAGAATGCTTCACAGTGAGGGCGGTCTGCGGCGGCAAGAATACGCTGAGCCATAAGTGCTGTTCCAGACCATTGAATTGTCGCTTCGTGCGATTCGACCATGTACCTTGGCAGAGGTGGGCTATTATGAGGATGACCCGTCGCAGTAGCATGGCGAAGACGAACGAAAGTGATCCGGTCTTTGCTGGCACAGGCGGTGTTGTGCTCGGAGAAGCACGTACAAACCACGAAGGACGGAAAGCAATATTGTTGGTTCGTGATAATGAAAATACTGCCGAGTTTGTAGCATTGGTAGCAACTATGGGCATTACGATTGTCGAAACGCTGCACCAGCCTGGACACCCCGACCCTCGAGGTTATTTTGGAAGAGGTCGGCTCCAAGATGTAGCCGATGAACTTTCGAGTCGAATCGGCACCCACCCATGGCAAGGAGTGGACCTTGTTCTCTTGCACACCAATGCTTCACCGCGTCAACTTGTAGGCGTTAGTGAAGGAATGCAAATCGAAGTTTGGGATCGCGTTCGGTTGCTCCTGTCGTTGTTCACATCGCACGCCTCGTCGCTTGAAGCAAGGACTCAAGTTCGAATCGCTCGAATGCAAAGCGACCGTACCGTACTTCGTGAACTTGCCAATCAGCAGACCACTGGTGAAAGGGCAGGTTATGGTGGCGGTGGTATCACCGCTTTACAAGCGACTATTGCCAACATTAATCGAGAACTTGTACATTTGAGAAAGCGTCAAAGAAAGCATGCTGTGGCTCAATCCGAGCGTAGAAAACAACGCTCTCGCGGCGGGGCGATGACCGTAGGCCTCGCCGGATATACGAATGCAGGAAAGTCAAGTCTTTTTCTTGCCTTGTCGGGAAAGGAGGTGTTGGTCAAGGACAAACTTTTCTCGACATTGGAAACCACAATTGGGCGCATGGAGGCGAGTCCGCGGGTTCTTCTCGCCGACACCATCGGATTCATTGATCATCTGCCCAGCGCAACCCTCGACGCGTTTCGAGCCACGTTAGCAGAGGCATTGGAAAGTGACCTGCTGCTGATTCTAGCAGATGCAAGCGACAGGCCAGAAGAATTAGAGCGCAAGCTATTCACTTCTAGAAATGAAGTATTTACTCGGTTTTACGGTGAAGAAATTGATGAGGAGTTTCCTTGGAAATCATCAGACACTTCCGTAGTCAATCATGTGTTGACCGTTCTCACGAAAATCGACCAAGCGAGTGAAGCACAGTTGGAAGAAGCCGTCGCAACCGTTGCGGCTCTTGGACTACCAGATCCAATACTCATTTCCTCACATTCTGGCAAGGGAATGCAGAAACTGAAAGATTCGATTCTCTGGCATTTGTTTGGTCCACCAACAGATTTACTCTTGCTCCCCGTTCCAGCAGGAGGCGGTCGGGCCGTCGAAGGACTCGTTTCAGACGTCTACGATTCAGGTCTCGTCTCGAACAGAATCAACCATGACGATGGTATCGTAGAAATGCGAGTATGGATACATGAACACGCTCTTGCCAGGTTACTCGCTCATTCCAAACATCGCATTGAAGTGAAGTAGGTCGGCCTCCTACCACCTCTATGGCCGACGCGGAGTCCACTGTTTCTGCAGACGGCCCCGATTACATTGACGAGTTGACTGGACTCGCTGAACCAACCCAAAGTTTGATGTTTTCATCGTCCAATACAATCCTCACTAAACCAGATCCAAACATGCACCCTATGGGTCAAGCAATTGGCGTATTTCTGCTCTTCATCTGTCTGCTTGGATTCCTTAATGGCGCCGATTATGCCACGCCTAATTCTGGTCTCGTACGGCCGGATGAATTTGTCTACCGGCTCTCTCTTACCGCTCCTGACGAAACGGCAACGTTTCGAGGCGTTGTTTACGATGATGAAGGGCAACCACTTGAAAATGCAACGCTCTACATCTCTTGGGATGACAATGGGATTTGGAATTCCACTGAAATGCAAACCGATTCAAACGGCTTCTTCAATTTTGAACGACTTGACCCCGGGCTTGCCCGGGTCGATGTTCTCGTCGAACGGGATGGTTACCGGGATGTTTACTCAAATCGCGTCTTGTTTTCGCCACCCGCAATGATTGAACCAATAGGATTTACAACGATAGATTTCACAATTCCTTCGCAGGAAGACTTCGCTCAAGAGCCTTGTTCGAACGGCGCTGAAGAATGTGAAATACGCTACATCGACCTCACTGAGGGGCAAATGGACCATCCACTGATGGACCCCGGCGCCTCAAGCATCTATGTGACAATTGGATTTGCCTTCATGGGTTTGGCGCTCATAGGAACTGGTTTTACAGTTTGGGCCATGAAATCTGGCTCAATAGCCGTACTGCGGACCGCTGCTGGCATCTCTTTCTTCGGCATGGGGCATTACTACACAGCGTGTTGTTTCGGAATTGTTGCCTTTGTTTTGACCTTCGCAGTACCGAAAAGGTATGTTCCTATGAATGAAGAGTTTCGTTGAATCCTTGCATTTTGATGCAAGCACCCCGTCCATCTTAAGTCGACTTCGCCCAGCAGGTATGCATGGACCTGTTCTCTTCAGCATGGATGACGCGGTCTCTCGGCGAGGCAGTATCCGCGCTTTACTTGGAACAAGACGCTGGCCTGTTCGCCGGCGGATGGAACGGATGTGTCAAATCTTGGGATTCTGACGGCGAACTGCAATGGACTGCTAAACTCTCCGATCGAGTGACCGTACTCCAGCGAGAAGGCGATGTGTTGTTCGCAACGGCAGGGCTTCATGTTGCCTGTATCGATATCTCAGACGGAAGTGTTCGTTGGAATCATGCACTCGAAGGCAGTGCCGACTCGATTACCGTGTTCGAAGATTCCCTCTATGCGGTTTCATCGGTCTACGATATTGAGCATAACGATTTTTTGGAGTCGGCTGTATGGAATTTCTCTTTCGACGGCGAGCTCCGTTGGATTCATCGAATGGATGAGCGGCCTTGGGTCACACTGAAACATGACGGCGATGTTTGGTTTGGTCTTGGTCGGCCAAAATGCGGTTTCGCTAACATTCGTGGAGAGCATGAATTCATTCACACCCCAACGGAGGCAGATTCGCCAATCACGTGTGGTTCCGAAACCGAATCGGAAATGGTTTTTGGACATGCAAACGGTTCGGTTTCGAATCAAAAGGGCGACACTGTATCTGATGAAAAAGGCGGCATTGAACATATTGTAGCTATGGCTGGAGGTTATGTTGCTGCTCTCGAAAATGGGTGTATCGTTGCGCGGATGAAGGGTGAAAATATCTGGTCGACCGAGGGGGGATTGGTATCGAGGCTTGCTGTTGGCTTTGAAATTGAGAAAAATCCAACGCTATGGTCTGGCCGCTGGTCTGGCTCCGAAGGGATTCTTAGCATCCAGGATGTTGTTTCAGGGAAAATCCTTGCCAGCACTTCCTCAAGCCGTTGTGAATCAATCAGTGTAGACGCAACACGAACGGCAATCGGATGTGAAGATGGGAGCATCCATGTTTGGGAAAAAGACATGCTCAATCGTCGAATGAAGGCGAATGAGCAGACGATTCCAAAGGATAATCGTAAATCCGCTCTGCAAGAGAAATTACGAGCTTTGCGTGACCGGTAATTACTGGTTTGTGTCCCAAACACTGATTGGGGTATCTGCAACGCTTGAAGAATCGATACCATCTCCAACCGTATACTGCTGTGGTTGAATTTGTTGCGGCATTTGTCCTTGAATTGGCATCATGCCTTGCTGTGGCATTTGACCCATCTGCTGCATACCTTGGTGCGGCATGTAACCAGGAATAGGTGTTGGTTTTCCGCCAGTCAACAAACCGATTAACAACAGTATTCCGCCAAGACCGCAACAGCAGGTACCGATCAAACCGATGCCGAAACCGCTGGCCAGTCCCATCGCGCTTTCACCGAGGGCAGAGTAGTAAGGGTCGCTGTCGAAAATATACAATTCTGTATCGCTGGAGATGGTGTATCTCTCGCCTTCCGTGCAATCATAACCGGTGTCTTCATCGATTGTTGCGCAAACATAACCAAAGATAATTCGTCCATCATATGGGTTTGGATCGAATTGGGAATCAGAGAATTCGTAGGGGTCGTCCGAGTATATGCATGTCAACGTGCTCGATGCTTCGGTGACGTCGTTACCTCGGTTTGTGGTAACGGTGAAAGAGTTATCTTCACAGTCGTCGGTCAAACCGTTTTCATCGTTGTCTTGGTATGAACCATTCATCATTACATACCATCCATCAGAGCCTTCGCCGCCTTGTTCACTGAATGTATAGGTGAACGAGGAATCGGGACCCTCAACATAATCCATGTAATCGATTGATGTTAACTCGCCAATGCCATCTGCTGACTCAATCCCCGCAATACCAAAAGACGCTACTGCAATCAAAACACAAACGGCTCCTGCAATTAACAACGACTTGTTTGCCATGATAAGACGTGTTAACAGTTCTATTTAACAGGAGAGGGGGATTCATATGGATATCTTTATGATATCACGCCGATACCATTGACCAGTGAGTACCATGCAAGCCATGCCCCCCCCACAGACAATAGCCCAACAGACGGACGAAATAATGTTCAAAGATTTAGAGAAAGCAACCATCAATGGTTTCGTCGGAATCGGAATCCATATCCTTGCAGTCCCTGCACTCATTTTGATTCTCGCCGTTACATACGTCACGACGTTTACCGCTTTCTTTGGAGTCATCCTACAAATCGCACTCGCCATACTTTGGTTCTTACAGTGGAACAGCTACCTCATCATCAATCCAAATGAAGCGCAAGCCCTCCAATTCTTTGGAAAATACGCAGGTACTGTTCAGAAAGAAGGTTTCCATTTCCTCATTAATCCATTGTATCAAAAGCAAAAGATTTCGTTCCGAATTCGAAATTTTGAATCTGCGAAACTCAAGGTCAATGATGTGAATGCGAATCCAATTGAGATTGCAGCGGTCGTAGTTTGGAAGGTCGTAGATGCTGCTGAGGCGTTGTTCGAAGTTGACAACTATCACGGCTATGTCCAGATTCAAAGTGAGGCGGCATTGCGCGCGATGGCGACAAAGTACCCTTATGACATCATAGAGGACAAAGATATCGGAGGAGTTGCTCTTTCAAGCCATCAAGAAGTCATCGCTCAAGAGTTGCAACTTTCAGTTGAAGCCCGGTTGAAGAGAGCGGGAATTGAGGTTCTTGAAGCCCGTATCAGCCACTTAGCATATTCGCAGGAAATCGCCCAAGCAATGCTCCGCCGACAACAAGCAAGCGCAGTGGTTGCTGCCCGAAGTGAAATTGTCAAAGGTGCTGTTGGAATGGTCGAATTAGCTCTTGAACAACTCAGTGCTAAAGGTATTATTGATCTAGATGAAGACAAGAAAGCGACCATGGTCAGCAATCTTTTGGTTGTCCTTTGTTCTGAAACCGATACAACACCTGTCGTTAACACCGGAACGCTCTATCAGTGATGTGAGAACTTGATAACCACAGGAGTGATCAGCCGCCTCGTCTTACCAATCGTAATTTCGGTGTTGTTGTTTGCTTACGCTGGCTATTGTTGGGTGACGCAAAAAGTCCATGTAAGAGGCAAAGGCTGGAAAACAAAGGATGAAGCGCCGAAAACGTTCTATTTCACTGTTATAATCCTTGTACTCATAGGACTAGGCCAATTAGTGAGTACTGCTTTTTTCCATCTGAAATATGAGTGGTGAATGTTGATGGGTGAAACGAACGAGGACATTCGAGATGGGGTGGGGTCCGCCAAAAAAAAACCGAAACAGGAGAAGAAGAAAATTCTTCTTCGCCTCGACCCTGCATTGCATGAACAGTTGCGATTGTGGGCTGAACGTGACTTCCGTTCACTTAACGCACACATTGAATTCCTACTGAGAAAGGCTATACACAAAGAGAAGGATTGAGTGACATGCAAGAGGAACGGGGATTCTTTTCGAAATGGTTTGGTTTCAGTGGCTGGAGAATAATGTCGGCGAAAACCCGTATCTTTACCCAAATCATCTACAGAGTAGCGTTCCTATTCGGCCTAGCTTTGCTCATTATCGGCTACGGATATGTGACAGGCTCAGAACCCGGTGGATTACCGCTGATTGCAATGATTGTGATTTGGTACATGGCTTTCCAAGCCGTGATTAATTTCATCTTTGTTGAAGGCTCAAGATAACAGTCATTCCGATGAGCGAGGGCCTGTCATTTCTTCAGGACGAACCCATGCGTCGAATTCTTCATTGGTCAAATACCCAAGTTCCATTGCAGATTCACGGAGGGTCGTACCATTCTCGTGAGCCTTCTTTGCAATTTTAGCGGCCTTGTCATAGCCAATATGGTTGTTCAGTGCCGTAACCAACATCAACGAGTTCTCCAGATGGGCGGCGATGTTTTCCTTCACTGGTTCAAGGCCGTCAACACACTTTGTTCGGAAGGCAGTACATGAATCGGTGAGCAGGCGTATAGAGTGCAGTAGATTATGGATCATCATTGGTTTGAAAACATTGAGTTCGAAGTTACCTTGGCTACCGCCGACGGTAATTGCCGTATTGTTCCCCATGACTTGACAACAAACCATCGTCATGGCCTCGGCTTGTGTAGGGTTGACTTTGCCCGGCATGATGGAAGAGCCGGGCTCATTAGCAGGAAGAGAAAGTTCGCCAATACCGCAACGTGGACCAGAACCAAGCCAACGAATGTCATTCGCGATTTTCATCAAAGAAACTGCAAGGGTATTGAGTGCACCAGATGCCGCAACCACAGCGTCGTGGGCTGCAAGTTGGGCAAACTTGTTTTCTGCTGTGCAGAAGGTAAGCCCTGTGATATTGGCAATTTCATCCGCCACCATTTGTGCGAACAGTGGATGTGTGTTGAGTCCAGTTCCAACAGCTGTACCGCCCAAAGCCAATTCAAACAAATCATCCAATGCAAAATCGATACGGCGCAGGTCTGCGTCGAGTTGAGCGACCCAACCCGATGCTTCTTGACCGAGAGTAAGGGGGACTGCGTCCATTAAGTGCGTACGGCCAATTTTGACGATGTCTTTCCAATCATCTGCTTTCGATGCTAATGCATCTCGTAGAGCACGAACACTCGGTAGGAGATTGTGGGTAATCGCTTCTGCAGCAGCGATGTGCATGGCGGTTGGGAATGTGTCGTTCGAAGATTGTGCTCGATTGACATGGTCGTTAGGATGGACGGGTGTTTTCGAACCTAGAACGCCGCCTGCCAATTCAATGGCCCGATTAGCGATGACCTCATTGGTATTCATGTTCGACTGTGTCCCGCTTCCAGTTTGCCAAACGCGCAATGGAAAGTGTTCATCCAGGCAGTTGTCGAGAACTTCCTGTGAAGCCGCAATAATCAGGTCGCCTACTTCAGGGTCAAGTTGTTTGAGAGCAACGTTGGTTTTTGCTGCAGCCTGCTTCAAAACCCCGAACGCTCGGATGACTCCGCTCGGCATTGTGTCTTCCCCAATGTCAAAATTGATCAGAGAACGGGCAGTCTGGCAACCGTAGTATTTGTCGGCTGGAACTTCGAGTTCGCCCATTGTGTCGGCTTCAATCCGGACATCGGTCATGAACAGCCCTTGAGGCTGAACTTCTTCACAGTTCGCACAGATACCTCGATGAGTCGAGGATTTGCAGT
>Ga0206677_10003072_pt1 | contig 14289 bp, 16 predicted proteins | sample M130m12015metaG_FD_155475 | JGI IMG/M metagenome (GOLD analysis project Ga0206677, IMG submission 155475) | Ammonia-oxidizing marine archaeal communities from Monterey Bay, California, United States - M1 30m 12015 | ecosystem: Environmental > Aquatic > Marine > Intertidal zone | place: USA... | reverse complement strand
TGGCTAATAATAAGCACAAGTGCAACTGTGATAACTGCTGGATGAGCAAAACCATCAAATGCCTGATTTGCAGGAATTACTCCGAGAATTATTAAAAATACTAGCGCTCCAGCGGCCAAAGCATCATATCTAAATTTACTCCATATAAATAAACCTAGCAAAGAAACAATTGTTATTGATAGCAAATGTTGATCAGTCATTATCTTTTTAACTAACTAGATTGAGGAGTACTTTCAACATATAAAGATGTAGACGGAAAAGCAAACTCAGAATTATTATCTTTTACAATACTCATAATATTAAAAATCAAATTCTCTTTAATTAAATTAAAATCTGCAAATCCAACAGGTTCGGAGTAGGCTACTATAAGAACATCTATTGAGCTTGATCCAAGCTCAACAACTCTTACGCATGGATCTAAGTCAGGGTCAGAAGAAAAATCATTACTTTCTAAAATATATTTTTTTATATCTGATCGAATTTTTTCAAGTTGTTCTACGGTAGTGGAGTAAATTAAATTAATTTTCCAATTAATTCTTCTATTTACCATTTCTCCATGATTAATAACTTTTACATCTGAAAGATCTTTATTGGGTATGGTCATTGGGGCAGTATCAAAAGTTCTTATTACGGTAGATCTAAACCCTATAGTCTCAACAATACCATGGACTTCTCCAACAACTTCAATTCTGTCCCCAGGCTGAAATCTATGCTCTCCAATTATTAAAATGCCTGCAATCAAATTTTTAAAGAAGTCTTGCGCGCCAAGTGCAACAGCTACTGAGAAAAGTCCTAAGCCCGCTACCAAAGGACCAATCTGTATCCCAAAAATATCTAATATAATTGCTACACCTATAACCCATACCAAAAATCTTGATGCTCTTTCTAGCCACATTTGCATTGATGAAGTTAACCATGAGCTGGTTGATAGAGCTGCAAAGATTGGCTTTACTGCATTAGCTAAAGCACTAAATATGGTATAGACAACAAAGGCTTTAACAATATTTGTTGCTATGTCACCTGCAACACCTGAAATTGGTAGTATTAATGTACAAATATATAAAGCGACAGTTATAGGCACTATACCGATAGGTTTTTTTAAGGCATTTAAAATTTCATCATCTATTTTAGATTCTGTTTTAGCTGCTAGACGACTTAGAGAATTTATAATAACGGAAATAATAAAGCCTCTAAAAAGCAATGCTAAAATAATTACTCCGAGAGATGAGATGATTGCTCCGAGATTAATCCCAAGGAAACCTCTTGTCCAAACATCACTTACTAATACTATAAAATTTTCCATTTTAATTACTTATTATGTTACTTAAAGTTCTATTTTATAAGTATTTAAACCAATTAAGCAAAGTGAGTTAGCTCTTTGCTCTATCTTTAACGAAATAGGGTATGTAAATTAAACAAAACATTAAAATTGCTAAAGGGGTTGTTACTAATAGATGATATGGCGGCTCGGGGAAAGCATCCATAAGACTTGCACCCGCTGGCTTTTGCATTAGGTACCAAAAGTTTGCTGGCTCTCCTAAAATATAATTTATTAGGTAAGTTATTGGAAGCAGTATTAGTGCCGTAATTAAGGATACCGTAACAATGTCTTTTGCATATGGTCTATTATCAAGAGCTACAGTTGCATACATTATTCCAATAATAATCATCCCATGACCAACCATAAAAAATGCATAATCCAAATCTAAAAATTCTATATCAGGAGTAATTATTGCCATTGTCGCACCAGCTAAGCCCCAAAAAAAAGCGCATTTATAGAGGATGCTTGGACCTCCTAATAGAAAAAATATTAAAAAAATCTCTGATAAATCACACATATGAAAAGGGAGAACTTCCCTCCAATTATATGGATTTTCTAATAGATATAAGTCTTTATAGGGAGATATTATTACATGACAAAAAATAACAAATGCTATTGCTTTGGTCATTATTGATTTTTGATATTCAGATTTGGTCTTGTAAATCAGTGGAAGGAATATTGATATAAGTGTAATCGCGATTATTGTAACAATATGCGTTGTACCAAATAATATAAATGGATTTGCATTCACCTGTTTACTCCCAAGATTCTATTAGTAAGACATTATAAATACTTTTTGTTAATTAATAAAAAAAACTATGTTCCATTTGTTATGTGAAACTTATTAATACTTATTCAAAGTCTCTAAAACCAGGTTCTCAGTTAATATTGCTGGAAGTATTATTGGATCCTGCATCCCTGGTTTCCAAAAAACATAAAGTGGAACCCCACTTCTGCCATACTTATTAAGAACTTTTAAGATGTTTTCATCCTTATTTGTCCAGTCAGCAACTATATATTCAATATTATTTTTCTTTAAATACTGCTTAACGTTCTTTCTAGAAAGGGCAACTTTATCATTAGCCTGACAGGTTATACACCATGCAGCTGTAAAGTTTATTAAATAAGCTTGATTACGAGACATAAGATTATCTTCTGTATCGATACTCCATGTTAATTTAGCTTCATCAGCACCCATTTTTTTATTATCAATACTTAAAAATTGATTTATTTGATTCATTAGAATTAATAGTAAAAATATTGGTAATAGAGCTTTAAGATAAATTTTTGAAACTTTTGTATAAAACCATAATATAAAGCTAATCAATAAAATTGAGATTAGTAAATTAACAAGCGCCCCTGAGGATGCCTGAAGGCTAAATACCCATAAAAGCCATAATGCTGTAGCAAACATTGGAAAAGCAAAAAACTCTTTCAATGTTTCCATCCACTTACCCGGTTGGGGTAATGATGATATTAATGAGGGTCGAAAGGAAATTAGCAGGTAAGGAAAGGCAAACCCTAATCCTAATGAAAGAAATATTGGCAAGGTTATCGATGAAGGTTGAATTAAGGCATAACCGATAGCTGCACCCATAAAAGGAGCAGTACATGGAGATGCCACTATCACTGCCAAAACTCCAGTAGCAAAAGAGCTTAAGTAGTTATTACTATTCGATCCAATGCCCCCCAGTCTCGTTAATGAGGAGCCTAAATTGATATCCATTAAAAGAATCAAGCCTATTAAAAACATTACTATACTTAATATTCCAACCATCAAAGGTGATTGTAATTGGAATCCCCAGCCAACACTTGAGCCAGATGATTTTAAAGCTATCAACACAGTCGCGATAAGAAGAAAGGAAGCCAAAACCCCTAAAGAAAATATTATTGAATGTGCTCTAATTTTGAATGTAGAATCTCCGCCGAGTGAAATAAAACTTAGTACTTTCAAAGAAATTATTGGGAATACACAAGGCATTAAATTTAAAATAAGACCTCCAATAAATGCAAAGATTAATGCTTGAATTATTGTAATTGTTTGTTTTGAGTTACTTTCAGCTGATATATCTGAATCAACTAAATAACTTTCATCATTAATAACAATTATCCCTTTTAGTTTTTCATTATGTTTTGGATTATTTTCTGTTGCTATATTTAAAAGCCAATTGTTTTCTTCCTTATAGTGATTTTGTTCTTTTGCATGTAAAACAATGTCTTGTTGATCTATAAAAAAATAAATATTTTTAATTTCATCGTTATATGAAAAGCGTAGTTCAAGATTATTTTGATTTTGATTAGCTAAAACAGGCAAGATTACATCAGGAACCTTATTAATCCAGTTTTCTAAATCTCTGCTATAAAGCATGCTTTCAAAAGTTGTATCAATAAAAGCTTTCTCAGGAACGCATATGTCATCACAGATTAAAAAGTCTATATCTGCAGTAATTTTTTTTAACTGGCTATAGTCCTCGAAAGTAACTTTAAATGGAAAAATAACAAAATCCTTATAACCATATGTCATTAGGGGCGAATAAGGTATTAATTTGGGTGTTGGCCAATAAATATCACTTATTGAAACGCCATCGGGTAGATTCCAGGATACTTTAATGGGACCACCAGAGTCCCCTGGGTTTTTCCAATAGGTATGCCAATTTTTTTGCATATCCATTTTTACACCAATAAAGAATTCATTAGCTTCTGAATTATTGGCTGAATATTTAATCAGCGAAACATTTGCGTGACCAGTGTTTATTGAATCTGCAAAATTATAGGTAGAGAAGAGAAGGAGGGCTGTAATAAGCTTATATTTCATAATTACATAGTACCCTAACTAACAAAGTTGGGGTGCATATTGCACCCCTTGAATTAATGTTTTATTTAGTTGAGATTCTTTTTGGCGTTTTAATCTCAATAGTTTTTGGTTTCTTTTCCTCAGGTACTATTTTTTCTAAATTTATGGTTAATAAGCCATTAATAAGATCAGCACCTTGAACCATAACATCTGTTGCTATTGTAAACTGTTGCTTGAATGCTCTTTGAGCAATTCCTTGGTAAACAACTTCATTTTTTTCATTTACAACTTCAGTATTTGGCCCTTCATATACAACTGATAAAACACCATCTGCAAGTTCAATATTTATATCATCTTTAGTTAAGCCTGCAACAGCAATTTCAATGGCAAAATAATTACCATCTTTTCTTATGTTATATGGCGGGTAGCTTGATGATCTGTCAGAAGACTCAGAGAGTCTCTGCAATCTATCAAACAAAGGTTCGAATCCTAATACACGAGTAGTGAAAAATGGATCTGTAAAATTAAGTATCATAATAGTCCTCCTTTAAGCGACTAAATAATGCACCCCGAAGGCATGCTTGTTAAAAATGGAGACCCAAATGGCATCTCCTAATAAATATTTAAGGCTATTTTTTATATTTTCAAGATGAGTTAATATATTTAATATTAATATAAAGAACTATTTCACTTAAATTCTGTCAAATTAAATATGATTAAATATTTTATAAGCCTATTATTTCTAGTTTCACTTCATGATCTGTATGCCGATGATTTACCAATAAATACTGGTCAAGAATGGTTTTTAGATTCAAGAAGCAATAGGTTGTCACCTACAAATAGCAAAGTTTTATACTTTATGCCTAGTGATGCATATCAGACTTATAGAGCAAGGCAGTTTGGAGACTGGGATGTATTTTCTGTAGTTGACGGCAGAAATCTAGAAAGATTAAATAAAGGCGATATTATTAAAATAGGCGAACCATCTTTTAATGAAAAAATTTATCAAGTTACATTGATGAATGGATTTAATAAGGATAAAGACTTTTATGTAATCACAGAAGATCTCATAAAATACTATAAACCGATACCTAAGGAGCAAGAAAATGAGTAAAAATTTATTAGGATTATTTTTTTTATTTACCACTGTAAGTTGTGTTAATTATCAGCTCACCCCTGATGTTGTAAGTAGATCTGATGCACAAAAACAACAGTATGTTGTTCTTGGGACCATAAAAGACATCACTACGGTAACTATAGAGGGTGACAGGGAAGCTGGAGCAGTTGCAGGCGCATTGATTGGAGGCGTTGCTGGTAAGAACGTAACTGATTCTGAGACTGAATCTGATATCGCCTCTCTTGTTGGAGGTCTTGTGGGTTCAGCAATTGGATCTGGAGTTGGATCTAACCTCACAAAAAAGGATGGAATTGAGTTATTAATCGAAACCGATGCAGGAAAATTAATTTCTATCATACAGGAAGCAAGTTCTTACAATTATTTTAAAGATCAAAAGGTAAGAATTATTAAAAGAAATGGTAAATCAAGAGTTATTCCATTTACTTAAATGAATGAAGAATTTTTTGCAACGGTCTATAACAAAGCTTTAGATATAGTCTCGAGAAGAGAACATTCAGAGAAAGAAATAAAAAACAAACTATTAGAAAAATTCGATGCACCAGAGATAATTGAACAAGTAGTTTTAAAACTCATTGAAAATAATCTTATTAATGATGTTCGTTTTGCTGAGATGTATGTTCTTATAAGAAAAAGAAAGGGCTTTGGACCAAAGAAAATTCAGTTTGAATTAATGGCTAGGGGTATAGATGATTCAATTTCATCTTTAGTAATTACAGAAGAAGGCTCATGGAAAGAGGCAGCACAAAAAGCGTTTAACAAAAAGTTTAAAAATGGTGCTTCCCAGGAATTCAAAGAAAGAAACAAGCAAAAAACTTTTCTTCAAAATAGAGGCTTTTCTTTTGAAGAAATTGACTCAGTTTTTGGATAGCTCATGTTATGATTTATCGCTATGTCCTATGAGGTTTTAGCAAGAAAATATAGACCAACAAACTTTGATGAAGTTGTTGGGCAGGATCATATAATACAAGCATTATCTAATAGTATTTTGCAAGATAGAATGCATCAAGCATTCATCTTTTCTGGAACCAGGGGCGTTGGTAAAACCACTTTAGGAAGAATTTTAGCTAAATGTCTTAATTGTTTATCATCAGATTGCCCTGTACCAACTCCATGCAATACTTGTTCAAATTGTGAAGAAGTAAAACTTGGCAGATCCTTAGACTTCTATGAACAAGATGCAGCATCACAGAGAGGAATAGATGCAATGAAAGATCTTCTTCAAACAGTTCCCCAATCGCCATCAAATGGTCGTTTTAAAGTTTATCTGCTAGATGAAGCTCATATGTTAACAACTGAAAGTTTTAATGCTTTACTAAAAAACCTAGAAGAACCTCCGAAGCATGTTGTATTTATTCTTGCCACTACAAACCCAGAAAAACTTCCCAAAACAGTTCAATCTCGATGTCTGCAATTAAACCTTAAAACAGTTGGAGGTACAGTTCTTATCAATCATTTAAAAATGATTTTGGAGTCCGAAAATATTAATTTTGATCATGAGAGTTTAGAACTTATAGCAGACGCTGCATCAGGATCTGTAAGAGATGCATTAACCCTTTTAGATCAGGCTATTGCGCATGGTAGTGGATCGTTAGAAGCTGAAAGTGTAAAAAAATTATTAGGTACCATAGATAACTCTCATCTAATATCTATGCTTAATTCCATAATAGATGGCAATGGCCAATCTGCATTTGATGATCTTGCTAAAATTGAAGAGTTATCTCCAGAATATGAAATTATTTTAAAAAGTATTATCTCAATCTTGCATAAAACCGCACTCGAAAAAGTTTTGCATAACTCTAACGACGAGAATATCAAATCCTTATCAATAAAAGTTGATGAAGAGTTTTGCCAACTTTTATATGAAATTGCTGTAAATGCATATTCAAAGTTTAATGTTCATCCCAATCCTAAAGAGGCTTTAGAAATATGTATTTTAAGAATGCTAGCATTCAACCCATTGCATAAGTTAGATGACCAATCAAAAAATAGTAATACTGAAAAAAAAAATTTAAAAACTGAACAAGTTGCGATCACTCCTCTCGAAGAATCATCAGACAAAATAGAATCTAAAAGTAAATCTGAAATAATCAAAAAAGACAAAGAGTCAATTAAAAATGAAGATGATGTGAAATTTACAAACTTTTCTATTGAAAGTAATGATCAGTGGATTCAATTTTTTAATTCTTTAGAACTAAGTCCATTTGCTAGAAATTACTTTGGATATTTACAGTTTGAATCATTTAATGATTTCTCTTTAGTGCTTACAACCACAAATGAAGATAATAAAATACCTGAAAATGTTTATAAAGAATTCAAGTCTACATGCGAAGGGTATTTCAAAAAAACTATTTCAATTGAAATCAAGCATGGCAATGCTTCACAATCACCAATTGAGCAAAAAGAAAAACAAGAAACTGAAAGACAGTTAAGAGCTGAAAAGGCAGTATTGTCAGATCCCACCATTCAAAAATTCTTAGATAAACATGATGGTAATATTAAAGATGGATCAATAAAACCTATAAACTAATATGCATCAAGATTTACTAAACGATTTAATCAACGCCTTAACAATTTTACCGGGCGTAGGAAAAAAATCAGCTCAAAGAATGGCACTATATTTACTTGATAGAAACAAAGATGGTGCAGTTATTCTTGCTAACACCCTGCTTGATGCTACAGAGCACATTAGTAGATGCTCAAGATGTAGAATGCTAACTTCAAATAATTTATGCAAGGTATGCTCTGATTCAACTCGAGAAAATACAAGCATATGTGTTGTTGAGAGTCCTTCTGATATTTTAGCTATTGAATCTACAGGAGGTTATAGAGGCAAATATTTTGTACTTCTTGGAAGACTTTCACCTATTGAAGGAGTAAGCCCAGAAGATCTTGGTATTGATGATTTTTTAAAACTTATTAAAGTTGAGAATATTGAAGAGGTTATTTTAGCAACAAGCTCAACTGTTGAGGGTGACGCCACTGCAATTTATATCAAAGACCACATAAAAGATATTAAAGTATCTAGAATTTCATATGGAATTCCGATTGGTGGAGAGTTAGAGTATGTTGATGGAAATACAATCGCAAGAGCAATTCAAGGGAGAACAGAAATAAATGTCGATTAAATCAGATAAATGGATATCAGAAATGTCGAAAAATAATAAGATGATAGAGCCATTCTCAGAGAATCAGGTAAGGGTAGATAATAATGGTAGCAAGCTTATTTCTTATGGTGTCTCAAGTTATGGCTATGATGTTAGATGCTCAAATGAGTTTAAAGTATTTACAAATATTCATTCCGCAGTTGTAGATCCCAAGTCTTTTGATGAAAAGAGTTTTGTAGATATAGAATCTGATATATGCGTCATTCCACCAAACTCATTCGCACTTGCAAGAACTGTCGAATATTTTAGGATTCCACGGAATGTATTAACAATATGTCTTGGGAAATCAACATATGCTAGGTGTGGAATTATAGTTAATGTAACTCCTCTTGAGCCTGAATGGGAAGGTCATGTAACGTTAGAATTTTCAAACACAACCAATCTTCCAGCAAAAATATATGCAGGTGAGGGTGTTGCACAAATGCTTTTTTTTGAATCGGATGAAGAGTGTGAGACAAGCTACAAAGATAGAGGCGGCAAGTATCAAGGACAGACTGGAGTAACTCTACCCAAGACTTAGTATTTCTAACAATTCAAGTTTTTGGTTTCTTTCGGGACCGCTATCTATTATTTTAAGAAACATATAATCAAGATCAGGTATTAAATAGTATAAAGTCTCTCTATTTTCTTTTTCTCTGAATCTTTTTAAAATTACACACTCGTAGCTATTTTCACCTAATGAGCAGGGTTCATTTTTTATAACCTTATAAAAATTATCTTCAATCCCTCCATTTTTTATTTCCAATAATTTTATTGTAAATTCTTGCATACCCATTAAAAGATTTAACCTAATTTGAATTTGAGCATTCATAGGATCTGCTGATTTCTTAGCTTGATCTAAAGGTTTTTCCCAAGCATCCCTGCCATAAGAGCTAATGATTTTATCTACATAGTTAAAGGTTATCTCTTGATCTCTATTAACAAATTTAGGTCTTACTTTAATAACATAATTCTTCGAGATTATTTGAGAATTTTCAATTAAAAAGATAGACTCAAAACCCATAGATGCAAGCAAATTTTTTGCTTTAAAGCTTAAGTTAAAGCTATTAGGGTCTTTGGAAAACTTTCTTATTCCTTCTATATTGATTTCATCAGATTCATATGAATATCTAGCTTCATATGCAGGCAGCTCAACTCCATTGATTTGGAAACTTAAAGCAAGAGTTAGTAAGATTTTATAGTTCATATTTATTATAAATAATAGAATTTATTGTATTTATATTATTAAATTTGACTTGATTTGATTCAACTGAGATTCGATCATCACATATGTATTTAATAATTTCAGGGTAAATTAAATGCTCTATTTTATGAACTCTTTCAATAAGGTCATTAATATTTTCATTTGTTTTTGTTTTGATTTCTCCTTGTGCAATCAATGGACCGCAATCAAGTTCAGAAGAAACATAATGAATTGAAACTCCATGAATAGAGTCTTTATTATTGATAACTTCTTGATGTGTATTCAAGCCTGGATATTTTGGTAAAAGTGAAGGGTGAATATTAATTATTTTCCCAAAAAATTTGCTCGTTAATTTTTCTGTAAGTATCCTCATAAAGCCAGCAAGAACAATCAGATCAGGGTTTAAATTATCAAGGGCTTTCATTAGCTCAGAATCATAACAATCTCTAGATTTATAATCTTTATGATTAATTACAATACTATTAATATTTGCAGAAGCGGCTCTCTCTAATCCGTAAGCTCTTGGATTGTTGCTTATAACGCATGTGATTTCAGCATCAATATGTTTTCTATTGCAACTATCAATAATAGCTTGAAGGTTGCTACCACTGCCAGAAACCATAACAACAATTTTTTTCATTATGTTATTTAAACACTACTGAATTATTATTTTGTTTATTTATTAATTTACCAATACTAAAACACTTAAAATTATGATTTTTAATTTCTTCAAGTATCTCTATTGAGTCATCTTCTTTAACTATCAGTACCATGCCAATACCACAATTAAAAATTCTAAACATGTCTTCATCTTCAAGGCTTCCATTAGCTTGAAGCCATTTAAAAATCTCAGGCATAACCCAAGAACTAGTATCAATAGACGCTGAAAGATTTTCTGGAATAGACCTAGGAATATTTTCTGTTAAACCGCCCCCAGTGATATGAGCCATCCCATGAATATCAAAATTACTTACAAGCTTCATGATCAAATTTGGATATAGGTGAGTAGGCTTTAGAGCAAGCTCTACCATACTTCGATACTCTTCTTTATTTAAATTAGAATCTTTAATTATTTTTCTTATAAGTGAGAAGCCATTGGAGTGAGGACCACTAGACTCAATTCCAATCAAAACATCATTTTCTTTTATGTTTGTATTGTCTATAACCTTATTCTCCTCTACACACCCAACAGAAAAACCCGCAAGGTCAAAATTTTTACCTACATAATGGCCTGGCATTTCAGCAGTCTCGCCCCCAAGCAAAGCACAGCCTGAATCTTTGCATGCATTAGCTATACTTTTGATAACTTTGGCTGCTTCACTAACTTCTAGCTTTGATGAGGCAAAATAGTCAAGAAAAAATAAAGGTTTAGCTCCACATACAATTAAGTCATTTACACACATTGCTACAAGGTCTTGCCCAATACCATCTAATTGATCTGCTTCTTGCGCAAGAGCTACTTTAGTACCAACACCATCTGTGCAGGCAACTAGGATTGGATTCTCATATTCTTTATCAAGTTTAAACATCCCTGCAAAACCCCCAATATTTCCAAGTACATTTTGAGTATGAGAAGAGGCAACATCTTTCTTAATAAGATCAACTAAATTATTACCAGCATCAATATCGACACCAGCAGATTTATAAGGATCATTTTCTATAATTTCTTTTGTCATTTAGAATACTCATTGTGAAAGAAATGCATAACAATTTTATTAAACATTTTATAGTAGTTCTTATTATCTTTTCTAATCAGTCCTTTGGAAAGGAATTTAACGAACTTTTTACTATATATGTACCCATAGAAAATTCTTCAAAAATAGAGTCTTCTATTAATTCGTCTTTCAATAACCTTATTTTTAGAATAAGTGGCTCAAATTCACCATCAAATATATGGAGAATTATAAACTCTGGTTCAGCTAGAAAAGATTTTATTACTAGTTACTCAATTAAGAATTATGAAAATATAAGTTTTCTTGAAGTAATATTTAATCAAGATAAAGTAATTTCAAAATTTAAAGAATTATCTATACCTATAATCGGTCATTCACGACCAGTGATATTTTTTTTAATAGAAATAGAATCAGGTTCAGAAACTTCTTACTTTGTCTCAGAAGAACCAGAGAACTCAATAGATACTATTTTTATAAACAGTCTTCAGAGACTATCAGAGCAAAGAGGAATCTTTTTAGAATTACCAATCTTTGATTTGGAAGATCAAAAAACTATATCAAATTCTGATATTTTATTTTCGCCTAAAAATTATTTAACTTCCAAATATAATTTTGACAAGCTTGTAGATATAAAACTAATAAATATTGGTTTAAATGAGTGGTTATTTTCAGGAGATATAGAAAAATCTATATCAAACGCGCAATATAAAAAAGATATTGAGAGTATTTTTTTTGAATTTGTTGAGTCTATTATCTCTGAATCTTTTGAAGATTTGGTTATAGATACCTCTAATGTTTCTTCAATAACAATTAATGTTAAAGGAATTTCTTCTTACGAAGATTATAAAATTTCAAAAGATAAATTATTAACATTGATAGGCGTAACAGATCTCGATATTCTGAGCTTTAAAAATAATATAATTAAGTACCAAGCAAATATTATGGGTGATATAAATTCACTCAGCAGAGACATCGATAACAATAGTTTTTTTGAAATTGATGGCTATAGGAGCTCTGAGATTCTAAATTTAATATACAAAAAATGAGTAAATATTTTATCTTTATCCCAAATCTTTTATCTATAGTAAGAATAGGGCTTGTTTATCCAATTTTAAATAATATTCTCATGAGTAATTTTTTAATAAGTCTTGTGTATTTTTTAATTGCCTCTTTAACTGATGCTTTAGATGGGTTTCTTGCAAGAAAGATGAATTGGCAAACGTATCTTGGCACAATATTAGATCCAGTAGCTGATAAATTGTTATTGTCTGGAACAATCCTATTTCTTTGGCTTAATTCATATATTCCCTTATACATATTTATAATATTTATTGGGAGAGATGTAGCTATTCTCTTAGGCGCTGCAGTCCATATGACATTGATAGAATCAGAGACACCTTTGCCAAATATTTTAGGGAAGCTCACTACAGGTCTTCAAATAGCATATATTATTGTTATTTTTATTTTTGAAATATTTAATATTGCTTTTTCTTTAGTAGCGCTAGATATTTTTATAATAATAGTTACTTTGCTAAGTCTTTTTGTGTATGCTCGGAATTGGTTCTTAAGCATAAATAAATATCATAATGAGTAATCCAAAACAACTTACTTTCCCATGGAATAAAGAAAATAAGTCCTCATTCGATAGTTTTTATACAACTAAATTAAACAAGCAATTATTATTTTTATTAAAGGACGAAGCCCTCAAAGAAGATCTATTGATTTATGGTGCTAAAGACTCAGGAAAAACATATTTACTTCAGGCTTTATGCAATCAATTCAATAACCAAGGAAAGTCATCATTTTTTTTACCCATGAGGCAGGCTATAGAATTAAGTGTTGATATTCTTGATTCATTAGAAAACATAGAATTAGTTTGTATTGATGGTATAGAAAGTCTGGTTGGCAATAAAGCTTGGGAAATAGGATTATTTAATCTAATTAATAGATCATTTAATTCTAATAATAGATTAATTTTTACATCTGCTAAAAATATAGACGGTATGAATTTTGAGCTCAAAGACTTAGATTCAAGATTAAGAAAAATTCAAAGCCACGAACTTCATAGTCTTGCAGATGATGATATTTTATATGCTCTGAAGCATATCGCGAATCTTAGATGTATAGAGTTAGGATCTAAAGAAGCTCAGTACTTGCTTACCTATGCTGATAGAAATATTTCTGATTTAGTTAAGATCCTTGAGAGCCTTGATCAGCTCTCAATGGAAATGAAAAGAAAAATCACAATACCTTTAATCAAAGAAGTTATTTAAATTCACAGTCAAAACAATAAGCTAATATATTTCTTTTTGTAGGGTCTATGATCTTCGGGTGTTTTTCTAGAGTTGAATGTATTAATTTTAATCTAGGATCAACATTAATAGTTAAGTTAATATTTTCTAGTAATTCATTTATAAACAGTTCAAATGGGTCTATAGGTTTTCTATAAGTTTTAACTGCAAATTCTTCAATCTCTGCAAGCTCTGCAGCAGATTTTAAAGCATCTTCAAGATCACCAATTTTATCTACAAGCCCTAATTCTAGTGCCTTATATCCTGCCCATATTCTTCCACCAGCAATTGGAAGTACATCTTCATATAACATTCCTCTATTTTCGGCTACCTTAGAGACAAACTTATCATAAGTTCTGTCTATGCTTGATTGAATTAGATTGGTTATATTTTCAGGCATCGCTTCTCTCTCATCCCATTCACCGGCTTTAGTTGAGCTAACGCCATCTACCTTAATACCAGCCCAATCATATATTCCATCTAAAGTTGGAACAATTCCATAAACACCAATTGATCCAGTTAAGGTATCTTCTTCAGCCCAGATCTCATCTGAATTTGTTGTTACCCAAACTCCACCTGAGGCAGCAATATCTCCCATAGAGGAAATAATGGGCCTACCTGTTTCTTTAAACTCATTTAGGGCGTTGGTAATCAATTCACTTGCCCAAACATCTCCACCAGGACTATTAACACGAAGAACCATCGCCTTAACACTCTTATCTTTG
>Ga0206677_10003070_pt1 | contig 14292 bp, 15 predicted proteins | sample M130m12015metaG_FD_155475 | JGI IMG/M metagenome (GOLD analysis project Ga0206677, IMG submission 155475) | Ammonia-oxidizing marine archaeal communities from Monterey Bay, California, United States - M1 30m 12015 | ecosystem: Environmental > Aquatic > Marine > Intertidal zone | place: USA... | reverse complement strand
AACTGTAAGTCTTTAGTGAATGGAGTTTCCTTAACAGAAACTTCTAAAACAATTCCAAGGGAATCTTTAGGTTAGGGGGGATTTGGAATTGTGTCGATTGGAGTAAAAGAAAAACCCTCCACTTGAAATGAAGAGTTATTGAGTTATCACAATCACCTTCCGTTTTGCATAGGGTCTGTATCAGTCATAACCTTGTTAAGGATAAAATATACTGGACAAAACTTTGTAATAGGGCTTATCACTTGTAAAAGACCAACTCCAATGGCTATATATAGAAAATCTAAATTTCCAAACTGAATGGTTAATCCGACGCTTGCAAGATATAGCACTCCACAAATTGCATCGTGAGCTCTAACTTTATTTATATTTTTAGACACATTCATTTTAATTGATTTATGGTTAATAATACTCCTAAGATAAAGAGAATGTTGTATATATCAAACACAACATGATGCAACGGAACTTAATGAAGGGGATATGCCAAGGATTTAAATATCAGGAATGATTCCTAATATTTCTTTGAGGGGTAGCTGTAAAAAGATTTTAAACTCTGGATTAAATTCTTCAAGGGATAACCCATAAATTTTTTTTACAGCAACTAATAAAGTTATTTCTTGATCAATATTCATTAACATCTTTTCTCTTCGGGGAGGTTTTTTCTACTCCATTGGGGACAACTGAAAAGTCAAAATTTTCTTTTAACTAGATATTTAACGAAAAATAGCTGGGTCGAAATTAAGGGGGCGTTAGGGGTTTTGTTGGAATGGCTAAATTTTATTGTATTAATATTGAGTAGTTAATATTTCAGTGAAGTTCAAGAAAAAATTGTCGATATAGCTTCTAATTTTTTAAATAGTAACACGAAAAATCACTTTGTTGCTTGAATGGAACTCATTATTATATCAAGAAAAAGAAGTTTGTGAAAACGTGACAATTGAGTCCCGCTTTCAGTGGTAACCCATTGTTCCCAACTAGCAGAAATCCCTTGAAAAGGAATGATTTGTACCCACATCTGATACGAGGTAGGGATTCCCTGCTCATCTAAATGCCATAAATAAGAATCTCCAGGGGTAGTGCCACCAGAAGTATAGGTAACTAATAGCGCATTAGAGCCATCTTTTTGTTTCACCAAGCGTCGCTCTACTCCCATATCAAACACCTTGTAAGGTGCAACTAGCCAAAAAGAATCATTATTGAAATATGCCAATGCCTTATTGATTACCTGCTCTTTTTCTTCTCCAGAATAAGGTTGTCCACCGACTGATACAGTTGAATTATGTTTATTTTTAAGATCTAATTCAACTGTAAAATCGTCCCATTGAACACTACAGCGGTTTTGATTCTTAAACCACTGGTAGTGATGCTTTCCTCTAAAAGTCCAGGCAAGGAAATTGGTTTCTTTATAAGCTTCATAGTTCAAAGCATTAACCATTTTAAAGGCTAAATTATCGGCAGCTAAACCTTGTTTTCCCGATGGGATTTCATCATTGTAAGCAAAATAAAGAGCGCCACAGAACAGCACAAAGAGGCTAATAAGCGTAAGCACTGACAGTACTAAAATTTTGAATACCTTATACAGTAATAATGTTTTCATCAAAGATAGGGAACAACTAATGATGAATATTGAAAATGATTTGGAGTTAAAAGTAGCCTTATAAAACTCACTAACGATCTATTTAACAGTAAATTAATATTTTGGTCTTTGTCTGTTTTTACTTCTCTATCCAAGTTTTAATCAATAGTTGTGTGCAAACAGTGTGCAAGTAAATATTGTTAAACTAAATTTTCTAAGATGAGTAAATTGGTAAATTTTGAAGGAGGTAGATTGAGGATCCTCTGATTTCTATTTTATGGTTAACGGTTAGTGTATGAGCAGTTTTTCCCGCAGGGTATATTGCTTATGAACCCTATTGTGTACAGTATTTTATCTTCAAATTGTTATTTATATTTTCCAAGTCAAAATCCTTATCTAAAAAATCATCCATTGATATTTTTGTTTCCTGGAATAAATATTGTGTTATTATCCTGTAGTTAAAGTATTTAAAAGAGGCCGATTCTGAATTAATTTCATCATTACAAATATCTGTTAATCCTTTGTGTTCGTTAAAAGAACTTTCGTTTGCAATAAAATCGGAGTATCCTTCATTTTTCCAAGCAGGAAATAATTTATATTTTAATAATCCCAGTTCATTCCTTAGAAGAGAATGTACAGTTTCATGAGCAATAACTCCACTTAATGTCCTTTTGTTATTTTCTTTTGCATCTCCTAAGACATAGTTTCCTGTAATAGATGACTTTGACAAGAAAATATTTTGAGAGATAGGGTTGTACACACCAAATGCTTTTCGTGACATCAGCGCAAAAAAAGTAAACTCATTATAACTATTACAGATAAAAATATCTTGTTTTATTCCCGTATTAAATAGTTCAGAGCTTTTTAGTAGTCTCTCAGATTTGTTTAGAACTATCTTTAATTCTTCTAAATTGATATCATTAGAATGATAATACACAGAAAAATTCTTGTATTCTAAATTATTTTCGAAAAGAAATGAAGGAGATAATATTACTAAAAGATAAGACAAACTTATGCCTGTTAAAATCCAATTAAATATCTTCTTTGTTTTTATCATATTTTTTGTCGAGTGTAAACTTTGGAACAAAATAATTTAAGCAATAAAGCATTGCTCCGTATGTAAAAATGATCGTAGGTATATTGGTGTTAAATCCTAAATCAAATTCTGGAATACTAAATAATTGTCTAAAAGATTTTGTGGCAATAAGTAGTATAAACATAATGCCAAAAGCAAAAACAGAACTAATTGCAATTCTATTTTTTGTAGTTCTAATAATTCCTTTTTTTGCCTCTCCTCTAAAGAAATACCACATAGCAGCAATACTAAATAAGGCCTCTATTAAAATGGCTAAATAAGGATTAGATGCATATAATCCAAGACCAGCTTCCATGGTGTCATCTCCAAAAACATGATGTATGTGACCTGAAAAGAAATCTAAAACAAAATGGATTGATACTAAAGCCATACTTATGAAGCCTATTTTGGTGTTTTTGAATAATAGTTTCCCAAGTAAGAAAACAATTGCCAACCAAAATACTTGCGGTAATAAATCGTGACTGTATAACATATCCACTACCATATTACTTAAGGTTGCATCAAATGCATCACTTGGAATGGTTGGTTCAAGACCCAAATAGTGAAAGGCAAACCACAAAAAATCCTGCAATTGAGATATAATTAAAAAATAAATCAACGTTCCTTTTGGAAATTTTTGTTTTGCTATTAATGCCGTTGTAAAATGTCCTGCTATCATAATTTCAAATAATTTTTTTGTATTATTGCTTTCGATTCGATAGTAAAAATAACAATTACTATCGAATCAATAGTAATCTTTTGTTGAAAATGAAAAAAAGATTTCGTTCTGGCTGTCCAATATCTTCAACACTTGATGTTATAGGGGATAAATGGTCTATGTTAATCATTAGAGATATGCTCCTCAAGTTTAAAAAGACTTTCAAGGAAATTTCTGATTCAGATGAAAGAATCGCTCCAAGCATATTATCGGCACGATTAAAATTATTGGAATCGTACAAACTAATTTTAAAAACGAAAGTGCCCGATAATAAAAAAGAAAATATTTACTTATTAACCGAAAAAGGGATTAGTTTAGCTCCCATCATTATTGAACTCAGTCTGTGGGGTAATTCCAGTATGCGAGAATTTAATCAAATAGATGATATTGAAGGCTTGAATTCAGATAAGACACTAATTATAAAGAGAGTTCAAGATAGTTATAATTCTATGTTACTTAATTTCATATAGTATTTACATTAACTGATAGTAAGCCTTTTTAACACTTTTTTGGATTGGTCTATTAATCTCAGGGAGATGGGTTTTAGAAAACAGTTTTTCTCTTGGAACAAGGATGTGCAATTTGAGATATATGTTTCAACAGCAGGGGTTTTACCAGTCTTCATCAACTACTTTGATGCCTCCGTCCAAGTGTTGCTTCAAGCTATTTGCCAATTTATTAAAAAATTCAACCTGGGTCTTAATATTGGTTTCCCCTTCTACAATTTTATTGCCTTTATAATCTTCGATTGCATTCATATACCCTTGTTCTCTCCATCCTGAAGACAATGATTCATCCTTAGTGAAGGTTTTTAAACTTGTAGGTTGAAGTAAAAATCGCCCATATTTGAATTTTATATCGATTGCAAACATGTATCCTTGATATGCTTCTGAATCTGCAACCACATGATGGGTTCTTAGTAATGTTTTGGTGTTTGCCTGGAAAGAGATAAAACTCCCTTTTTGTTCAGACAAAATTTTATCTTCTGGATGAACAAAGTTTTCTTTTATCCATACTTTGGTTTTGTTAAATAATTCGTCAGGGGTTCCATCAGAATACATTATGACAAAATCTGAAAGTTTGAGAAAAACGCCTCTTTTTGTAATAACACCATCTTCAATTTTTTCCTCTGTGTAAGTGAATTTTTCTTGAGAGTATGCATTTAAAAATGCAAACAACGTTAATGTGTTAAATAAGTATTTCATTTGCTTCTGTTGAAGTTCAAATTTCGTTAAAAATTATCATTCATTATACACTCGAAAAGTACTTAAAAAAAACAAAGCTAGTCTGCTTAACTTACCTGAATGTTTCTGTACAGCATTAATTATATGACAGGGGCATTGGTTTTAGAAAACGGTTTTTCTATTGGAACAAGGGGGGGGTGATTTGATATATAATCGATTCTCTATAACTTAGAAGTATTATTAACCATAAATCAATTTATTATGAAACAATTCTCTATTGTAGCGCTTTTACTTTTTACTTTTTCTTTGAATGCTCAAAGTATTAGAGTATTTAATATCAACGTTTCACCTGAAGATGTTGGCTCTGTTTCGAGTTTATTTGAAGAGTACCACGGAAAGGGTAAAAGAAAATCTGGTAGTGTTACGCTTCAAAGAGTAAGATTCTTAAATCATGTTACTCATAGAATATTAATTACGGGAGACCCTAATAATTGGGGAAATGCAACAGAAAGACCTGCATCAGAATGGAATGCATATTTAAGAGGTAATAGACCATTTAGAAACCCGACTGAGGGTTCATACACAGCAACCTCAGCTTATTGGAAAGATGGCGACAGAAAAAAATATCACTTTGGTCAACAATGGCTAATTAGAGTTGAAGACCCGGGAAAATATGCTGCAGCATGGATTAAGTTTGCTAATTCAATAAAAGCTATGGTTGGAGATAGAATGATGGGTTTAGGCTCTATATCTATGGGAGATCTTGATGGTGCAACACATTATACCGTATTTTACGGTGAGGACATGAATGACCTTGAAATAATGCTAACCAAAATTAGAAAATCTAAAGCATATCAAGAATTTGCAAAAAATAGAGGTGAGATGGAAATTGTTAAATCTTTTGCTGTTGAAGACCTTTTATCTTACAATTAATAATCACAAAAAATACTTATTCAAGCCCTCCCAAGTGGAGGGCTTTTTTTTTACACCCATTCTCTCTATCTTAGAAGTATTATTAACCATAAATCAATTAGAATGAAGAGATTATTATTAGGATTACTTGTTGTTTTTTCGATCGGAATGAATGCTCAGTGGAAGGGCACTACAAGCAATGATGATCAGAGAACAATGATGATTCAGCGTCACATGGATCTATATCCTCAAAACGACCAGTCTCAGTTAAAAAATATATTTAACAAGGAGGCAAAAATCAATGTTAATGGAACAGATGTGACCCCAAAAGAATTAGCAGCTTTTGAAAAAATGCATCATGAAATTTTTAATGGGATAAAGTTTCAAGTTGGTGCTAATATTACCTCTAAATATGAAAATGGTCAAATTTGGACTCATGTTTGGGCTTGGTGGTCTGCAGAAGGTAAAAAATCTAAAGAAAAGGCAACAATTCCTGTTCATCTAGCGTTTAGCTGGGATGGATTAAAGTGTAACAGTGCATATTTTATGTTTGACCCTACAGCTATAAATAATGAGGTCGCCTTAAATAATTAATAGACAGAATTACCCTCCCAATTGGAGGGTTTTTCTTTTACTCTATTGGAGACAATCTAAATCCTCTCTTAACCTCATTTATCATTTCTTTATCCTGAGATTCTCTGGATGCTGTTTGAGAAAAGTGTTTATCGCATTTTGAAATAAATTCGTTTTTTCTTATACATTTGAAATTAAAATTATAAAGCCGATCATTTTTTTAAAAATTCCCTGAATAATTTGAAGTGTTATGTCTACTAAATCCGTTGATAAAATTCAGTACTTTGATAAATCGCCTACTTGTGCCTGCAAGGTATCTGTTGATTATTTAGGGGATAAATGGATTTTGGTCATCATCCGTGACTTATTTAGAAAACGATTTACATTTTCTCAATTTATGTATGATTCAGATGAAAAGATTGCCTCCAATATACTAACTGATCGGCTCAAAAAACTTAGATCACAGAATATCATCGATTTTAGATTGAATAGCAAAAACAAAAAAATTAAAGAGTACTACCTAACTGATCGAGGTGTTGAATTATATGACATTATATATCAACTTCAATATTGGACTCTTCAAAATGTAAATTTTACATTTTCTGAAAACACAAAAATATGGAAGAAATTAAGTGAAGAACTCCCGAGAGAAAAAGTTATTGAGCAATTTAAAGAGAACTACAAAGAGTTTAGGAAAAAGACCTTCGGTTTTTAATTCTAACAGAAGCCAAAAAGACTAAAAATTTAAATCATGTCATTTATTAAATTCTACAAACGATAAATGCTGATGTTTCAAGGGCTTTTTTCTTTTGGGGGAGTATTTTATAAATACTCATACATGCTACCAAACAAGAGCATTATATATTAAACCTAGAGATACATTCAAGATATATTTAGTATTAGTTTATCAAAGATTGGTAAAGAGGAGTTTAGTCACAAAAAAACCGCCAACAAAAAGCAGCGGTTTTAAAATAAATCAAGTTGGTTTATGGTTATTTGAACTTGTTAATTGCAAAGTAAAAATTAAAAATTAAATCTCAAAGAATATAACTACATTTTTGGCTAAGTCTTATTCGGATAGTTTCCTGATTTTGTACCTAAAATCATAAATGATTAACTAGTAATTTATCTATTCCTTATACCTGTAATATGCTCCTTTACCATCATACAAATCAAGAGGCATTAAGCCTGGACCCTTCCATTTCATATTCCAAACTTTAAAGTATTTATTTTTCTTGAGGCATTTCTCAAGGATAACTTTTACTTGGTCAATGTTCGAGCCCTTATCTGTGTAACCAAATCACCCAAGATCCATAATGTATATCCAGTATCAAATCCAAAAGCTTATAATCCATTCCTAATTTAAATATTGATGCATGGGTTTTAGAAAATGGTTTTTTTATTTGAACAAGGGGGGGTGATTTGATATATAACCCATTATCTATATCTTGGGAGTATTATTAACCGTAAATCAATTAAGATGAATAAGATTATCCTTCTAACTCTATCAGCTTTAGTTCTTTCGTGTAGTCAACCAAATAAAAGCTTAGAGGCATCAAAAAACAAAGAGATTTTCAATAAAAACATGTCTACTATCAAAGAAATGCTTAATGGATTTTATGAAGAGGATTCAAAAAAATTTATGAGTGTATTTGCTGATAGTGTAAGATGGAGTGGGCCTGATAAAATTAAACTTGATGATTATGAATCTAGGGAGGTTTTAGAAGCTGCATTAAATGGGTATATGGCTTTATATGACAACCATGAATTAAGGGATATTCGATTTTTTGCTGGAAGTGCATACTCTGACTCCGGAGAGGGAAGTGATAGTCCAAATGCAATTAGAGTTTTTGGTAATTGGCATCATACTCATACAGAAACCCAGGTTGACGTGACTCATAAATGGGTTGGTATAATGTGGTTTGATGATAAAGGAAAGATCTACCAATTCAATGATTTTTTTGATGTTGGAGGATTTTTAACTCAGCACTTAAATGAATAATTCAAATAATCACCCTCCACTTGATGCTATAAACATAAATGAATTAGAAAAATCTACTCAGATGATAATTCAGCTATTTTATTTAACATCCCTGAAACATCCATATATTCGTCCACTTCAATTATTTTATTGTTTGTATCGAACTTGAAAACTTCATAAGCTTTAATTCCTTCCATTGAAATATCTCCAAGATCAGCACTCCATTTCGCATAAATTCTAACGCCTCCATCGGGAACAAAAATTGAATCAACTGTTGGGTAAAAATCCCTATCATTGGCTTTTATATTATCAAATATTTGCATAAAACCATTGTAGTTTTCTAAAATTTCATTTTTATTTAGGTCTTTACCCCCATAAGCAGGAGGATTAAATTTTACTTCTTCAGCAAAAAAAGATGCTGCTGTTTCTAAGTCTTCCTTTTCTAAAGAGTCAAATAATTCGTGAACAACCTTAGCATTTTGATTATACATGGCCATAGCTTCTTCCATCATAGATTGATCTTGATTTTTTTGATTGCATGAAATTAATGTTCCAAATAATATTAAAAGAGAAAATAGTTTTTTCATTTTAATTGATTTATGGTTAATAATGCTCCTAAGATACAGAGAATGGGCTATATATCAAATCACCACTTCTTGATTAAAATAATAGGAAGCTATTGTGGTATTATACTAAATATCTTAAGTTTTCATCAAACTTACATCGAGGTTTGTTTAAATTTAAAAGACTACTTATCATGAAAATTTTTTATTTGTTTTATCAGTTGTATTTTTTTGTTCCTGTGGGACCCCAGGTGAATGTGGGGGGATTACAGTAGACTATGACTAAGAAAAAGGATCTATCTCTTATGGGGGGGGAACCGTTAATGTATAAGGGTGGCTTGTTGAATGAAACCATTGTCGTAGAGGTCAGGGAACAAGGTATGAATTTGAAAAAAAAACTTGCTTTAAAGATGGATTAAGAAATGGGCCAACTGATTTGTATTTTTTTGACGGTAAGTTCAAATCTAGATATATGTACAAAGACGAAAAGTTAGACGGACCATTTGAAGAGTATGATAGAGATGGTAAATTAATTGTTCAAGGGAAATATAAAAATGGAACCTTATTATTGTAACACTGTAGAAGTCGGAATAGTTCTGACTTGATTTAACAAAGTATGTAGTTGTGCTGCAACTCTGAATAAGAGGAGGAGCAAGGGTAACTGCTACACTACACTAATATTACAACCAATTTAAGCCCTTCACTTCGGTGAGGGGTTTTTCTTTTCCTAATCGTAAGACATATAAATTTACAAACAAACCGTCAGTTTTGCCAGTTACTGGCAGTAAATTGACAGTAAAATTTAGTGACGTAAAATGAATTTATTGGGGTTACATTTGCCACTGATCCCTAAGCCTTGGGGGCGCGGGACAGAGGCACACCATCTTTTTTAATCTAATCTGCCATTATCACAAAATCACTATTATCCTCTTTAATAACTCCATCCTACCCCCTAATATCTCTCCAAAACCCTTAACAAACACCCCCTAATTTTGTTCTAAGGGAATCCATTTTAACTTCAGTAATAGCAAAAGGATTAGAATGGATTTGGATTGTCTCCGATAGTGTAAAAAACGCTCCACTTAGGTGGTAGATAGTGTTCTTAGCCAATCCTCTTCAACAACGCCGTAGCCTTAAATACAGTTCCTTTTGGACCAATTACAGTATATTCGTAACGCATTTCTTTGTTGTCAGGCATTAACTTAATTAACCAAGAACCAACAAAAGCTTCTTTTGAGTCATCTAAGCCACTTCTTTTTGCATCTGTTTCAAATTGAAAAACCCCATTTTTGTAAGATTTTAGTGGTAGAACAGGTTTGTTTTGAAGACCACAATAATGAGTTACTAAAAGTTCTTCATTGTGAGCATTAAAAATACTAAGCATCTCAACGCCGCCAGTATTACTTTCTTCAAGTATAGCACTCCCTGCTGATGTTATGGTGTACTCTAAAATTAATGAGTCTGATGAGCCATCCGTTCTTTCGAGAGTTCCTACCCATTTACCCTCAAGTTTTTTTAATTCATCGAAAGAATCAGCCGTATTTGTTGTCAATGCGGACGCATTGATAGAAAATAGAGCAACTATGAATAAGATTGCGTTTTTTTTCATTTTGATTGATTTATAGTTATTAATAGTTCTAATATATAGAGAATGTATTACATATCAAATCCCATCCCCCTAATTTAATATAAAACCCGTTTTCTAAAACCCATGCCCCTGAAATTAGATTAGGGGTGCTTTGGAAGTTTTAGGATTTGAATACAATATCATAGTCAACATCTTTACCTATGTACTTTGTTACATAATCGACAACAACCTCATTGTTATATACTGGCTGATAGTCTCCTACAGATATATTGCCTAGACCGTATCTAATCTCTTTGTAGGTCATATCAGTGTTTGTGTCAAGGAGCATATGAACGTGTTGATTGCTGTAATCTCCTTTGTCTCTCTCTGAAACAAAAAAGACGTTATCAACCTTTACAGATCTTTTGTAGAGTTTGTTAATCCAGTTTCTCACTGTCATAGTGTAAATCTTGTAGGGTGTTCTACAGGTGATGAAGTAGTTCCAGTTGCACTGCTGGAGGAATGCTGAGTAATCTTTAGCTACATACATGTCGGTTAAGTTTAGAGCATAGCAGATATTAAGGAGCTAAACAGATATTCTATAAAATATGCCTCAATCCCACGCTATTATTGGTATTAAAGATACTTTAAAGACCAGTCCAATATTGTGGACTAATCAAAAAAATGGGATAGTTTAGGGGCAAACCTAGGGGCAAAAAGAAAAAACCCCTCACCGAAGTGAAGGGCTTAAATTGTTTGTTATATCAGTGTAGTGTAGCGGTTAGGCTAGCTCCCCCTATTATTCAAAGTTGCAGCACAATTTCTTTTTTTAACAATCCACTCGCCTTGGACGATATACAATTCTCCTTTCTCTAAAGCACTTAAGTAACGAGTATAAACTTCCTCTAATTGTGAAGGAAGTAGCTCTTTAATTTTTTGGGTTCTAATTTTTAATAAAAATTAAATGATTTAAATAATATTTCCATTATATTGGTTTACCAATTTGGAGAACCAATAATTTAATTAACACCACAATGACAAAATTAATCTTTGCTTTTCGTTACTTATTATTGATTGCATTTATTTCTTTAGCTGGATGTAACAATACTAATCAGCCTGATTTAAAGGCTAATGATGTAATCCCAATATTCAAGTATTTTAACTTGATTTTAGGCGATGGATCGAATGTAGGTCAAGCACTTGAATATGAGAATAAAGATTTCTTTTATGCCACTAATGAAGGAAAAGAAAACTGGGTTGTGTTCAAAACTCCAAATGCCGGGAATACCCATGGAACTTCTAATAACACAAGGACAGAACTTGCTCAGTTAAAAAAGTGGTCCCCCATGATTAATGCAAAATTAAGCGCAACACTTAAAGTAAATCAAGTTGCTGTTACGGGCGATGCTAGAGTTGCAGCGAGCTATTCAGTTGTGGTAGGCCAAATACACAGCGCTGATGGGCATGAAAATGAACCCCTCAAAATCTATTACAAAAAATTCCCTGGACACACGAAGGGGTCTGTTTTTTGGAATTATGAAATTAACACAGCTGGAGAAGACAATTCAAAACGTTGGGATTATTCCTACCCAATATGGGGCTATGATTTCTCTGTGGTAGGATCCGACGAAAATACCTACCCAGAAGAACCAACCGAAGGAATTGCATTAGGCGAAGAGTTTAGCTACCAAGTGGAAGTAAAGGGTGGAATGATGTATCTTTCATTCTCGAGTGAAGGCCATGATACTGTAACCTTTACAAAGAACTTAATCCAATCTGAGTATAAGACAGCAGCAGATGTCCCAGAACAAGTACAAACGTTGTTTTATCCTATTGGTCAGGATGGTGTAGAACGTGAAAATGCTTACACAGAAGAAGGACTATTTTTCAAGTTGGGAAGCTACAATCAAACCAATGGGAAAAGTCCTCAAGTGAACAGAGTATGGTGTTCTGGGGCAGAAACGCATGGAGGAGATGTTAAAAAACAATATGCTGACGGCAACTATGCTGAAGTTTGGTTCAAATCAGCCCAAATTGAAATCAGTGAGGAAGCCATTTCAAATCAAGGTTATTTTACGGCGAATGACGACTTGAGTAAAAAGACCGTTTACCCTAGCGAGGTAATTGCCTTTATGGATAAATTTAAAATCCTAATGGGTGATGGCTCAAGAGAAGAGAATCTAGTTGATTTTGAATATAAAGACTTTTTCTACACGGTAATTGATGGTACAAGACGCTGGGTAGTCTTTAAAACCCCTAATTCTGGGGTTACTTCACCAAATTCAAGCAACACTAGAACCGAACTGCACGAGAAAACAGAATGGGTTCCAGAAGAAGGTGGAAATTTAACAGGAACCTGTAAAGTAATGCATGTATCTACTTCTGGCGATGCAAGAGTAGCCGCATCATTCTCTACAGTAGTTGGACAAATACACAGTGGAGACGGGCATGAAAATGAACCGTTCAAATTGTATTACAAAAAATTCCCTGGACACACGAAGGGGTCTGTTTTTTGGAATTATGAAATTAACACAGCAGGGGAAGATAATTCTGGGAGGTGGGATTTCTCTACTGCTATTTGGGGGCATGATATGGCTGTTGTTGGAACAGGAAAAGACGACTATCCTGCTGAACCTGAGGATGGAATTAAACTGGGAGAAGAGTTTAGTTATGAGGTAAACGTCTATGAAGGAATTATGTATTTGACCTTTAAAAGCCAAAACCACGAAACAAAAACCTTCACTAAGAATCTGATCGCGTCGGAGTATGTGAACAAAACTGATTTACCAAAACAGGTAAAGACCTTATTTGGACCGTTAGGACAAAACGGGACAGAGCGGGTAACTGCTTACAAAGGAGAACTAAATTATTTTAAACAAGGCGCGTATAACCAAACAAACGGGAAAGACCCAGAAAAGAATATGGTATGGCATACTGGTGCTGAAATTTATGATGGGGACATTGCGGAGCAATATGAAAACGGAAGTTATACAGAAGTTTGGTATAGAGATTCCACTGTTGGTCAAGGAGAACCACCACAAAATAATTAGGCTAGACGTCAGCGATAAAATCATAGATATAATTTAAAAATATATAAAAATGAAAAGTTTCGGAAATAGCAAAGAATTTTTACTCACCGATGAAATCGAATGGGAAGCTCTAGGCGAGGGTGTAAAACGTAAAATTATGGGGTATGACGATAAAATTATGCTCGTTCATGTAGCATTTGAAAAAGGGGGGGTAGGTCCAATGCATCAGCACCCACACTCACAGGTGACTTATGTGGCCTCTGGATCTTTCGATGTAACTATCGATGGAGAGACAAAAACTTTAAAATCAGGAGACAGTTTCTATATACCAACGAATGCGCTGCATGGTGCAATATGTACTGAAGCAGGAGAATTAATCGATGTCTTTAGCCCTATCCGCGAGGATTTTATGGAATAAATAACTTTATTAAAATCCTCTTTGATGTTAAACAATTTTTTTTAAATTCGGTAAACCAGTGTGGTTTTCCAAATTGGCATCCCAAATAGAACAATATTATAAGGAGGGTTAACCTACCTCTTGTTTTACTTTTTTAAAAAAAAGTAAACAACGGTAACGCCTCAACGATTTTAGAGTGAAATAAAGATTTTGCGTTAAAACAGTTGATGTGCCATCATCTCTGATAAGATGAATTTTATTATTAATGAATAAACAAACAACTAATGAAAATTCAAAAACAGATTATTTTAAAACTAAAAGAACTCATTAATTTTAAAAATTTTGAACCAGGAGAAAAGCTTCCATCAGAACGTATGCTAGCGGAGAAATTTGGTGTTACACGCTCTAATTTACGTGAAGCTTTACAAAGGCTAGAATTCTATGGCTTAGTAAAATCCATTCCACAAAGTGGAACCTTTATCGCTGATATTGGGATTACTGCAATGAACGGGATGATTGATGATATCTTAAACCTATCCACTCCTACTTTTAAAGATTTAGTTGAAGCGCGAATATTTTTAGAGCTTAAAGGAGTAAAATTAGCTTCGTTAAGGAGAACAACAGATGATTTAATTCACCTTGAAAACACATTAGCAGATTATTCTGCTAAAGTAATCAAAGGGAAAGATGCTGTACAAGAAGATCTTCTTTTTCATCTAG
>Ga0206677_10003064_pt1 | contig 14309 bp, 14 predicted proteins | sample M130m12015metaG_FD_155475 | JGI IMG/M metagenome (GOLD analysis project Ga0206677, IMG submission 155475) | Ammonia-oxidizing marine archaeal communities from Monterey Bay, California, United States - M1 30m 12015 | ecosystem: Environmental > Aquatic > Marine > Intertidal zone | place: USA... | reverse complement strand
GGGCTCACGTGCCTTCCACTCCAATGTAAATGCGTCATCGGAAGCGGTGATTAAGGTGCCTTGCACCAACTTATCTTCACTGTCGGTGACTTCAAGTTTCCGTTGTACATTCTTTTTAAACTGTCTGGGCAAGGTCAGGGGTGAGCCAACACCGCAAGAACTTACTTCTAATGCAAAGTCGTTTTCTTCACGATCGAGGTTGTGTTCAACTTTTCGACTGACCTCCATACAAGCCTGAAGAGAAACCCCTTCATCCCCATCCAAAAGAACGCGAATCGTGTTATCGCCCCCTATGGTTAGGTCAATTAAAAAGAGGGTTGGATTTTCATCCAACGCTGCTTTCACCAGTTGTTCTACCTGTTCTTTAAAACTCATTTAAAAAAAAAGAAGACCTTAAGTCTCCCATACGTTTTGTTCAGAATGTGATGCAAATATAGGTTATTTAGCTGATTTTTTGGTTGATCGGCATATTTTTTTCATATTTGGTTTACCCAAATCCTATCAAAAATGAATTTATCTCTCAAAGCACTTGTGCTACCCATTATTGCCTTCATTGTATCTTTTCTTGCTTTTTCCCAAAACACCATCACTGGTAAAGTCCTCGATGAGGAAGGAAATTCGCTCTATGGCGCCACCATCCTTATAAGTGGCACTTCCAATGGAACCGTTTCCAGTGAAGACGGAAGTTTTTCCCTACAAACAGACGCTCAACTGCCCAAGCACTTGGCGGAGCGATAGAAGGAGCATATAGTAACGGAGGGGATGGATTTGTAGCAGCACTAAACGCTGCGGGCTTGCCTTTTCACGGAATCATTCCAACCATTGAAAACACAGGTACTGGGCTTACCCGCTTAACCCTTGGCTACCTCTCCAACGACCCCAATGTGGTGAGTGAAGATTGGGGAGCAGAATTTAACTTCAAATTCTTTTTAACAGATAAGCTGACAACGCGCGGAAATTACACTTGGTTTCGTTTGGATCCAGATAATCCTGATGGAAGAAGCTTCCCCATCAATAAGGTCCGTTTTGGAATTGACTACGACACAAAAAGTGGATTTTATGGCATCGTAAACTATCAATGGGATCAGAGTTTTATGTCCAACAATGCCACCTTTCCGGGACAAGTGGATGAAAAATCATTGTTCGATGTTACCCTTGGTTATGACCTCAATGAAAACTTGAAATTAGAACTTGCTGGCATCAATGTCTTCAATAATAAATTTAGAGCCTTACCTAGTTTTCCCCAAATTGGTCGCTCAATTACAGGACGATTAGTTGTCAACTTCTAGACTAATGATGAGCTAGAATTTGTTGTTTTATATTCTGTTTACTAATTAAGGGATTCTAAAATATTCCTTACTTTTAAGGGCTATGAAACACCAAATCACTTCCCTTGGAATTCGGTTTACAAAACACCGTGCGAAAGAACAAACGCCTTTTGAACGCTTGTTTGAGATTTTTAAGGAACTCATTACCCATACCTCTGGAGATTTTGATGAGGCCATAGAATGGTTGCGAGAGCTTGATGTGGAATATAAATTGACCGACGAAGACTACACCATCGATGATTTCATCGAAGATCTATTGAAAAAATCCTACATCCAACCCAAAGGAAATGGAAGTGGAGGAAAAGGTGATGGAATGGCACTCACGCCCAAGACTGAAAAATTGTTGCGCGAACATGCCCTCAAACAAATTTTCGGGAAATTAAAACGCTCGGGAAGCGGCAATCACAAAACCAAAAAAGTTGGCCAAGGTGAGGATAATACCGGAGAATTTAAAGCCTATCAATTTGGAGATGCTTTGGAAAAAATTGACATGACCCAAAGCATAAAAAATGCACAAGTGCGCTCGGTGGGACAAGATTTTACTTTACAGCATAACGATTTGGTTGTAGAAGACAGCTATTTTAAAACGCAAATGAGTACAGTGTTAATGATCGATATCAGTCATAGCATGATCCTCTACGGGGAAGACCGCATTACTCCGGCTAAAAAAGTTGCCATGGCCTTAGCAGAACTCATTACCACCCGCTACCCCAAAGACACCCTTGATATTTTGGTTTTTGGAAATGATGCCTGGCCCATTTCCCTGAAGGAAGTCCCCTATTTAGAAGTAGGACCTTATCATACCAACACGGTTGCCGGCCTGCAGTTGGCCATGGACATGTTGCGCAGAAAGAAAAACAGCAACAAGCAGATTTTTATGATTACCGATGGGAAACCCAGTTGTCTTAAACTTGCTGACGGTAGCTACTACAAAAACAGTGTGGGACTAGACGACACCATCGTCGAAAAATGCTATAATATGGCACGTCAAGCTAAAAAGCTACACATTCCTATCACAACTTTTATGATTGCCCAAGACCCTTACCTTCAACAGTTCATTCGAACCTTTACGGAAGCAAATCGGGGAAAAGCCTTTTTTACAGGCCTAAAAGGATTGGGAGAAATGATTTTTGAAGACTATGAAAAAAACAGAAAAAAACGTTTAGAATAACGGATAAAAAATGATGAATCACACCTCAATTACCACACTTGGAGAACTCAAAAAGACAGGGTATACTCCAGAAAACATACAAGCAGAATTAGCCAAAAACCTTCGTAATCGCTTGCGCAAAGGAGAAACCACTTTTGATGGTTTAATTGGTTATGAAAACACCGTTATTCCGGACGTGGAACGAGCAATTCTCTCTGGGCATAACATCAACTTATTGGGATTAAGAGGTCAAGCAAAGACCCGATTAGCGCGTCAAATGACCCAGCTATTGGACGAATGGATTCCTGTAGTTACAGGTTCCGAAATTAATGATGACCCCCTAGCTCCTATTAGCCGTGAAGCAAAAGAACTAATCGCAGATAAAGGAGATAAAACTCCAATTACTTGGATCCACAGAGACGAACGCTTCTTCGAGAAACTCGCAACACCTGACGTTACTGTAGCTGATCTAATTGGTGACGTAGACCCTATCAAGGCTGCCAACTTAAAGTTGTCATATGCCGATGAGCGCGTTATTCACTTTGGCATGATTCCTCGGGCACATCGTTGTATTTTTGTATTGAATGAATTACCCGATTTACAAGCCCGTATTCAAGTAGCATTGTTCTCTATCTTACAGGAAAAAGAGATTCAAATCAGAGGTTTTAAACTGCGCTTACCTATAGAAACACAAATTATTTTTACGGCTAATCCCGAGGACTATACCAATCGTGGAAGCATCGTCACCCCGTTAAAAGATCGGATTGGTTCGCAAATCTTAACCCACTATCCACAAACCCGCGAAATTGCCAAAGCAATTACCGCCCAAGAAGTGGAAATGGATGAGGATATAGCAGCTTCAATACACATCCCAGAATTGGTCCGCGATGTATTAGAGCAAATTGGTTTTGAAGCCCGAAAAAGCGATTATGTCGACGCCAAAAGTGGCGTAAGTGCTCGCATGAGTATCACTGCATTTGAAAACCTCATCAGTACATCCGAAAGAAGAATGTTGATCAATGGAGAGAAAAAAACTAGCATTCGTATGGCCGACTTTCTTGGCATTATTCCGGCCATCAACGGAAAAGTTGAATTGGTCTATGAAGGCGAACAAGAAGGTGCTGAACAAATTTCATATCACTTGATTTCACAATCCTGTAAAACCTTGTTCCCCTCGTATTTTCCAGAGATAAAAAAATTAGAAAAACAAAACGAAGTCGGTCCCTACGATAATTTATTGGGTTGGTTCTTTAGTGACAATGAACTCTTTTTAGAAGACACCTTGGCCAATGGTTTATATGGTGACACACTCGAAAATATTCCCGACATCAAAAATATTATTGCTAAATACCAGCCCGAGTGTGCTGATGAGGACAAACATTTTATGATGGAATTTTTACTTTGGGGACTGGAAGCAAACAAGCGTTTAAACAAGTACAGAACCATCGAAGGCTTTCAGTTTAAAGACGCGCTAGGAAGCTATATTAGTGGATTATGAAAAAAGGAAATCGAAAAAAACTATTGATTTATTCTGTAGCTTTTGGGCTAGTGAAAAAAATCTTTTTACTCTGTTTTTTCATGGATTGCCTCTAAGCGTTTTATCTTTATTGTAATTGATTCCCAAATCTAGTCTGCATGAAACAAAAAACAGCTGTCCTAAAAGCACTGCGTTTATTCCGAGAGGCATTTCGAGGGGAGGAATATGACTACACCCAAGGCTCGCTAAGCAAAGCCATTTTCTTATTGGCTATTCCCATGGTTTTTGAGATGCTCATGGAATCGATCTTTGCCTTAGTCGATATCTATTTTGTCTCCAAAGTGAGCACCAATGCTGTGGCTACCATTGGACTTACTGAGTCTGTTGTCACATTGATTTATGCTGTAGCGGTAGGCATAAGCATGGCTGCAACAGCAGTTGTTGCGCGTCGAATTGGTGAAGGTGACGCTAATGGAGCAAAAAAAACCGTAGCCCAAGTCATCTATATTGGCATCTTTGTGAGCCTCTTATTTAGTTGGGGAGGAATCTATTTTGCCAAAGATATTTTAGGATTGATGAAGGCTAGTCCTGAAGTGATTGAAGCAGGTTATCAGTACACACAAATTTTAATTGGAGGAAACATTACTATTGTCTTATTGTTTTTAATCAATGCTGTGTTCCGAGGAGCTGGAAATGCCTCTTATGCGATGTGGGTTTTGATTTTTTCAAATGGACTAAATATCCTACTGGACCCGCTATTTATTTTTGGCCTTGGTCCTTTTCCTGAAATGGGCGTTAAAGGAGCTGCAGTAGCAACAACCATCGGTCGTGGAACTGCAGTAGTTTTACAGCTAATGCTACTTTGGTTGGGAAAAAGCAAAATTCAATTAGCAGTAAGGCATTTAAAACTCCAATGGAGGATTATTGAAAATCTTCTGAGGATATCATGGGGCGGAATAGGGCAATTCCTTATTGGCACCAGTAGCTGGGTATTTCTCATGCGAATCATGTCAGAATTTGGCAGTGAAGTATTGGCAGGCTATACGATCGCCATTAGAATCATGATGTTTAGCTTGATGCCTGCTTGGGGGCTGAGTAATGCTGCCGCTACACTGGTTGGTCAAAGCCTAGGAGCCAAGTTCCCCGAACGAGCAAAAAAAGCAGTCTGGCAAACCAGTAAATACAATGCCCTCTTTATGGGAATCCTATCGTTTATTTTTTGGTTCTGGGCCAAAGAAATCATTCGAGTATTTACCCAAATTCCTGCAGTCGTGGAAATTGGAACCCTCAGCTTACAAGTTTTTGCTTCTGGCTATGTTTTTTATGCTTTTGGCATGGTCATAATTCAGGCGTTTAATGGAGCTGGGGATACACATACACCGACAAAAATTAATTTCTTTTGCTTTTGGCTTTTTCAAATTCCATTGGCCTATTTGACTGCCCTTTATTTTGAGTGGGGACCATTGGGTGTCTTGGTTGCAATTGTGGTGTCAGAAATTGCGTTGACACTGATGAGTGCTTATTACTTTTCTTTGGGAAAATGGAAAAACAGTAAAGTTTAAACCTTCGTTCGCATTGTTTCAATTGTAGTATTCCCCAGAATTGCTAAGGTTTGATCACGCACTTTTTCAAAGACTGGCTTAATCGTGCAATTACTTTCATTACACTCATCACAAGATGCATAGTAGTTGATCGAAACACAAGGTAACATAGCAATGGGGCCATCCATCATGCGCATCAGATCCGTAAGCTTAATTTCAGAGGGGTTTTTTAATAATTTATATCCTCCGGTCTTTCCTCTTTTGCTTTGTAAAATTTGAAAGTTACGCAATTCTCTTAATATGGTCTCTAAAAATTTCTGTGGGATTTTCTCTTTATCCGCAATCTCAGTAGAAAAAATAGAGCGTTCTTCACTCTGATTATCAGCTAAATAAAGCAAAGCTTTAATGGCGTATTTACACTTTTTAGAAATCATATACTGATATTAATTTTTACTATCATAAAGATACAACAAAATACACAACCTTTAATCCCTATAAACTTTATAGGTTTAATTTGTTTTATGTGTATTTAAAAATTACTTTTGTCTTCAAATAAATTAATTCTATCAAACACCCATTAAAAAATCACTAATGGTCACTGACATTGTTTTTACGAGAAAAAAAATTGAATGCAAAAATGAAGCCCTAAAAAGAAGCGTTCTGAAGACCGTTTCTTGGCGCGTCATAGGCACATTGGATACTATCTTAATTGCCTACATCATTACAGGCACAATCAATCATGCCCTGTCGATTGGAGGTATAGAGTTGGTGAGTAAAATGATTTTATATTTTTTTCACGAACGCAGTTGGAATAAAATTAAATGGGGGAAAAATTAACGTTATGAAGAATGATTACATCGCAGACCTGAATAAAGAATTTGCCAACAAGACATTGAAAGGAGCGTTTACCGCTTTGTTAAAATTAAACTTGGGAAATATCGCCTTTTCAACTTCTTTTGGGCTTGAAGACCAAGTAATCACTGACACTATTTTTAGTAATAATCACCCAATAAAGGTATTCACTTTGGATACGGGTCGTCTCTTTGAAGAAACTTATCAAGTCTATCACGATACGCTCAACAAATACAACAGAACAATTACGCCCTATTTTCCTGATCAACAAAAAGTAGAAGCACTCCTTACAAAAAAAGGACCCTATAGCTTTTATCAATCAGTTGAAAACAGAAAAGAATGCTGTAACATAAGAAAAGTTGATCCGCTTCAACGCGCTTTACAAGGAGTCGATGTTTGGGTGACTGGTTTAAGAGGAGAGCAAAGTCATTTTCGAAAAGAATTGGACCTTTTTGAATTTGACAATTCGTTTGGTCTCATCAAGTTCAATCCATTAATCCATTGGAGCAAAGAGGAAGTAGAACGCTATTTAAACCTGAAAAAAATTCCTCAGAATAGCTTACACCAAAAAGGCTATCCTAGTATTGGGTGTGCCCCATGTACAAGAGCCGTAAAAGATGGTGAAGACGCCAGATCTGGAAGATGGTGGTGGGAAGAAAGCAAAAAAGAATGTGGTCTTCATTTAACCAATACCCAAAATTCATGAATATTTTAAAAACCTTAGAAGAGGAAGCCATTTATATCATTCGGGAAGTGGCTGGACAATTTGATCAACCGGCTCTTTTGTTTTCTGGAGGGAAAGACTCAATTGTATTACTGCATCTATGTGCGAAAGCCTTTTTACCTGCAAAAATACCTTTCCCCCTCGTTCACATAGACACTGGGCATAATTTTCCAGAAACACTTTCTTTAAGAGACACCCTTGTTAAACGCTATGGCGTACAATTACACATAGGTCATGTTCAAGAAAGCATTGATCAAGGGAAGGTAAAAGAAGAAACAGGCAAGTTTCACAGTAGAAACAGTCTGCAAACGACAACATTACTAGACACCATAGAAAAGCTAAAACTCGATGCCTGTATTGGAGGAGCACGTCGTGATGAGGAAAAAGCAAGGGCAAAAGAACGTGTGTTTTCTGTGCGCGATGATTTTGGTCAATGGAATGAAAAAATGCAACGCCCTGAACTTTATGACATCCTCAATGGGGCGATTAATGCTGGAGAAAATGTCCGTGCTTTTCCCATAAGTAACTGGACGGAATTGGATGTTTGGGAATACATTCGTCAAGAAAATTTAGAAATCCCCTCCATTTATTATGCTCACAATCGTCCTGTTTACAGAAGAGATGGACAGTGGATGCCCGTCTGTGAATTTCATGCGGTTGCTGAAGAGGAAATTGAAATCAAAAGTGTTCGATTTAGAACAGTTGGAGACATGAGTTGCACTGCAGCTGTAGCTTCAACCGCTTCAAACTTAGATGTGATTATCGATGAAATTGCAGCTTCAACTTACTCAGAACGGGGAGCACGAATGGACGACAAACGCTCTGAAGGAGCAATGGAAGAACGCAAAAAAGTAGGATACTTTTAATTATTAAGATGGAATTATTACGCATTGCTACCGCAGGAAGTGTAGACGACGGAAAGAGCACCCTTATTGGGCGTTTGCTCTACGAGACAAAATCGCTAAAAGACGATCAACTCGAACATATAGAACAAAAAAGTAAAGCAAAAGGGCTTACGCATACCGATTTTTCTTTGGCTACCGATGGATTGCTCACCGAGAGAGAGCAAGGAATTACGATTGATGTTTCGCATATTTACTTCAATACCCCAAGACGACGCTTCATTATTGCCGACTCCCCCGGGCATGTTGAATACACGCGTAACATGGTAACAGGAGCATCCAACGCTGAAGTTGCTATCATACTGCTCGATGCGCGAAAAGGAGTCATTGAGCAAACACAACGACACTATTCCATTACACAATTAATGGGAATAGAAAAGATTGTTTTTGCCATCAACAAAATGGATTTGATTGCCTACGACTCAGATCGATTTGATGAAATCATTTCCTCAATCAAGGTTTTAGTTGGTCAGGATTCTTCTGCACCAAAGGAAATTCACTACATCCCCTTGTCTGCCTTGAATGGAGACAACATTGTTGACGCAAGCAAAAACACTCCATACTACAATGGCCCTTCATTGTTAGAATTGATTCATCAATTGCCTGTTAATGATACGCTACATGATGAAAACATTTTACAGGTACAATATGTGATTCGACCACAATTAGAAGCCTACCACGATTACCGCGGATTTGCAGGAAAAGTACGCAGTGGTCAATTCAAGCTTGGGGATCAAATTGAAGTTTTCCCTACTGGCGGAAAAGCCACAATTAAAAAAATCGAAAAATACGGCAAGGAGATCAATTCTATCAGCGAAGGAGAGAATGCTACCCTACTACTTGATAAAGAAGTTGATATTTCAAGAGGAAACGCAATCATAGGTAATACTTCTTCAATCGCACAAACAAAAGCCATTAGAGCTACCGTTTGCTGGATGCAAGCAAATCCACTTTTAGGAGGAAGTAAATACTGGATGCAAATCGGGGCACAAAAAATACAATGCAAAATTAGACAGGTCATTGAAAAAAAGAAACTTGCCCAAAAAGAGACTCTATCGGCAGACGCCTTAGCATTAAATGACATTGGAACAGTAGAAATTCAACTTGCACAACCCATTTTAGCCCTCACATTCGACCAAAATAAACCCTTAGGAACATTTATTCTAATTGATCCACTAACCAATAACACAGCCGGGATAGGCTTCATACAAAATACATGAAAAGTTTTAGAACCGAAATAGAGGACCCCATCGTTGAGCAAGACATTCTTGACTTAGAAAAAAAGATATATGCATTCAACAACGATGCTATTGATGAAGAAAAGTTTCGAAGCCTTCGCTTAGCCCGAGGTGTATATGGACAACGCCAACAGGGCGTACAAATGGTCCGTATCAAAATACCCATGGGACGCTTTACGGCAAATCAATTACGTCGTATTGCCAGTGTTTCTGACGAATATGGAAGTGGAAACTTACACATTACCACCCGACAAGACATTCAATTGCACTATGTAGAGTTAGATCGCACTCCAGCTCTCTGGGCTGAGCTAGAAAAAGATAGCATTACGCTTAGAGAAGCCTGTGGGAACACAGTGCGCAATGTAACAGCGTCGGCCATGGCTGGTGTAGATGTCAATGAAGTTTTTGATGTGATTCCATATGCAGAAGCATTTTTCAACTATTTCCTTCGAAATCCCATCTGCCAGGATATGGGGAGAAAAATAAAAGTGGCCTTCACTAGCAGCGAAGAAGACGATGCATTGACCTTTATTCACGATCTTGGATTTATCCCAAAAATAGAAAACAATCAAAGAGGTTTCCAACTTATGCTTGGTGGTGGAATTGGGTCACAACCCATGCCCTCGCAAAAATTATTTTCCTTTATACCAACGGATCAAATCATCCCTTACAGTGAAGCCATTATTCGACTTTTTGATCGTCTTGGAGAACGAAACAAACGCAATAAAGCTCGCCTAAAATTTTTGGTGAAAGACCTTGGACTTGAAGCATTTCTTGCACTGGTAGAAAAGGAAAAAAAATCGCTTTTAAATCAATCTCATCCTATTGAACCCGTTGATCGCACTCTAGATAATCCTCTTTTTGCTAAGCAAGATAAAGAGACGATTGTAGATGCTTCATTTAAACAATGGAAAAAAGTGAATGTTCTTGAGCAGAAACAATCAGGATATTTTAGCGTAGGTATACCCGTAAAAACAGGAGATGTCTCTTCTGAAAAAGCGCGTATTTTGGCAGACATTATAGAGCAATATACCCGTAATGATAATCGCTTCACCATCACACAAAGTGTGCTGTTACGTGATGTTAAAGAAGCGCATTTACCGTTTCTCTATCAAACGCTAAAGGAGATTGGTTTTGATCGTGTTGGCTTTGAAAAAACGAATGATATTGTAGCTTGCCCAGGAACTGATACTTGTAATTTGGGAATTGCAAGCAGCTATGGATTAGCCAACGAGTTACAAAGAGTGATAGAAACAGAGTACAGTCAGTTTATTGAAAAACATGCGCTTAAAATACGCATCAGTGGTTGCATGAACGCCTGTGGCCAACATACTTTAGCCCATATAGGATTTCAGGGAATGACGCTTAAAGCTGATGGGAAAATTGCTCCCGCAACACAAATACTTTTAGGTGGTGGTGTTTTAGGAAATGGCGAAGGTCGCTTTGCAGACAAAGTATTGAAAGTTCCTGCCAAAAAAACACCCGATGTACTTCGATGGATCTTAACCGATTTCGAACAAAACAAAACGCTTAGTGAAGATTTCTTTGGCTATTACGATAGACAGACAAAAGATTATTTTTATCAAAGTCTAAAACATTACAGTGAAACTGAGCACCTCAGTCCAGATGACTTTATCGATTGGGGAAATGAAGTGAAGTATGAAAAAGCCATTGGTATTGGAGAATGTGCAGGAGTAACCATTGACCTTGTGCAAACGCTACTCTTTGAGGCAGAAGAAGCTTATAGTTGGGCAATTGCAGCCCTAGAACAAAAGCGATACAGTGATGCCGTTTACCATGCATATAACGGACGAGTTAGAGCAGCAAAAGCATTGCTAACCTCCGTACAAGCAAAAACCAACAGTCACGCTTCTATCATTGAAGGTTTTGACATTCAGTTTCCGGAGTTTACTAATGCGTTCGAGGAATCATTTAAGGCGGGAATTCAACAATTCACCTCTCAAAAAGCCGATCGCAAATTCGCAAAAGAATTTATACAAACCACACAAAGCAATATTGCTTGGATTAAAAACAAACGGAATGAACAACTTCAATAAAGGAGAGATTACTTTGGTAGGTGCTGGGCCAGGTGATCCTGAATTGCTCACCATTAAGGGACTCAATGCCATTCGAAATGCTGACGTCATTCTCTATGATGCACTCATCAATCCAAAATTATTGGAGCACAATCGTCATGCAGAAAAAGTATTTGTTGGAAAACGACGTGGTTTTGCCAGAAAAAATCAAGAAGAAATCAATCAATTATTGGTTGAATATGCATTGAAAGAAAAGAAAGTTGTTCGACTAAAAGGAGGAGATCCGTTGATCTTTGGTCGTGCTGCGGAAGAACTCACTGTTGCGCAATTGTTTGGAATACCTACGCAGGTTATCCCCGGAATTTCCTCTTTTGTGGGAATTGCTGCTCAACATCAAATTCCATTGACCAAAAGAGCCACCTATGAGAGCGTATGGATCACTACAGGTCATACACATGATGGGAAAATATCTTCAGATATCGCCGTAGCCGCTCAATCAAAAGCTACTGTAGTTGTCCTCATGGGCATGCGTTTTTTAGCAGATATCATTGCCGCGTTTCGTCGCTATAAGCCGGCAGATTACCCCGTTGCCATTATTCAAAACGGTACCACTGCTGCAGAAAGAGTAATTGTTGGTTCACTCGAAAACATTATTGAACAAGTGGAGGAACTAAAAATTGGTAATCCTGCAAACATCATCTTTGGCCATGCAGTGACGGATCAGGTAACGCAATACAAACATTTAATATCTGCCCAATGCGTGAATTAAATGAGCTTTACCCCGTTTTTTTAAAGGCACATAAATTGGAATTTCTTATTGTTGGAGGAGGCTATGTAGCACTCGAAAAAATGGAGTTTCTTTTCAAGTCTAGCCCCAATGCTCGGGTTACGCTAGTGGCGCCTTTTTTTCGCCCAGAAACCAAAAAATTTATTAAAAATAGACCAGTGAAAGTCATTGAGCGAAAATTTCGCTTGTGGGATTTACGTAAAAAAAACATCGTTATCGCTACGACAGATGTACCTGCCATTAACCAAAAAGTACGAAAAGCGTGTAATCGGAGAGGAATATTAGTAAATGTTGCTGATACTCCCGACCTTTGTGACTTCTATATGGGCGGTATAGTGACCAAAGGGAATTTAAAAATAGGGATTTCTACCAACGGAAAATCCCCTACAATGGCCAAAAGAATCCGTCAATTTTTAGAAGAATTATTGCCCGATGAAATAGATGACTTATTGTCTACTCTTCGGGAATACAGGACGACGCTAAAAGCTGATTTCGAGGAAAAAGTCATTGAAATGAATGAACGAACAAAATTACTATTAGAAGAAAAAAAATGATAAAGACAGACATTATTATTATCGGTGCAGGTCCTGTAGGATTATTTACCATTTTTGAAGCCGGATTAATGAAGCTCAAATGCCATCTCATTGATGCCATACCCCAAGCTGGTGGACAATTAACTGAAATATATCCTAAGAAACCCATCTATGACATCCCAGGTTACCCTTCTGTTTTGGCCGGTGAACTAATTGATCGATTGATGGAACAAGCCGCACCTTTTAAGCCAGGATTTACCTTGGGTGAAAGAGCCGACACCATAGAGAAGCAAGAAGATGGTAGCTTTATTGTGACTACTAGTGAAGGAACCGCTCACCATGCACCCGTGGTTATGATTGCAGGTGGCTTGGGAAGTTTTGAGCCCCGAAAGCCAAAAATCGAAGCCCTACCAAATTTTGAAAAAAATGGCGTAGAATATATGGTAAGGGAACCTGAACACTTTTTAGGGAAAAAAATCTTTATTTCTGGTGGGGGTGACTCTGCGTTAGATTGGGCCATTTATTTTGCTGAAAAAAATGATAGCCCTGTTGGATTGATTCACCGTTCGGATGCATTCCGTGCACACAAAGATTCTGTTGAAAAAGCCTATCAACTCGAAAAAGAAGGGAAAATTGAATTTTACACCCATGCCGAAGTAGTTGACCTCAAAGGTGACAAAACATTAGAATCGATTGAAATAAAACAAAAAGGACAGGAAAACAAAATTGTTGAAGTTGATACATGGTTACCACTATTCGGCCTTTCACCAAAATTAGGTCCCATAGGTGATTGGGGATTAGAAATCGAAAAGAATGCCATCAAAGTAGACAATACCTTGGATTATCAAACCAATATTCCTGGTGTTTTTGCCATTGGTGATGTCAATACTTACCCTGGAAAATTAAAGCTGATTTTGTGCGGTTTTCATGAAGCAACTTTGGCCGTTCAAACTGCATACAAAATTATTCATCCTGAAAAACGATTTACGTTAAAATACACCACCGTTCAAGGAGTGCAAGGATTTGATTAACTTGCGCTAAATGAAAGAAGCGTCGCTGAATGTCTTTGGAGAACCATTGCTTGTTTGTGGAACAAACCCCATGACGGGCGCTTACCGAAATGGATGCTGTGATACCGGACCTTTCGATGCCGGTACACATACCGTATGTGCGGAGGTAACCGCGGAGTTTTTAGCCTTCTCAAAAGGAAAAGGTAATGATTTGACACGCGCGTTACCACAATATGATTTTCAAGGACTGATACCTGGTGATTATTGGTGCTTGTGCGTTTCGCGCTGGCTAGAGGCTTACAGAGCTGGAGTAGCACCAAAAATCAAGCTGGAAGCTACGCATCAAAAAACACTTGAGTATATTGAGCTGGAGGAATTATGTAATTATGCAATAAATAATGCTTAATTATCTCCTTCTTTTCTCCGGAACCTCCTTTATATTCTTTGGCGTAGGATGTTTTGTGAGTAGCCATTTAAAAGCTGAATTCATTCGCTACGGCTTGCCACAATTTAGGCTTCTCACTGGGCTGTTACAACTAATCGGTGGTCTAGGAATTGGCATAGGTTTTTGGTGGCCAACGTTACAGTTGGTAAGCACAGCGGGGCTCGCGCTTTTAATGCTTCTCGGTTTTGGGGTACGATTAAAAATTCGCGATAATTTCGTTCAATCCTTTCCTGCTTTCTTCTATTTTACCATTAACCTGTACCTCAGTAATCAACTTTATAGTAAC
>Ga0206677_10003059_pt1 | contig 14321 bp, 10 predicted proteins | sample M130m12015metaG_FD_155475 | JGI IMG/M metagenome (GOLD analysis project Ga0206677, IMG submission 155475) | Ammonia-oxidizing marine archaeal communities from Monterey Bay, California, United States - M1 30m 12015 | ecosystem: Environmental > Aquatic > Marine > Intertidal zone | place: USA... | reverse complement strand
AAATATTGTTGAACAAAATGAACCTAATTCATATGGATGGGCTCACTATCAAAAAGGAGAGAATATAGTTCTTATTGAAAGATACAAAGATGAGGCAGCTCACTTAAATCATATAAATAATATTTCATCAGGAGGTATTTTAGAAAAGGAATTTGTGCAGTTTTTGGAGCATTTTGAAATTGTAGAAATAGATGTTTATGGAACGGTTTCAGATAAACATAAATCCATAATTAATTCATTTAATTTTCCAACATCATACAACACAACTTTAGCTAAGTATAGTAGAGATTAATTCCTTTTATTTCTATTGTCAATTTATTTCGAAGAACAGATATAAATATAAAATAAAAGGTACATTATCTTAATTAAGTTAAGGCTTACAACACACTATACCAAGAATGAAACAAGCTACTACCGAAGTCGTTTTAGGCGTTTAACATTTGGATAAGTTATGGGGTAAAATATAGTTACATTATATTGTTACTATTCTAAAATTAGAAAAAAGTTTAAAATATCATAGTATGAAAAAAATACTATACCCTTTTGCTTTTATACTTTCAGTATTCTTAATAGTATACAGTTGTTCAGCAAAAGAGGACAATACACCTCCTCCAAGTGTTGTAACCACTCCAGAGCCTGAACCCCCAGCCCCTAAACAATACACTTTAACAGTTACTGCTGGAGAAGGAGGAACGATCTCAACTGAGGGGGGAGCTTATGATGAAGGGACTGAGGTAACAATTACAGCCAATCCAGAGGAAGGGTATGAGTTTGTTGGATGGGAAGGAAGTAGTTCAACTGATAATAGTTTAACCATAACTGTAAATTCAAATGAATCTTTAAATGCAGTTTTTGAATTGATTCCAATATACACACTAACTGTTTTAAGCAGTGAAGGAGGTACTGTATCCACTGCTGGTGGCGAATATACAGAAGGCACTGAAATCGAAATATTTGCTACACCTAATGAAGGATTTTCTTTTACGGGATGGGAGGGTATTGAGGATACAAGTAGCATCGTAACAGTTTCAGTCAGTTCGAATACCACAGTCACAGCGATATTCGAAGCAATTCCTCAATTTACTGTAATAGTTTCCTCAAGTGAGGGTGGTACAATATCTACAGATGGCGGAACCTATACATCAGGTTTTGAATTGAACATACTTGCAACCCCAAATACAGGCTATGAGTTTCAAAGATGGGAAGAAGTTGATATTTCAACTGCTTCATTAACGATTACAGTAAACTCAAACATCTCCTTAACAGCTATTTTTATTGAAACTCCAGATGATTCTAATAATTCTAATATTACAAATGAAAATACGGGTCCAACACTATGGAGGGGAGCTGCTACAACATTTAATAAATCTGATGGATCTAATCCAAACTTAGAAGAAAATCAAGATAGAATAACTGAAAATGTATGGATTACAAGGGGGAATACTGGAGGGCAAATTTTCAATATCGCTATAAACAATAGTGCTGATAAAACTGAAAGTCCCGTTGGAACTGAATGGGCAATTGGTACATTAGACGAATTGGATAATTTAACCTTTGATTATTTCCGTAACACAATAAGCAGACCCAAGACTGTAGTGGGTAAAAATTTGGTTCTGCACCTAATAGAAGATGATATTTATATCTATGTAAAGTTCACTTCTTGGAGTCAAGGTAAGAGAGGAGGGTTTTCTTATGAAAGAAGTACACCTTAGTTTTCACTCCAATGGATACAGCCCAAATCCCTTCTAATCAGTTGATATGATTGCCTTAACATAAGATTCCTATGTAGTGGTTTTAGGGGGGTGTTTGTTTGGAGTTTGCGGGGATACGTGATGGGGATTAGTTTTAATCCATAAATGCTAAAAACTGCTCAAAAATGACTAAAAAACATTAAAAGTGAATCAAAATCACGCAAAAAAGATTAAAAATAGCAGAAAATAGTCTAAAAATAATTACCTCTAAGAACTTTATTAATTGCAACTTCACTTCCATTTAATTTATTAAAGCCTTGTATAACCTTTACGCCAGAGTTTATAGTCATAATACACTCTGAACCCCTTTTTAAAACTTTCAAAAAGTCTTCAATTTCGTATTCTTGTTTACTTTTTAAGTCTTTAAGTTTTAATATCCTTAATTTATCTTTTTCCTTTATTGAGCTTAAAATTTTAATTTTTCTTTCGCCAATTTCAAATAATACATAGTATTTCTCTGAAGTATTTAAAAAATCTCCCTCTATTGCTAGATCCAGACCCAGCTCTCTTGATTTAGATAGATTTAAAACAATTGTATCGTATTTAATAACATTGAATGAAAATTCTCCAATGGCATTGATTTTTTTTTCATCTTGGTTTAATGTAAAACCCCATTGGGCATAAGCACCATTCAAAGCAAAAAACAAAAAAAGGGAGATGATTTTTTTCAATATTTGATTAATTGTTGGCAAGTATAAATTTACAAATTATTTTTCGAACTGAATAAAGAGGATATGCCTATGATTTAGATAATTTTTATTCAAATCAAGCTCTGAAGTGGGTGAGCTTAAAACTCAGCCTTTTCACGTTCATAATACTGTTTTAAACTATCAAGATATTTAGCGGAGCTATAGTTCATATTGGCATAAGAATCATCCATTTCGCCAAAGCACTAAAAAGTGTAACGAACATAAACCAAATCCTTTACTTTTACTCTAAGGTAGTTTAAGACATTATGAATAATTCGGAAACCAATTGGATTTTTTATCTCTAGATATTGACTGATAGCAATTTTCCGCTAGTATCTCAAAGTTTTTTTATATTTTTTTCGAATAGAATTACTTTCTCTTTCAGGCGCTTTCCTCACAGTTCTATCTGAAATCTTAATATTCATTTTTAATTGATTCAGTGATGCTAGATATTTTAAATATTATTAATTTGTTGGAAATAATAATCATAAATCAATTAAAATGAAAAAAATCACAGTAATTACCCTAATAACTTTAGTCTTGGTATCGTGTAAAACTCCAATGGAAAAAACATCAATCAAACCAACGGCTATAGGATATGAATATAATGACCAGGGAGTAAAGCAAGAAATTATTGCTGGAGATTTGGCCATCACAGACGTATATATGGATTACATTCAAGCTCATAATGATAAAAATCTAGAAAAGATTCATGAAATGGATATGGAAGATGTAATTATTAGGGCTGCAGATGGTTCTCTTTATAATGGACGTGATTCGCATAAAAAAGAACTAGAATTATGGTTTAGTGCAGCAAATCCAACTTGGAAAGTTAAATGGATGGTTGCAAATACTGTGCAGGGAGCAGATGGAAAGAAACAGCATTGGTTAACAACAGGTGTTGACGTAGTTCAAGTAATAGAAGAGAATATTATCACTTCACATCACGTTGTAGATGTGAACTTCGTTGATGGAAAAATAAAAGAATTAAATGCATACGATAGAGCCAGTGAAAAGAAATAAAAGGAATACACTCTTCTTTCTATGACAAATTAAACCCTTCCATGTGAAGGGTTTTTTATGATGAATAGGAAGTTTTAACTAAAAATATTAAATTCAAATATTATTAACCATAAATCAATTAAAATGAAGAAAATCATATTATTTATTCTTGTTTTTTCAAGTACGCTATCTTTTGCGCAAATCACCTTATACCATAACGTATATGTGAACAGTGAAGATCAATCAAAATTTGAAATGGTAGAGAGAGACTATATGTCTAAACTTGCCCAAAAAGCTGTTAATGATGGGAAATTTATTTATTGGGCACTTGAAAAGGTTTTACAACCCTCTAACACAATGGGAGGAGAAGTTAATCATCAGTTAGTAGGTAATTGGTATCAATTTGTAATTGTGTATTCAGATATGAAAGCATATCTAAATGTTGGACCTTGGTGGAGTGATACAGATAATCTTTTAGGTGTTCCACAAGAGCTATTATCATATAAAGTAAAACAAGGTGGTATGTATTTGTGGCACATCAAAGATTCTGCAATGGTGACAGGCGCAAAATTTTCAGCTTATAATTTTGGTTTCTCTGAGGAACCTTCAAAATTTATTGAAAGTCAAAAAGAATATAAAGTATTTTTTGAAAACATGAACAAAACAAATCAAAACGGAAGAGCTGGTTGGGTCTCCGGAGTTAGAGTCTCCCCAAAAAACTTTGGTGAACACAATGTAATGACATGGGATGGTTTTTTAACTCTCGAAGATGCTATGAACCACTGGACTAATTGGGTCGAATCAAAAAAAGAATATAAAAAGATTCATTTACCAAACGGTTTTGATCTAAAAATGATAGCAGCCAAAATAGCAGAAACCTCTGCCCCATCTAACTAATTGAAATATTAAATAAATCAAAATGAAAAATATATTATTATTATTTATAAGTATGAGCGTCTTTAATACGCATAACGTTATAGCTCAAATAAGCACTCATGTATATGTAAATGTTCCTGCAGAAAACTCAGCAGAATTTGAAAGACTTGAAATTGATTATTGGTCAAAAATTGCCAAAAAAGGAATTGATGAAGGCAAAATGACAGCATGGGGATTACTTAAGACAGTCGGAATAGATAATGTAACCCATGTTATAGTGAATGTCTTTGAATCTATAGAACAAGCCACCAATAGTGGAAGTGTTTGGGATCCCTCAGCAATTGGAATGGATGCGAGAGAAATCAGTACTGTTGATCTAAGAAAGACGATAGCAGTAGTTAATTATCAAACTGAAGTACAGGAGGACTATGGGGAGGAGCCTACTAACTTTACTATCTTTAATTATGCAAATCCTAATAATGTAGCTGCTTTCATAAATGAAAACAAGACACTTTGGAAAGAGGTTCATAAAAAATCCCTCGGAATTAGTAAAAGAACTTCTTGGGGGGTACATACTCGCATCCATCCTCAAGGAAATGAAACCTATTCTAGTATTTGGACAAGGGACGGTTTTAAAACTTTAGCTGATGCAATGAATTACCTGAGATATAAGGAAAATAATCCCATGCAGGCGATGACTAAAGCTTCAAAAATGAGCAAAATTCTTCCACAAGGATTCAAAAAATCAGTGATTAGAGAGACTCTACATTGGGAAAAATAATCTTAAATAATCCAAAATATAAACCCTCCCTAATGGAGGGTTTTCTTTTAATTATATCCAAATTTTTAGAAGCTTCTATTTAAAAATAAAAAACTAATATCAAGAATCCTTAAGCAAAAATTTCAGATAATATTTAAGCATCTTTAAAGAGCATTAATTAAGACGCATGTACTTTTTATTTTACCCGATCAATTAGTACTTCGTTTTTGGGATGACCGATCCATGTGGATCCAAGTTCGTATCTCCTAAAATTTCGCGCATACGATTGAAAAATTTTGAATTTTCTATATGCTCTATTTCCTCGGCAATTTCATGAACCTCGTCCAATGCAAAATGCATTTTATTCACCAAATACAACTCAATCAAACGATGTTTTGATATAATTTCAATGGCCTTTGCTTTTCCTGCATCGGTCAATAAGATTGGTTTATAAGGTTGTGTATCAACATACCCCATTTTGACCAACTTTTTGATCATATTAGAAACGGTGGACTTACTCACCTTAAAATATTCGCTGAGCGCAGTAACTGATATTTCTTTACTTTTCTCCTCAAGCTTATAAAATGCCTTAAGGTAGTTTTCTTTTTCTGTAGTTTTTTTCATATTGATGTTTTGTAGTGCAAAACAATTGATTAGTTTTGCAATAAAAACTTTAGTATGTCTTTGCGACTTCTTGCTTTTGTCCTTTTTTGTAAATTTACTTTTGCTCAGCAAACCGTAACAGGTACTGTTTATGCTGAAAAAATTCCCCTAGGGGGAGCTGCTGTGATTATCAAAGGAACCAACCAAGGAACGATCACAAATGCATCAGGAATGTTTTCCTTATCCTTTTCGAAGATAAAGAATCCAAAAGTAATGATCTCCTATCTGGGACATAAAACCTTCATGCAAAAGATCAAACAAACAGATAAAGACCTAGGTAATATCCATCTGTTTCCCAATGATGAGTTGGAAGAAGTCGTTGTTTCGGGCACTTTAAAACCTGTCTCTAAACTCAAAAGTGCAGTCCCTGTAGAGGTGTACTCCAAACGTTTCTTCCAGTCGAACCCAACTCCATCTATTTTTGAGGCGCTTGAAATTGTAAATGGAATTCGCCCTCAACTCAATTGTAATGTTTGCAATACGGGAGATATTCACATCAACGGTCAAGAGGGAAGTTATACCATGATACTCATCGATGGTTTACCCATTGTGAGTGGTCTTTCAACCGTATACGGGCTGTCTGGCATCCCCCAATCATTGATCGAAAGAGTGGAAATTGTCAAAGGGCCAGCTTCGACCTTGTATGGTTCAGAGGCCATTGGTGGTGTCATTAACCTAATCACTAAAATTCCAGAAAATGCAGCAAAACTTTCATTTGACTCCTTTGTTTCTGGCTGGGGAGAATCAATTACTGATCTTGGGTACAAATACAAACTGGGAAAAGAAGCAAAAGGACTCCTGGGAATAAATTATGTCAATTACGCCAACCCAATCGATAACAACGAGGATGGGTTTACGGATCTAACCCTTCAGGACCGCATTTCTGTTTTTAATAAAATTAACTTTGGAAAACGTTTCTCATTGGCCAGTCGATTTGTCTATGAGGATCGTTGGGGTGGTGAAACCAATTGGAACAAATCTTTTCGTGGCGGAAATGAAGTATATGGAGAAAGCATTTACACCAGTAGAGTTGAGCTTTTTGGCCAGTATACAATCAATGATGCTGCTTCATTTCAATTTAGTTTTAACGATCATAACCAAAACTCGGTCTATGGAACAACCCATTTCAAAGCTGATCAAACTATTTGTTTTGGGCAATTCATATGGAATAAAAAGATCACCAAACACGAGCTTCTTTTCGGAGCTGCCTTTCGCTACAGCTATTACGATGACAACACTACAGTAACCTTTAATGATTTACTTGGAATCAATCAAGTTGAAAAAACAAGGTTACCTGGTTTTTTTATCCAAGATGAAATTAAATTAAGTCAACAGCAAACAATACTTGTGGGGTTGCGCTACGATTACAATTCACTTCATGGCAGTATATTGACACCACGCTTAAACTATAAAGTAAGCAATAAAGACCTAAGCTCTACCCTCCGCCTTAGCGTGGGCTCGGGATATCGGGTTGCACAAGTATTTACCGAAGACCATGCAGCCTTGACCGGCGCACGAGAAGTAATATTTGTGAATGATCTGGACCCTGAACAATCATGGAATGCTAATTTAAACTATGTCTATAAATTTTATCTCAGTCAAGGTCATATCTTAGAATTTGACGCAAGCCTTTTTAGAACCAACTTTTCAAATAAAATCATCCCCGATTATGACACCAACCCCAATCAGATTATTTACGATAATCTAGAAGGTAAAGCGATCAATCAAGGGGCTTCGATCAATTTTAATGGCGTTTTTATAAATGGACTAAGAATTAATTTAGGGCTAACTTATATTGATGCCTTTATCCAATCTGGAGGAAACAAAAGTCGTCCCTATTTGACCGAAAGATTTCAGGGTGTTTGGAAGGTGGAACAAAAATTTAAGGAAGCCAATCTAAGCATTGATTTGACTGGAACCTTGACTGGACCACTAAAACTTCCATTATTAGGAGAATTGGATCCACGAGATCAATTTTCCCCCACATTCAGCATCATCAACCTCCAGTTAACCAAAGTTTGGCAGAATAGCTATGAGTTGTATGGAGGTGTCAAAAATCTACTCAATTTCACACCAGCGAATAATAGTATTGCCCGTGCTTTTGATCCTTTTGACAACGCAGTTGATTTTGATCTCGATGGTAATATACAGCCTACGGCTGAAAACCCATATGCCCTAAGCTTTGACCCCAGCTATGTCTATGCATCAAATCAAGGAATTCGCCTCTTTTTAGGGTTTCGATGGAATATAAACTAAACAAGGAATAAGAATAAAACCTAAAAAAAGGTTCCTCGGTTATTCAGTGTTTTTACCTTTACAAAAAACTATTTAAATAAAGCTGAAGTTAATACTCCTATACTTTTTATTTATTGATTTTTTAGTATCTCCAAGCCAGGTACACGAGAAAAAGAAGCTATAATCACTTACTACCTCATTTGTAGCACAGAAAATATAATTACCGATCAATCTAATAGAAATTGAGATTTAAATTCTATTGGAAAAGAATACATTGCATTGGGCAGAGACACTCAAAACAGTTTCTTTCGGTGCAATCTATTCGACCCATTACATCCGTACACAAAAAACTGCGCACCCATTTTCCAATAGAGAATTAGGTATTATCCCCTTCAACACAAGAACACTATTTTATGACAAATTCCAACAAGCTACCTTGGGAAAAACTGTTTTAATAGTTGGGCATTCAAACACTACCCCTGCCTTTGTAAACAAAATTTTAGGAACAGAAAAATTCACTTCCTTGGAACGATGATTATAACAGCTTATTCATCATATATAAACAGGGAAAACAAGGCAATCCCATTTTGTTAAAAATCCACCCTTTCACGACTCAATTTAAAAACTAAAAACTATTATTTAAAATCTAGTATTCAAAATACTAGGCAAAAAGTTAATGTAACACTTTTACGAAATATCTTAAGAAGATGAAAAAATGATTCAAGTAAATTAATTTTATTCATTATATTTATTAAATAATCGTAGCCAATACTATTTTGAAAACTTCACTTAGAGATTACTGGGAAGTAATAAATTACAATTACGAACAAATACGCTTCGCCGAAATCAAATCAAGTGTTATTATATCAGTATTTAGCCTTGTCTTTACTTTTGCTTATACTATAGATATTTTGGATGAAGAAAACGTATATGTTTTTGAATTAAACAAGCCTACCGACTACATTATCTTGTTTTCAATATTCCCTGTTATCTATTTTACGTTTATCTCTTTTGTTTCCTGTGTCAAATGTTTTTTGCCACGTTTAAAAAAATCGGAAATAAATTCACCTTTATTTTTTGGAGACGTTGCAATGGGATATCAAGACTTTGAGACCTATAATAAGGATTTGAACTCTTTATTGTCAGATGATGAACAATACAAAAAGCACTTAGCACATATGGTCTATGCTACAGCAAACATTGCTTTTTTAAAATTTAAGCATGTTAATTCTGCGATACGCTCTCTAATAAAAACTATTATTTCTTTAGCAATATTTTTAATCTTAGTATACACAATATAAAATCAATAGAAAATGAAAAAAATAATTTACTTATTATTAATCAACATTAGTCTTATTTCTTGTTCCGAAGTAAAACAAGTGAAACGGATTGAATGGACATCAACTTCTGAGGATGCAAAAGTTTTATTTGAAGAGTTTCTTTCTAACTATGAAAATAGAAGATGGAATCCAAAAGGACAAGAATTACTAATGGACTCAATTTTAAAATTAGATCCAGATTTTTTAATGGCAAAAAGATCTAATAATTTCAAAACGCGAAATGAGACAAGAGAAAACTTAATTTATGCCTACGAAAATAGAGAAAAAGTTAGTGATATTGAATCTAGACTTATTGCAGCAAATTACGAAAGAAGAATCAATGGTAGTTTAGTTAGAGAGGATCAAATTATTGACTCTTTAATCGAAGATTACAAGGACTACTTCCAACTAAGAATATTATCTGGAGATGTAAAAAACAGGTTAGCTAATCCAAAAGGCTCAGATCAAAGATGGAAAGAAGCACTCGAGATAAATCCTAACTCATTTGAAGGACTTGTTAATAGGGCATTTCTTCATTTTCCTACAGGGAATAATTTTATAATGCTTGCTTCTGATGAACGTGACTTAAACATCGCAATTGATTTGCTTAACAGAGGAAGCAAACTTTATCCTGAAAGTTCTCGTTGGTCAAGGTTTTTAGGAAATGTATATAGAGCTCAAGGCGATTTTGAAAAAGCATTAACATCTTATGAGAAATCCCTTGATATTATTGGTAAATACGAATTAGGTGTTGAAAGTGATTCTTACGCTAATTCTCTCTTGATGGTTGGCCATGTATATACATTTACAGAGAAATATGATAAGGCAAGGGAGTACTATGACAAAGGAATCGTAATCTCAAATAATTTCTGGAAAGTAGCAATGTCTGAATTAAAAGCACATACTTATATGTATCAAAAAGATTTTGCTAGTGCAATTTATCTACTTTCAGAAACACAAGAGTTAATAAATGAAATGGACGAAGAGCCATTGACTAAATTGAATTGGCAGTCGTTCACTGAATTCACAAAATTCCTAGCATTTGGTCATAGTCTTCAAGAAGAAGAAACTATAAAATCTGTAAAAAGGATGGCAGAACTTGGCAAAGCCCGTCTTAAGATTCAGTTAGAGGGTGTTTCAGATCAAAGGCAAAAAGAGAAATTTAATCTGGCTAACGAGAAAGCCGCAATCGAATCCCAAACATGGTTTAACATATTGTTTGGGAATTATGAGGAAGCCAGAATTTCATTGAATTCTTTAAGAGAACTATCTAACAAGCAACTTGAATTTAATCCTAATGCTCTTAATGAATATTTTAAATTCTCTGGCTATTTAAATTTAATGGAAGGTAATCCAAAAGAATCAATCGAAGATTATTCTAAATTGAGTAAAGAAATCTTGACTGATGACGGGTATCACTATTATTTTTTGGCATTAGCAAAAAAAGCTGAAGGACAAAACGAGGAGAGTAAGCAGATTCTGGTTGATCTTGCAAATAATAATTTTGCTACTTGGCAAAACTCTGTAGTTAAAAACTTAGCTAAAGCTCAAATAAAGACAAATCTTTAAAAATTACAAATGTCAAAATCAATCTTTAAAAGTGTTCTACTCTCAAACATAATTGCTTGCTCGTTTGTTTATGGCCAAATCAAATCAGTTGAGTTGGCCTTAAGTAATACAAATGTTAATTCTGTATTAAAAGCAAGTAACGGATTATTATGGGTGGGTACACAAGAAGGATTGAATGTTTTTTATGATAATGACCAAAGCCTATTCTTCTCTAACATAGAAGATTCTTTAAGTATTCTTAATTCGAATATTCTAGAACTTTCGAAAGGAATTAACGAAGAACTTATTGTTCTGAGTAAAGATGGATTGAGTATTTTTGATTCTTCCAGTTTTTCATTTTTTCAACTAAGATTAGAATCTGAGCCCACTAATTTATTTTTGAATAACAACAATAAAACATTTTGGGTTACGACGAAACAGTCTGGAATCTATTTATTGGATGAAAATTATAAGATTGTTTCTCACTTTGAGTTTGATCCATTAAATCCATTATCGATTTCTACTTCAAATTTTGATCAGTTTTCTGAATCAGAATTTTATTTGGATAAAAAAAGTAATAAAACATTGATTGCTTCTAAGAATGGTTTAAATGTTTATAACGAAAAATCAAAAGCTTTTAAGCGTTTTTTTAAAGGGAAAAAGACCAAATTCACAACAAATAAAATTGTTGCAGTTCTACCAAAAATAGATGATGTAATTGGAATTATTACTCAAAATGAATATGTGAATTTTTATCCTGACGAAAATCGATTTGAGTATGTTCGAGGTTTCAAAAATATAATTGAAAAAGTTCTTTTTTTCTCGGATGATACCCTCCTTTTGAAAACTTCAAAAGAGAATTTTTTACTCAGAAAAGAGACTTCAAGTAAAGAATACAACTTAAAAAAACTACAAAAGAACAGGTCTAGATATGATCAATTTATACGTGTAAAAGAGCATTTGTATTTATGGGAAAATAAAGGAAATGAGATTTACAAAACAGACCTTTCATTGAATACAATTACGACCTACAATCTGTCTAGTGAAATTAACACCATTAGCTATTCAAAATTTGATGAACAACTTTATATAAGTTCAAATAGCGGAGTTTCCTTACTCTCTGAAAAAACACCATTAGTAAGTGATATTGAGCATTATGGAGGGACACTATATTTCTCAAAATTAAATGAGCTATACATTGAGTTTCAAGAAAATTCAATTGAAATGGGACGTTTCAAAAAAAACAAACGAAATACAATTTTCAATAGGAAGTATAATCAAAATTTTTCTGATTTCGTATTTGAATTATTAGAGGGAAATGTTCTACTTGGAGGTGAAGAACTCCTATTGTTTGACACTCAAAAAAAGCAACTCAAAAAGTTTCCAAAACTAAAACCTTATCTTGAAAAAGCTACTATCAATAATATAAAAGTCATTGAAAATGATGTTTATTGTTCATTAGAAAATGGAGTTTTAAAAATAAAAGGAGCTTTTCTGACAGGGAATGGAGAAGAAATAAATGAGGGGGATATCACTTTCTATGAATACAATGAACTATTAAATCCAAATGCTCCTAAAAATTTTAACGATATTGAAAAGATTGGAGATAAATTTTATGTGACCGATAATCAAAGAGGTTTAATCCTTTATGACAAAAACTTATTGGGATATGAAAAAAGTTTTGCCTTTAATGGTGATTCTACTAATTCTCTAGCATCCTCCACCCCTACTAAACTATTTTTTGATGAGGATAAAGGCGTTCTTTATATCGGAACCATTGGGAGTGGTTTATTTAAATACAACCTAGACACTAAACGATTTAGTAAAATTGACGTTAGCAACGGCCTTCTTTCAAATAATATTTTTGACTTTTTAAAGGTAGACTCACGATTGTTTATCCAAACAGGATCTGGTATAAATTACATAGAGGATGATATAATTAAAAACATTAATAATGAAGATGGATTAACAATTAGCAGCTTCCATAAAGAGTCCATGCATCAATTTGAAAATACGGTTGTACTCACCGGTAATGATAAAACTCAAACATTTGAAATTGGTGATTTAGATCAAAATCAAAAAGAGTTTAGAATAAGCGTACTCAATATCATCGGACTGGATGATGCAAATACAGAAAGAATTCTTCCCATTAGCACAAATAATACTGTAGATTTTGACTACAAAACGAACACCTTAATTTTTGATTTATTTTCAAACAATAATTTTAAATCAGATCAAGTCAAGTATTACTTCAAAAGAGGTGAAAATGAAGAGATTGTATCAAATGGGTATAATAATAAAATTCAACTCAGTTCTTTTTCCTATTACACAAATAACTTGGAGCTCTATGCAATTAATGCAGACGGGCAAAAGAGTGCTAACACCCTAATATTTTCAATCAATAATGCGCCTCCGTGGTGGCTTCGTATTGAAACTATTGTTGTCTACTTCATTTTATCAATTATTCTCATTTACTCATTGGTTAAAATTCGTGAAGCACAAACTAAAAAACGTTTGGAAGGAGAACGAAAATCTAAAGAACTAGAGGAGGCAAGAGAACTGCAAAACAGTCTATTACCCAAAACAAATCCGACTATAGAAGGATATCAAATTAGTACTTATCTTAAATCTGCTACAGAAATAGGGGGTGATTATTATGATTTTTTCTACAAAAAAGGGGAATATTTTTATGCAATCTGTGGAGATGCGACGGGACATGGTGTCATTTCAGGAATTATGGTTTCTGTAACCAAAGCTGGTCTTAATGGGATTGCAATGGGCACTCCAAGTAAAATTTTACAACAGTTAAATCGAATTGTAAAGCGAGTAAACTTTGGGCGTCTTAGAATGAGTCTAAGTGTTGCAAAACTCAATAAAAACAGTGTTGAGCTAAGTTCAGCAGCTATGCCTCCAACGTATTACTACAACGCAAAAGCTAAATTAGTAGAAGAAGTTTTAGTCCCTAACCTTCCTTTGGGAGGAATTGAAACAGAGGAGTTTGACAGCATCACTAAGGACTTTAACTCAGGCGATGTGATTGTTATGATTTCAGATGGCCTGCCTGAACTACCCAATCCGCAGGATGAATTATTAGATTATCCCAAGGTTGAAGATTGTGTAAAAGCAAATGCACACAAAGACGCTGAAAGCATTAAGGATGCTTTAGTTGAATTATCTGATACTTGGGCGGATGGAGCAATGAATCCTGATGATATTACAATAGTAGTGGTCAAAAAAGCTTCCTAGGTTTCAGCCTTCAAAATCCAATTTGGAATTTCATTCTTCTTTCCTTTTACGAAGATCGGTTTTTGCTCAATGAAGTTTTCTTTTGAGGATAGTTTTTCAATAACCGAGGAAGAGATAACTATCTCCCCAGGTTTAGCATGCGAACAAAGACGTGCTGCTAAATTTACATGATCACCTATAACCGTATAATTCATTTGTCTTTCCGACCCAATATTTCCACAGACGACTTTCC
>Ga0206677_10003058_pt1 | contig 14322 bp, 12 predicted proteins | sample M130m12015metaG_FD_155475 | JGI IMG/M metagenome (GOLD analysis project Ga0206677, IMG submission 155475) | Ammonia-oxidizing marine archaeal communities from Monterey Bay, California, United States - M1 30m 12015 | ecosystem: Environmental > Aquatic > Marine > Intertidal zone | place: USA... | reverse complement strand
TAGTGGCCCGTTCAGCCCAAAGGCTAATCGGTTTAATTCAAGTTTGGCAATTAGTAAACTTCGATCAGTCACAGCAGCTCTTTTCGATACTGTCTTGTGCACAGAAGCAAGTCTTTGCAGGAACGATGTCTGCTCTAGAACTGCGTTCGTTGAATAGTGCAGTGACTGCAGCGAGTTCCTCGGGCGCATCTCCTCTTGCTTCTAAGCAGAGTTTGAGTCCGAGTAGTCCCCACATGTTATCTTTCCACAACTTAATGTCGGCACGGTAGACTTCTTCTGCCTCTTCGAAATGACCCTGCTCGTGAAGAAGTGCGCCTAAAATGTGGCGAACTGGTTGCATCTGGCCCCATGGTTCGTTGTATGCTAGGTTTAGTGAAAGGTCTACTCCGCGGCGCAGGTGGTCGAATGCTACAGTGAAGTCTGATGCTTCTCCTCTTTCTTTGGCCAAGAACTGTCTGCGGTATTCGATTTCTCCAGAAAGGACCGCTTCGTTAACCAGTAAGATACAAGGCCCATCGGATGGATCTTGATACATCAAATTGTTGTGCAAAACTCTGCCAGCAAGGGCTGGGTTCTCAAGGGCTTGATTGAATAGAACCTGTTCTGCTTCTGCTTCTGGAACCATTCCCTTGGAAGCGTATGCTACTCCACGGGCGTAGTGCTGTGTTGCAATGGCTGCCGGGAATACATCCTTGTCGGAATGCATTGGTTCTGCGATTATTTCATCCCACTTTCCGAATCTAATCATTACGTGCCATGGCATTGTAACATAGGACTCTAGGAAAATTGCACCCATTGGGATAATGCCGGCGAGCATGAATTGAACTCCGGAGTCTTTGTCACCCGCTGGTAGTGTTGCAACTGCCTTACGAGCATACTTCATTGCAACTTCGTATTGTCCTTCGAACATTGCACACCAAACTACGAAGTGGTGATTATGCATTCGATAGAATTTGTAAAACTGTGATTCGTTACCGGTAAGTTCGACATACCTGTCGTCAGCTTCAACTGCAGCAATATTACAATCTACAGCCTCTTTCCACTGCCCTACCCATGCATCGATGTGAGATGGCATGTGGACCAGATGGCCTAATCCAGGCATTGCTGTTCTCAAAACATCGGCCGCTGGTAAAGCACGCTCCGGGAATGGTGATAATTCCAAAGCGTGGCAATACAAGTGGCATAGAGCAATGTGCTCTTTGGCGCCTTCCACTGTTTCGAAAGCATCTTCCATGACCTTGACAAGCAACAATGTATTATCGTCTGCAGGAGTGATTTCTCCAGTTGTAGTATTCTTATCCCATAATTGCCAAGCTTTTAGATTCATTAGGGCTTCAACGTAAACCGCAGTAACGTCTAGGTTTCCGCTGTATTTTTTGTATAGTGGAGCCATTGCTTCTGCGAATGCAACGTTCAATTCCGGGCTATTACCCATGTTGAGGACTGTCGGATCTGCTGCATCTCTTGCTTCTGCTGAGTGGCGTTGTGCTAGAGCATCAATCAAATCCTTCTCCAATTCAGTACATCCGTCTTTGAGAGAAACCGCTTGTTGAATTGGGTCGTGCCCTGAGCCTAGGCCAGGGGGCCAATTGTAGCTAGAAGATACACAGTAAGCAATGCCCCACCATGCCATTGCGCAAGTAGGGTCTAGTTCTGCACACTTACTAAAGCAAGCAATTGCTTCTTCGTGGTTGTAATTCAACATGTGTCCAAATCCTAGGACATACATTTTTCTTGCTTCTTCGTTAGCGCAAGTTATCGTTGTAGCAAAGAAATAATTTGACATATCTCCAAAATCATACTCATTAGGTGCAAGAGGCATATTTTCTCCGGCAATGTAAGAGGTTTTAATTCCATGTATTGTAATTTCTTAAAAGATATTAATTGGTTTGATTTATTATAGAAATAAATCGATAACCCGGTAACATTGAAGATGCCGCCTACTTGCCACAGGCATGGACAATCCATTAGACGCTGAAATAGAGGACATGAATGGCAAAATTACCACGCTCCGCGAGATAGGTGGAGGAGATACCAATACCTGGGTCGTAGTCAACGTTGCAAGCGCTTGTGGATTTACTAGGCAATATTCTGGGCTTCAGCAACTTTCTGTAAAGGACGGTGTAACTGTTGTAGGATTCCCTTGCAACCAGTTTGGTGGACAAGAACCCGGAACTCATGAAGAAATATGTGAATTCACCGAGTCAAAATTCGGAGTAGACTTCCCATTGATGGCAAAGGTCGATGTCAAAGGAGAGAATACAGCGCCTCTGTTTGAAAATCTATCAAGGGTAATGGATGCCGGGGGATATGAAGGTGAGATTCGCTGGAACTTTGAGAAGTTCGTAATTAACAGAGATGGAGAAGTGGCTCGCTTTTCATCAAGAGACGAGCCAGAAGATTTGTTATAATCTTCTTTAAGCATAGAAATTTTGTCATTTATTGAATAGGTTTTTCAATTTCACCAGATATTCAAATCTTAAGATTCGCTTGCCTTGCAAGTAAGGATATCTGCATGCTGTGTTCTAGCATGGCAGCATTTGCCCATGCGTCGTCTAAGTCGTGACCGACACAGTATGCGCCGTTACCACGAATTACTACACACTTCATTCCCCCTTGCTTTAGAGCTTCATGGGTCTGATTGAGGAATAAATCAGGGTTTTCTTCATCGGGGTCTACAATTACAATTTTTCCTAACAACTTCTTTCCAACTTCGTCAATAGGGGTGCAAAGAATTAGATCTTTTTCACAACTAACGGCTGTGGTGTAGGCGCCAACCATGTGAATACAAGCCGCTGGGCCTCCGGTCTCGAGGGTTTTCGATGCCAACAATACTTCAAGTGTGCGCCAGTCAGAAGTGGCTCCTTCGGGAGCCCCTTGCCCGAGCCTACCGCCAACAAGTCCGCGCTCATTTAGTCTAGAAAGAGTAACTCCAGAGCGAGTGGATATCATTACACCGTGCATTCCAGGGTGTAGCATTGCAATAGTTCCCATATTAGCCTTGACTAACTGTTCTCTATCCAACTGTCTTGCTAACCTAGCTATATCGGCAACCAAATGATCAGGAACTACGATATCTGAAGCCAATACTGCTGGTGGCATTGGTTGTGCTTCCAGTTCTTCGATTATTTCTACAGCCCCCACTAGGGATTTTCGTAAACTGTTAACTTGGCCTGAAAGCATTACTGCTTCTTGCTCTGCCGCCTTTGCGCGGTTAGAAATATTCGGTTTGGGGAGATCTGTTTGAGGTTGTACTGGAGTCTCAGGTTCATCTTGTTCGTCGATTGATTCGGATTCAATTTGTTCTTCGGAGTTTTTCTCTGCTGTTGCAGTGATGCCCTCGACTATGACTTCAGGGGGGTTTTCGCTTTCCTTTGAAGGCTCGGTAACAGAAGCTTCATCTTCTACAACAGCCGCTTCGGCTTCGACTTCACTGGTTTCTGCTTCGAAGGATTCTTCTTCCTCGGGAACAGATTCAACGGTTGGGGGATTTGGTGGGCCGCTTGGTGGACCTGAAGGTGGGCCGCTTGGTGGACCTGGTGGTCCAGAGGGTGGGCCAGTCGGAGGACCGCTTGGAGGGCCTGATGGAGGACCGCTTGGAGGACCAGAAGGTGGGCCAGAAGGCGGACCGCTTGGTGGTCCCGAAGGTGGACCACTTGGTGGACCAGAAGGTGGACCACTTGGTGGCCCAGAAGGGGTTTTGGTTCCAGGAGGGGTTTCGTTTGATTCTTCTACGGTGGATTGGTCGGTTTCGGTTCCTTCTAATCCATTCTCACCTATTGATTCCTCATCTGGTGTTTCGGCCAGAGGTTCAGGAGGTTCGGGTTCTTCCAACACAGGGGGTGTGAAACCCTCGAGGCTGTCGAAAGCGCCTCCAAACATATCATCTGCGGCTGCGTTTTCTGCATCCTCTCGAGACTTCTCTGCTGATGTTTTTCTGCCGGCCACGTTCTCTCCCCGTCTGGGCCACAGAGCGCGGCTTAAATAGCGGTTGTTACTCGGCGACTTGCTGCCCGTGTGGTGTAGCGGTTATCATGAGGCGTTGTCGATGCCTCGACCCGGGTTCGATTCCCGGCACGGGCGCTTGAATGATGTGCTGAGCGGCTGTCTTTTGGTTTCTAATCATTATTCGAAGTTAAGATTGGCATAGATGATTAGCATTATTCATTAAGTATTCACACTCAAGCATTCGCCTCGATGACTGTATATTCAGGGACCGGGTAGAAGAGGCACTGAATGCTCTTGTAAAATAAAAAAAAGCCCCCACCAGGAGCGAACTCCTGATGAGGGCAATATCCCGTTAGGGTGTTTCATTTTCAATTAAGTGAATTTCACTCGTCTGCTGGTATGAACTGGCCAATCAATGTTGATCCAAGAGCAATTGACATAGCAGCTCCTGCCATCCATAGAGACATTCCTGCGCTTGCGTCACCGTCTGGTAGCATGAAGTACCAAAGAACCATACCTAGTAGCATTAGTCCTCCTGCTCCCCAAGAGATTACCTTCTGGCCCATTTCTGGGATTGCATCCATTGCGTCGACCCCAGCCATTGGTAGAACCATCATCAAAGTAGCAACAAGCGCTAATACAACGCCTCCCCACATTCCGATGGTTCCCATTGTTCCAGCAGTAGCTGTTGAACATGCATCGTCTTCAGCATCTGTGAGTGTTTCTAGGGCTTCCCCTTCTGCACCTGCATCTTTTGCATCGCTAGCAGCATCTCCATAGAAATCGCACTGATCTGACATAGACCATGTAGCCAATAATGTATCACCATCACATTCTGCTTCCATTCCAGTGTACATTTCTTCCACGAATTCGACAATGTCATCGTCGCATTCGCCTTCTGGATCGTCTATGTTCATAGCATTCAAGCCATATGTTATTTCCATATCACCATCTACTTCTTCGCCCATAAATTCGTCCGAAGTTAGCCAAGAGCCGCCCATGACAGCCATTAGTCCCAAAATCAGAGACAGGCCCATCATGCCTGCCATAATCATTCCTTTCATCTTTCCATTCCATCGTTTTCACATTCCTAGAGACTATTGTCTCAAATGGATTTTAAATTGTCGACTATATGATTGTTGCACCGGCGACTCTTGCAAACAAGGCTGTTTGTAACTAGTTTGTCCACGTCCGGCCAAATTGTACGTTTAAAATAAAAAAGCCCCCACCAGGAGCGAACTCCTGATGAGGGCAATATCCCGTTAGGGTGTTTCATTTTCAATTAAGTGAATTTCACTCGTCTGCTGGTATGAACTGGCCTGTTGCTGCTGCACCTAGACCAATGGTCATAGCTGCACCTGCAAGCCATAGATGTAGACCCATTGATGAGTCGCCATCTGGCAGCATGAGGTACCAAAGAAGCATTCCAAGAAGCATTAAGCCGCCTGCGCCCCATGTTACGATCATTTTGCCCATATCTGGAATGGCATCCATTGCGTCAACACCAGCCATTGGAAGGACTAACATAAGAGTGGCCACTAAGGCACACACTACGCCTGCCCACATTCCAATAGTTCCCATTGTTCCTGCAGATGCTGCAGCGCACACGTCATCTGTGTCTTTTTGTGCGTCGTCTAAATCATCGCCTTCTAATCCGGCGTCCTTAGCATCGGCTAAGTCTGACTCTGCCTCATCACACATATCTGAAAGAGACATTGTGGCATATAATGTATCATCGTCTTCACATTCTGCTTCCAGGTCTTTATCGTCTTCCATATCTTCTAGCATAGCATCACATTCGCCTTCCATCATGCCACCCATGAGTTCGGTTAAATCGTAGTTTACAGCTAGAATATTGAGGCCATAGGACATCGTCAGCCCGTCTATCTCCTCACCATCTTCTGGTTCTGTATCTAGCCAAGCGTCTCCAAGCACTCCTATAATTCCGAGTATCAGACTTACCGCCATCATACCTGCCATTATCATTCCTTTCATCTTTGCATCCATTGTTTTCACATTCCTAGAGACTATTGTCTCAAATGGATTTCAAATTGTCGAGTATATGACTGTTGCACCGTCGAAAGGTGAAAGAAGAGTGATTTCAGACTATGTCGTGATTTGTCACAGTGCCACAGACAGTGCAGTATACATCAACGCCGTTTATCCTAGGGGTTACGCCTGAAACGTCGGTTTCTGCGCCGCATTGGCACTTGACTTTGGTCTGCATGTATCAACGCAAGAGGAGCCCATTGATGAAATAAACGGAAATTAGTTACGAATTATATGCGCTTCGAAGCAAGCGTATGTGTCGTTTGGAGAATAAGAACGGTTCGCCTCAATATCTAAAGATACGATTTCCGAATCAGATAATATCGAGACAATTCTTTTTCTTACATCAGCAAGAGAATCGATTGGAATGATTGCCCAACCCCTAATCACTACCTCGTGTCCTTTTCGCAAAAGCCCTAGTAAATCCGGAAGGTGATCAATACTGTCGTGTGGTAGATTGACTAGTAGTAAATCGCAGCACTCTGGTAATTCACCGGCCAGGGATCTGGCGTCCCTGCATTCAGACCAACTACTGGGTAGGTTCTTCGCCAGTAAATCTGCAGCGTTTGGATTCAGGTCGCTTGCGAAGATTTTGTCAATAATTTCTGTGTTAGCCAAGGGCACTAATGCAGGCCCAACGCCAGCGTATGGGTCGCAAACTGAAATTTTCCTTCCAAGTTTAGCGGTCAAATCCTTTGCGCAATTAACGGTCGCCTGTCTTTCGTTGGCTAATCTTGGAGAATAATATGCTGCACCCGGGTCTACCCAAAACTCACACCCGCTCTCTCTGACTTTAGTCAGCGTCCCATTGGAGCCGATGCTTGCAATTACTGACAAATCCCTAACGCGGAATTCGCCTTTTACACCATTATCCGCGCATATGACACGGGCGTTAGAGTTCTGTTTTAGCATCGCTTCTCCTATAGCAGTAGAATGGTTTTGAACACTTTCCGGTAACTTGACAATTATCACATCACCGATTTGGTCGTGACTCATTGGCCAATCATTTTGATGTATAGAGAATAATTCAGGGTCTAATCTCTCCGTCCAATGTTTCGGACCGGGTTGAAGTGGTTCTAGGACAACGATTTCTAGGTTTTCGATACTTTGAGGTGCATTTTCGTTGATAGGAATCCCGCGATGTTCTCCTAAATTATGAATTCCGAGTCCTTCGACTAGCCACCCTTTGGCGTGTAATCTATCCCTCCAAAGGGATGTTTCTTTGCTCGGCACGCTCAAATGGCGCATGGTCCTCGCCATGCCCACAGGAGCAAGTGGTTTGAGCATGGCGGCTGGATTAGTTCTAATCGGGATGGGTCCCGGGGGAATTTCCGGTATGACACGCGCTGCAATCCAAGCTGCGACGAATGCTGACCACAGGCGGTACGAAGCATATACTGCGTTGTGGAGTGCAGAGGACCTGGAATTTCTTGAAAATGAAATTGGCCAAATCCAACGCGTAATGCGTCCTGAAGTTGAAGAGCCTTTGGAATTATTAGAACTGGCAAAGAAAGAAGTCGTTGCCCTTCTAGTGGTGGGCGACCCATTACAAGCCACAACTCATGTTGACTTGCAATTGCAAGCGATTGAGGCTGGCATCGAATGCTCTGTTATTCACGGAGTTTCAATTACTGGCCTTGTAACTGGAGCAATAGGCCTCTCGAATTATCGATTTGGACGACAGACGACTCTTACTTACCCCTATGGAGGATGGGTGGCCACATCTCCATTGGAAGTGATTGCTCTGAATCGAAAGCAGGGATTGCACACGCTCGCACTACTCGACTTAGATCCCACTGGTGAAGGAACCGGTGGGCAACAGCCAATGCAACCATTAGATGCTAGCCAGGCAATTATCAGGATGGCAGAAAAACTAGCAGATGGATTAGAGCACCTTCCTCGTGATACTAGCTTTGATGATTTGAAATTCGAATCAAGTTCGGAAATTTGCGATGAAATTTCTTCGTTGATGGTTGTACTCTGCAGCGACATGGGGACTGATGACCAGTCGATATCCTACCTTTCGGTAGGTGAACTAGCAGAAGCAAAAACTGGCAGGCTACACTGTTTAGTGATACCTGCTGAGCCGAGTGATGTTGAGGCGAATGCGCTAAGCCGCTGGTCGAAGAAGTGAACAGGGGGCAACTTCTCGGCCTGTCTATGGCAGGACCTTCTAAGGTTGAATTTCCTGGGCAAAAGCGCCAGCGTATGCGTATGCGTGGCACGAAGCAGGCCAATCTTGAAACGCAAAAGAAATTGAGGAAAAGCCTTGACCGTTTGCTAGAAGAAGGTGAAACTCTTCTACCTGCAATGTCTTGGGCTGGGAAACTCAAATGGGGACGAACCGACCCTGTAACCAAAACTTTAGTCGACTTAAGGAAAGTTTTTGGTAAAAGACATGACAAAAAATGGCTTGCTAAAAGAATGATGGCAAAGCGAGGAGACGATGTTGGAAAAGCACTAGCCGGCTCTCTTATGGCAGCTCACGACCAAGAAATTTCGATTGTTGGAAACTATAGCCACCAGTCGTTCGGAAAGGCCTCTTATGTCAGGAGAGGTGACGGGAAAGTTGCTTACCAAGCAGGTTTGCAAAACTATCACATGACTACATTGCGTATGCTTCCTTGGGAAGATCATGCGCGTAAAGGATACTTCTTTTTCTCCTGGAGGAATGGTTTCGTATGTAGTGGCCCAGAACCTACCATACCAGATGGTTGGCTGGATGATGTTCTAGAACGCTCCCGGTTTAGTTTCAAAAACACAGGTAATGTTTGGGCTACCGACGGCTTAGATGTCGAGAAAATTTCTGCAAACGAAATGACAGGAAATGGATATTTGTTACTTAATTTCATCAATGGTAGTAAAGTCGCTATTGGTTTTGATAAATTGGAAAAGGCGAAGGGTAAGACTTCGTTTATCCATGACCTTGCTCTTTCAATGCTTCCTCCAAACCTATCCACTGTGATGGAGCCTGACGCTATTTGGTATCCTGAAGGTGGAAATCGAGACGGTGCTGGTGAAGCTTTGGACAGAATACTAGATGCTTGGATGGGATTGACGTTGAACGAAGGTTCACTTTCAAAGAGAGTAAAGGCTGCAGTATTGCACCATATTGATGATGGATTTGTTGTTGGAGAGAGGTGGTTTTCAACGGCTGATGAGGCTGTTACTGAATTGAATGGTTCTGCAGCAGAGAAAGAGCTTGCTCTGACTTTGATGAAATCAGCAGGTGGCTCTGGAATCAGGATATCTCAACGAGGAGAAGTTCACGAGAGAGAAGGTACTGCATTGGAAATTTCCGCTACTTCTTGTAACGATGTTCTTTCCGCTTTATGGCAGGATCACGGGCTTTCTGGATTGATTGAAATGGGAATTGAAGAGGATGAGGCTGACGATTTGTGGTCTGCCCAATGTAATAAAAAACGAGCTTTTGGAAAATTCCTCAAAGACATTGAATCTCAAAGAGCAAAGGCGGATATTATCCAGAAATTCCCGTATAGACGAGGAAAGGTTTCGGGCCCAGTTGGGATGATCCACGATCTTACTATGATGGGGTTGGTCGAAGGAATGGGTAAAGCCGAGAAATCTGCTCTATCTAAGAAAGATGGGATTGATGGGCAGGCTGCTTCTTGGGCTTGGTTAGTTGCTGCAGGTAAGTCGAATGGACAGGAGTGGCAGTTTTCATCGGATGCTAGAGACAGGGGTGGCGCTTGGAGTCACGCTGCAATCAATGTATGGAAGGCTGGTAAAGAACTGGTTGAAGGCGGAGAAGTGGATTACAAGGAAGCACTTGAGTTCCTTCGTAAGGCCTGTGGCCAAATCGATGAATTACCGTGATCAAACCGTAGAAAGAGCGTTTGAAATATCGTTCCAAAGGTCTTCTACATCCTCGATTCCAATTGACATTCTAACGAAGCCAGGGCCTAGCCCTGCGGCAATCCTAACGTCTTCAGGAATACCCATGTGGCTTGAATTAAATGGGCATTCTACAAGACTCTCGACGCCACCTAAACTGGTTGCCTCGAATATCATTTCTAAGCCTCGCATGAACTTCAGGGCAGCAGGGTCGCCGCCTTTGACAGTGAACGCTAACATGCCTGTTCCTTTAGGAATCGTTCTTTTTGCAACTGAATAGTCTTGATGAGATTCAAGGCTTGGATGGTGGACCAGGTCTACCATGTCATGGGCTTCAAGGCGGATTGCAATCTCTGCAGCATTCGAACAGTGTATTGGCATTCTAGCCGCCAGCGTTCTTATTCCCCTCTCTAAAAGATAGCAATTGTGAGGGTCTGGTGAGCCGCCGAAATGTACCTTTTTCATGAACATTGCAGCGATTAAATCCGCTCTACCGACAACTGCTCCTCCGATAATATCAGAGTGGCCACCGAGATATTTTGTTGTCGAATGAATAACCAAATCTGCACCCATAGTAATTGGTTGGCAAGCCCATGGAGATGCGAATGTGTTGTCGATTACTAAGAGTAGGTCGTGTCTTTTTGCAATTTCAGACATTGCTTCGATATCGCATATTTTGATTACAGGATTTGTAATTGTTTCAATATACAGCATCTTTGTGTTTTCAGTAATTGCTGCCTCGTACGAGGCAGGATCTTGCATATCTGCCATAGTAGTTGAGATTCCAAATCTCGGTAGTTCTTCAGTCATTAGACCGTATGTGCCGCCGTATACGTCTGGGCTAGCAACGATGTGATCGCCCTGGGATAATAATCCCATCAGAGTAGTAGATATTGCAGCCATTCCACTTGCAAATAATTCTCCGTCTTCAGCGCCTTCTAAAGCACATATTTTCTCAACCACTGCTTCAGAGTTAACGCTCGAAAGTCTGGCGTAAAGTAGAGTATGTTGTGCTCCTGCCGCCCATCCAGCGTATCTCTCATCTGTTAACTGGTAAGTTGATGATTGGAAAATTGGGGTGTTTACAGCCCCTTCAATGTGTTTTGTTCCGGCGTGAACTGCGTTTGTAGAAAATTTCCTTTTGTCGGACATGGGCGTCTCCAAATGTTGTGTTGGGCCCGCCGCTCATGAACAATTCGCTTTGAATAATACCTGTTTGTCGGCTAAAACTTTCAAACAGGCCATATTTACCGACATTATGACGGAATCTTTGAAAATAGGCCGCCTTTTCGTTTAATTATGAAACTAGATGATACCGATTTGAAACTGATTGAGCTGCTAAAACGAGATTCGCGAGCATCGGTAACCTCGTTAGCAGACCAGATGGGTATTGCAAGGGTTACCACGCATGACAGAATGGTGCGTTTACAGCGAGAAGGGGTAATCCGAAGGTATACAATTGACATTGATGCTAAAGCGTGGGGCCATGAATTACGCGCTTTCATTTTCGCTCGTTGTGATAGGGGTAACATCGATCGCCGAGACGTTGCAAAAAAGATATGCGAATTGTCGTATGTGGTAAGATGTAACGTAATTGCAGGAGATTGGGACTTGATTATCGAGGTGGTTAGTCCGTCTATGGATTCACTAGGTGATGCTATTTTGGACGGTCTCTCCAAAGTAGGAGGGATCTCCAGTACCCAAACAATGGTATCGTTCTACGACTACTCCGGCCCTGCATCTTCACTTAGATGACCGCTATCTTCTGATTCATCCAGCTCAACTACAATGTTACCGATGAGTAACAAAAGTCCCATTGCTAACCAAATTGACACTTCGACCAAGCCAACCGACCACCCGTAAATTGTAGCCCAAACTGGTTCAAAGGAATATATGATTGCGGCGTGGGTGGGATTCAGATATTTTTGGAAAGCGTTCAGCATTAAAATACAAGCCAGTGAGCCGAATAATCCAAGACATAGTAATGGAATCACCACTCCTGATTGCCAAGCCACTTCTACGACCATAAAGTCTCCAGACGCAATTAATGCGATCAGTGCGGCGCCAACCACTAAAACTGCAAAAGAAGTAGATGTAACTGCTATTGGGTTCAGCCTTTTTGTGATGCTGTCAGTATAAATTATGTGTAAAGCAAAGAAAAATGCGCACATTACAGTCAAAATTTCACCCGTCCCCCAAACAATATGCGGCGGTCCGTCTATGAAACCAGCTCCCAGTGTGGCCAATCCAACACCTACTATCATCATTCTAGTTGGTTTTCTATCGCTAATTTTAACAGAAAGTATTGCTGTAAATACTACATAAAGTGAGGTTAAAAAGGCAGAAACTGAAGGGCTTACTGAGTCTATTCCTATCATCTGAAGTACGAATCCTGCTAGCATTAGACTTCCTAGAATTAATCCTCCTTTCCAGTCTTCTTTCGAAGTAAGGGCATTTCTTGCTTTACTCGAAAAGGGGAGTAGGGCTACAAAGGCAATAAGAAATCTAGACGCAACGATTACTCCTACGACACCCGCAGTGGTGTATTGATCTAATTCATCATCAAGTGAATTCATGGCTTGTTTCATCCATACGAAGGTTCCCCCCCACAATAGTGTGACAAAGAACAAGCCGACCACTGCTTGTCTTCTAGTGGCCATATCGGTTGCTCTGTTTGCTAGCATTTGATGATGGCGGTTGTTTGAAAGAAGGGAAATGCCGATTAAAAATTAATTTTCTATCATTAACAGCACTAACCCTATTGTGCTTGGTGCTGTGTGTGGTCAATATGGCGAGTGGTCAATTTTGGGACATGCCCATCGAGACCGGGCTCGTACCACCATCAGAAGCCGAATTTGATTGCATTGTAGTCGGTGGAGGGCCAGGGGGTTCTGCTGCTGCCTCATATCTTGCAATGGAAGGCAAAAAGGTTCTTTTGATCGAGAAGGGAGTTTGGCCTCGCGACAAAGTTTGTGGAGACGCTGTTGGTGGTAAATCACTAGGCCACGTCAGTGCCCTAGGGGTCAAAGCGAAGCTTGAATCAACTCCCCACTTCAGGGTTACAGGCATTGTATTCTCATCACCAAATGGTAGTGAAGTAACAGTTCCTTTACCAGAAGAAGACGTTGAAAGAATGGAGGCGGGATACTCGCTTCCTAGACAACAATTTGACTGGTTGGTTTTCGAAAGAGCAACCGAGCTTGTTTTAGAAAATGGTGGGTCTGTAATTCAAGGTGCAACCGTGATACAGGTTTTCGATACCGATGGTAAAATCACTGGTGTCGAAATTGGAATCGGCGGTAAAAGGGGCGAGAAAAGAGTTTATTCTGCCCCCTGGACAATTGGTGCTGGCGGATATCAATGCCCTGTAGCACGAAAAATAATCAAGGAAATGAACAACGAGGATTTGGTTGACAGAATGCATTACTGTGGCGGTTACCGTGAATATTGGGATGGTGTCAAAGGCTGTGAAGGAAATGCAGGGAATATTGAAATTCATTTCGTTGACAGTATTATCCCCGGATATTTTTGGTTATTCCCGCTTGGAAACGGAAGAGTCAATGTTGGAATCGGGATGGTTCTAGGGTTGATGGATAAGCAGAAGAAAAAACTCAAACCCCTACAAGCCGAAGTAATTGCAAACCATCCATTATTCAAAGATAGATTTGCAGATGCTAAGATGGTGGAGGGCACTGGTAAAGGGTGGCAATTGCCCTTTGGTAGTCCGAGGAAGGGTGAGAAAAATCAACCGCGAAAAGCATTTGCACCGGGAGCATTACTGATTGGAGATGCTGCTAGTTTAGTAGATCCATTCTCTGGAGAAGGTGTTGGAAACGCATTGGTTAGCGGCGAAATGGCGGCACGGCATGTCATTGAAAATAGAGGCGGAGAGGCATATCAAGAGGAGTTGTGGGCTGCTTTAGGTCCAGAGCTAACAAATTCATTCAAAATGCAAAAAATGAGTAGGCGCAAATGGTTACTAAATTGGTTCGTTGGTAAAGCGGGTCGTAAACCGGTCATACAGGAAATGATGACTGAGATGATCGCTAGTAAAGAAGCTCAAGAGAACTTGCATTCGAAATGGTTCTTGGTTAAGACCTTGTTATTCTAGGTGATATTATGGATTCTCGATTATCTGGAGTTAAGGCTGTTTTCCTGGACCTTGATGGAACAATATACCTCGGTAGCAACCTGATTAATGGTGCTTTAGATTTTCTCAAGAGGTGTGAAGAGAAGGGTGTCAAGCGATATTTCCTATCCAATAATTCATCTCGCTCTGTTGAACAATATGTAGCTAAACTGAACAAAATGGGCATCCCGTGTGGCCCTGAAGATGTTTTACTATCAACTCATGATTTGCTTTCATGGCTTTCTGAAAATGGTATAACTCGAACATGGGCAATCGCTACCGCGGGGATGCGGAGCATGATGGAAGATGTTGGTATTACAACCAAAGATAATGATCCTCAG
>Ga0206677_10003053_pt1 | contig 14347 bp, 10 predicted proteins | sample M130m12015metaG_FD_155475 | JGI IMG/M metagenome (GOLD analysis project Ga0206677, IMG submission 155475) | Ammonia-oxidizing marine archaeal communities from Monterey Bay, California, United States - M1 30m 12015 | ecosystem: Environmental > Aquatic > Marine > Intertidal zone | place: USA... | reverse complement strand
TACCCACTGAGCATTTGCATCATAGAAGATGTTAGTCTGCTCTGCGGTTGTGTTAGCGTTCTCGATGCCTTGCTCTAGGAACTCTACAGCTTGCTCATTCCCTGCAACTGCTAGGAACGCAGAAGCATTTCCAGCGTGTGTCTCGATGTCATCCACAGCCTGGTTGTATGTGTCTACTTCTTCTTGGTCGATAGTAAGCACTTCTACATTAGCTGTAACAAACTCTTGTACCTCAGCTTCTTCCTGTGGAGTCTGTGCTTCAGAGGCAATCTCAGCCACCTGCTGTACAGCTATCATGTCCACCACAACTTCGGTGAAGGTCTCGATGGCATTGTCCATTAACTCTAGTTCAGCCACCGCCTTACCCTCTAGAACCTCCTGTATGTCCCCGTAAGGCAAATAAGTGTTCATGCCATAGAGTGCATCATTGTAAGCCTGAAGTTGCTCAGAAGAGATGTGAGCGGTGTCTGAGAGGTTCCCTGATGATAGGGCATCTCCTTGGTAGGAATATTCTGTAGCTGCACCTACTAGTAAGACCCCTTGTGTAATCTGGTCTACTATGGCTTGGCTAGATTCTAGGAGCGCATCGTATTCATCTGAGTGAGCTACGGAACTTAGCACTAATAGAGGTATTATCATCTTCTTCATCTGTAGCTTCTCCCCCGCCTATGTTAAGTAAAGTGTTGTACCAGTCTTTAGTTTTCTTACTGTAATCTGGAATGTATGTTTCTGGTTGTCTCTTCATTACTAAGAATGCTCTTTTGCCAACTACAAGTTTACCATTAGATAAGATGGGGCATGGTGTGCCAGAGATAAACATGGCCTTCCATACGTCAAGCGACTGGCATAACCTAGCCACTGCACTCACCTTCATACCTAAGTCTGATAACAGTTTTGCATCCCTGCGCCTGTCACAGTTAGGGTCAATCTCGTAGCCACCACTAGAGAACCCTACGCCCACAGTCTGTAAGGAACCTCCAGTTCCTTTGAGACAAGTGTCCATACCGTTACTCATGTAAGATGGACTTATCGCTGAACCTACAGGTATCTCACTGGATGACCCAGCACCGTTGTAGGTATTCGATGTTGATGTATCTGTGGTGTTATTGTTAGAAGACACAGTAGCCCCCTCTCCTGTGAAACTATTGAGGGAGCCTTCCTGTGAATTTGTTGCGTAGGATAAACTAGAAATGAAGAATAGGAGTAGTACCCAAGGCATTACCTGGGTGGCCTCTCGCTTAACACACGGTCTACAGTAGCCCTGATGTGGCTAATGTTAGCATCTATCCTAGCTAGAGAAACCGCCTGTCCTTGTACGAGATTCTCTAGCTGTGCTAACCGTGTTTCATGCTGTGTTACTTGTTTATTGTTGGCTGCAATACCTGAGTCTAACTCAGCAAAAAACCATACGAGTGCTATGGCTTGAGTCGCTAAGGCAAACACAAATGTTACAGGGACACTCTTGTTTAAGTACCATGAATCTTTTGACATAATAAAGTGTCCTATAGTTAAATTTTGTACCAACCGTTTATGTAGACTCTGAAGTTAGGGTCTGAGCTACCCTGGTTAAGAGGCTCACTTATCGTCACATCCCCATTAGTATTAAACACGACAGCATTAGCCCCTTCGAAAGGTCTGGTGAGGCCACTACTACTTGTATTTGTAATGAACTGCTCGGACGGGCGGTAAGCTGAAGCAATTGTGTACATAACATCATTGTCCACAGGTAAATCCCAAACCGAAGCATTTCCACCGGCACCATAAACTGTCCCTGTTATATAGAGGCCTAAGTTATAGAAGACCAAACCGTTTGACGGGTTGTGTAAAACCCTTTCAGTTCCTGATTTAACCCACGCAGAGTCCCTAGTAAATGACGATGTTATGTCAACAAGCTGTCCTTGATTCCATATATCTGCTAAATCTCTTGCTCTGGACATTATTCACCCCCTGCTTCTGAATTATAAAACTCAACGACTTCTGCTGGTGTCTTATCAATAAAACTCTGGTGATAAGCACGTAGTTCGTCATCAATAGAGGTATCTTCAAGAGCAACCAGAGTCTTGCGATATATATCTAACTGAATGTTAAACAATTCGTTGACTCTGTTTACCTCTGTATCAGCTTCCCACTGTTCCATGTAAGTGTTGAACTCACCGTCATTCTTACGGATAGAACGCTCTCTCATCCATTGAGGCCACTCAGAATCAATGTAGTGCTGAGTGACAGACTCAACGGAGCCTCCTTTTAGGCGAGGTGAACCTTTAGTAATAAATATCATGATGGTTTCTCCGCAATAATATGGATGTCTTTAGTGCCAGCTGGGTCTGTGGGAATGAAATGTACATTATTAGAAGTAGTAGGTAACATATAGCTAGTATTACTATCTTTGGTCTGCACACTGAAATGTGTAGTTTCGGCTGCCAGACTTATATAATAGCCGCTGCTTTTATCAAATAAAACCTGTCTAATAGTGTAATCACTATCAAACTCCGTGTTATACAGTCCTATCGCTGAAAACCTCCTTGTGTATGAGGAAGAGGGATTCTTAATTTTTAGATAAACTGTGGTCACGCCTGACGGTATAGTAATCTCAACCCAAGTATCTACGCTATGGTTAGAAGCGTAAACGTTAGACCCCCCTGCAGTTGTCCCTATATTAATTAGTACAGAGTGGTTGCTATAGCAATTTACCAACAAAGCCATTTTAGCCCCAGGAACCACCGTTACGGCTCTTGTTACTGAAGCCAAACCCCCTAAAGATAAAGCCCCGTAGCCAGTCCCTACAGTCCCGCTAGTTGTCCATTCACTGTTGATAGTGGGGCCATTAGCAAATGTTGAGTAGCCAATCACATCTGAAAATGTTGTGAAAAGAACTGGGTTAGGGTTAGCAATGGAGTTAATGTTAGCTATGTCATTGGCAACTGTAGTGATGTTAGTTCCGTTATTTGCAACATTAATAATACTACTTAGATTCCCCGAACAGTTATTAACACTGCTAATGCTAGCCGCAACAGTTCCAATGTCAGAGGCATCAGCAGCTACAGCAGTTACGTCAGTAATACTAGTAGCAACTGTATTAACATCGCTAATATTAGTGGCTACTGTACTAATGTTTGAGGAGTCCCCTGCTACAGTATTTACATTAGCCATGTTAGTAACAACTGCATTAACATCACTTACGTTAGCCGATACGGTTCCGATGTCGGTTGCATCTGCCGCTACAGCAGTTACATCAGACATGTTAGTTGCTACAGTATTAACATCACTTACGTTATTCGCTACAGTGTTTACTGAACTGATGCTAGTAGCTACTGTGCCAATATCAGTTGCATCCCCAGCCACAGAATTTACATTAGCTATATCGTTAGCCACTGTATTGATACTACTTGCGCTAGGGGCTAGAGAGTTAACACTGCTAATGTTAGTAGCAACAGTTCCAATGTTAGTTGCATCCCCAGCCACCGCATTAACATTTCCTATAGATGTACCTACTGCGTTAACATTGTTTATATTAGTGGCAACTGTGTTAACGTCACTAATGTTAGTAGCTACTGTTCCTATATCAGTTGCATCTGAAGCTACAGCATTTACATTGGCTATGTCCCCACCTACTGCGTTTACATTACTTATGTTAGTCGCTGTAGTATTGATGTCACTAATGTTGGTAGCTAGTGTGCCTATCTGAGTAGCATACGGTGACAGAGTAGTTACATCAGTAAGTATCTGGTTACCATACGCAACAAAGTCTACAACATCACCTGCCGTTGCAGCCGTAACTAATACTACCTCAGTGCCGTTAGTGGCTGTGAAGTCTGTTACATTAATCAACTTAACACCGTTCAGGTACACATCAATAAACCCTGAATCATAAGACACAGGGAAAGTTGTTAATGACCCTGAAGTGTATGTCCCTGAGTTTGTTCCTACAGTGTAGCTGAGGCGATTAGAAGAAGTTGATATAGCTGATGAAGCATGTTGCCAACCACCACTGGTGTAAACCTTAAGCACCTGTACTGTAGTGTCGAACCATAGGTCACCTACAGTGGGACTAGAGGGGGCTGTGCCGCCTGTGAAGTAAGTATCTGCATACTTGTTTACATCAGCAATACTTGTAGCAACTGTATTAACATCAGCAACATTAGTCGCTACTGTGTTAATATTAGTTGCGTTACTTACCGCAGAGTTAATGTTAGAAGCATTGCTTACAGCAGAATTGATGTTAGCTGAATTAGCTTGTACAGCATTTATGTTAGAAGCATTTGCTGCCACGCTAGATACGTCAGCAGAGTTTCCTGCCACTGTAGTAACATCCCCAGCGATACCTGCGACTGTACCGATGTTAGTTAAGTTAGGACTAATGAATCCTAAGCTAACTGCATCAGTCAAATCTACAGGGTCAGCCAGGTTAGTAATCACCCTAGCACCAGCATTATATTTGTTAATACTGTTAACCCTTAGCGCATCTTCAGTCGCATCAATAGCTTCCTGTGCCATGTAGAATGTCTGGAGACCATCGGTGTCTAGGTCAGACTCCTTAAAGATTGCCCCTGCTGTGTAGTCTACAAGTCGTGCTGACTGGTTAGAGCTTCGCTTTAGCTCTACAACAGTTCCATTTGCAGGGGGTGTGTTGAAGGTTATCTGGCTTGTGGAGGGGACGGTGTAGTCAGTCGTTAATGTTTTAACTACACCATCAACTGATACAACTAAATCTCCCTCTGATAAATACGGAAAGGCCACACTAAACGTGGCCGTACTCCCGTCTGCTGTGTACTTATTATTTGCATAAGGCATAGTTATTAATTCCCAATGTTAAACATTATGTTGTCTGAAGAGCGTTGGCCTGACTTAGCTTTAGCTTCGCGCTCAAGTACGCTTCTACGTTGTGGGATGAGGTTCCCCTCTTCTTGCAGTAACGTGACGAAAGCAGCCTCTCTCCATTTATTTAAGTATTTCTTAGTTTGTGTTTCAGCTACCCCAGGTGTAGATGCTGTACCCATAGGTAAATCTCTTAGTCTATGGACAACATCAACTATGGTTTGCCCCCCTATTTCTTGTTCAAGCGTGTACCGCATCCATCGGTCATAGTAAGACTCAACACCATCCTTAGTTAGTTGTTTTCTAAGGTCTATATCACCCATGTACTTAGGCATCTTATAGGGAGCAGTAAAGTGTGTATCACCAACCTGTGCCATCTCATATAAGAACTGTTCAGCCTCAAACTCCTTGTTAGACTTACCACGCTGACGGTCTTCTTCTGAAGCTGTACTAAAGTAATACATTTTAGCAGCAGCGTTAGAGTCAGTGCGGGGTCTACCAAAAGCGGTGTACTGCTTAGGCACTAAGGGGTCAGTAGGATTGATACGCTGTTTCCAGAACTGCTCTATCGTAACAGGGTCACCCAGTACAGGGTTATCCATCATCTGAGCCTTGTAGTAAGTATTGGGAAGGAACGTCTGTGCCTTTCTGCCAAAGAACTTAATTAACTGGTCTGAGCCTTCTGGGTCAGTTACGTCTTCAATAAAATCAATAGCTGAGTCCACACCAGAGGCTAGGTTTGCATCTCTGATAGATTGGAAGATTGAGCCTAAACCTACAGCTACATAACCACGGGCTTTCTCAAACTCTGCTTTATCTATAGATTCACCTTGCTCTGCTCGATAAGCCAGTGTCTCAGCTTTCTCTAAGGCATTAACTATAATCTTAATCGGAGTAGAGAACGGGTCAAAGTTACGATAGTTGAATGTACTGCCATCACTAAACTTAATTGTATATGGCTCTAAACCTGCGTTCTCACCTTGGCGAGTCTGCTTATAGTTCTGTCCCATAGCCCCAGTTAAGTTACCTGTTGCATATAGAGACATTACAGATGCACCTATAGCATAAGACATCAAGGCTTCGCCCTGCGCTCTAGCTTGGCGCATCGCTCCTCGCTCACCTGTCAGGTCTCTATAGAAACCTGGGCTTATTAAGTTTACTCCAGGAGTTAAGCGCAACCCTTCCTCAAATACACGCACAGGCGTACGGAAGAACAACTGTCCCATAGTTCTTAATATCGGGTTGTTATTCACCACACGCTCATAGCCCTTAGCCAGAGTAGACACTGTGCTTTGTCCAGAGAAATCTCTTTTGAAAAGAATATCCTGAACGTAATCACGCCCGTTCTGGTCAGTAGCTTTTGTGAATACTTCTGGGTTAGTCTCTAGCTCTTTATGAATAAAGTTCTCTAGCTTCTTACCCTTTAGTCCTCTTGAGATACCATCTTGCATAAGGATGTCGATAGCATTCTCTTCAGGTGCATAGGCTTTATCTAAGGCTTTTTGTGTTTCTGCCTTAACAAACGTATCTAACTCATCTCCCTTGAGGCCTCTTGCAAGCCCGTCTTCCATTGCCTTACCTGTCGCATTACCTACTGTGTAACCTCTGTAGTGTAGGGCTTCAAATAAAGCATCCTGAGCTAACAATGCTCTAGGGAAGAAACGGACAAAACTACCTGCTGCATCAAAGGTTCTGACAGTACCGTCTTTACCTGTGACATTTACCCCATACTTTTTAGGGATAGTGTTGTAGTTCTCTAAGAAACGCGCAGAGTCACCAGTAAGGATAGACTTCTCATAACGCCATGCAGCTTTAGCCATCTTCAGGGCAGCACCTTTCATCGCCCACATAGACGAATACTCAGCAACAATCTTTCTTCTTGCTGTAGCTGAAAGACCGTCAGTCATTACGTTGTTTAGTAATGGCTTATAAATTGTCTTAGCTAGTGAAGGTACTGTGTTTACAATCAAGGTAGCTGGTGAAAATACGAAACCAATCATCACCTCATTGACAGGCTTAAGTATTTTATTTAAGGCGTTGTAAAGTGGGTTACCTTCTTTCTTAAGCGCATCAGATAGAGCCTCAGCTTCCTTAACTTCTTTTTGCTTTTTAAGTTTAATAAACTCAGCAACATTTCCGTCTTTATTAGCTTTCTCTATAGCTATGTTTAAGGCTCTCATTTCCTTAGTATTATTTTTCTTCTTAATGGTAGCATTGAAGATAGAATCAAACTCTTTCTCAGCCTCACTACGGCTTAGACCAGAACGCTCCATCAAAGACTTAATGGTTGTACCTCTAAGCTCGCCAGTGTTTATACCTTCTTGGCGCATTCTTTGACGTTGTGCAACAACAGTAGACATAGCTGTGTCAAGGGTGTCTAGCGGTGCTATTACATCTTCTAGCTCATCTATCTGGTCGCTTATTGCTTTTGCTTCCTCACCGTCTAACTGCTTCTGTTTAAGTCTAAGGTTGCTAACTTTAGTCTTAAGTACACCTACTGTCTGGCTTACGGCTACTTCAAGAAACTCCCCCTCACCATCAGTAAGTCTTTGACTCATTAGGTAATCTGCAAATTCTTGGGGGCTTTCTCCCGCAGGGTTATTCCTAGATGCTTCCCTTATCATAGCCTTAAACGGCTCTACAGCTTTCAGGAGTTCTTTTGTACTTTGAGTGCCATCAGGACGTATCGCAGCAGCTTTGCCTCTAGGAACTGTACGCTTAATCGCTTTGATTACAGCATCAAGGTCTTTGCGAATCTTTTGAGCTGGAGGTGTCGCAGTCTCTTTAGGGACTACTGGAGCATCCTCTATCTTCTCTAAACGTACATGGTCTTTAGGGTTCCAAAAGATTTCTACTCTATGAGAGTTTGTATTTGTAAACCCTCCACCTCTATGGGTGTAACCTTGGAAACCCTTTTGCTCCAATAAGTACCTGAAGCTATCAAACATCTCTTGTACTTCATCAGCAGGTATTCCCTCACCAGCAGACCAATCTCTTAGCTCATCAAAGGCATCCCGAACTGTAGGGTTAGGAGCCATATCTTCTAGCCAGTCAGCCCCAAACTCAGTGGACTCACTTAACAACTCTAAGGCTTCGTTATCTAAAGGCTTATCAAGGTCATATAAATTAGCTTCATTGGTCTTGATAACTTTGTACTTAGTAGGGTTACCGCCTTTGCCTTTTTTACTGTACCCACCTGCAACATCTAAAGCATCAGTGGTGTAGAACCCCTGTCCATAAATGTTCATGCTAGAGTAGTAATCATGTCCTTCACCAAACTCACCTAACTCTGTAGATGTACCATGGTATTGTTGCCCTTGCCCTCTAGTATCTATAGGTTTAGCTTTTATAATTTCTTCTACAGGGGCATCTTCCAACTCAGGAAGCTCATCAATCATCTTCTCTTCGTCAATAGCCTCTTCTACTTCTTTAGAAGCCTTGCCTTTAAACTTCTTAACTACAGCTTCAGCCCCAGTACCTAAGCCAAACCCAAAGCCAAAACCAATGCCCATAGATTGAGCCGTCCTGCCTAAGTCAATGTCCTCTCCAGATACAGAAGTCTCAACTACCTGTCTAGCAACATCATCCACACCTGAGTAGAAAGCGGCCTCAGTCCCTAGAATAACACCGCCTCTAGTAGACTGTTTTAGCAGTTCCTTGATGCCTTGCTTACTGGCTTGTTTAACACCTTCTTTACCTGCTAACCCGATACCAAATGTTCCTAGTCCAATCAGGTTGGTAGGGTCTGTAACCGCACCTTTAATAAAACGCTTTGTCCCATTCCAAGACATCCCTAACTCATCATAGGATTCCATCATGTATAGAAAGGACTGCTTCTGCTCATCAGTAGCCCCAGAGATACGCGCAGCATCAAAAGACATTCTAGGGATGTTCCAGTTGAACCACCCCATTGTCTCGATACCGTACTGTGCGTACTCTTCTGGTGACTCCAGGCGTTCAGCATCAACACTGTTATTCATGTTGTAGATAACTTCAGATGCTTTCTGGAAGTTCACATCATTAATCAAGTCATCGTCATAAAGCGTTACGTCAGTGTCTTCTGTAGCAACATTTAATGGGGCTGGGGTTTGTGCTTTTGCTTCTAATGAAGCTGAACCAAATCTTCCTAGAGGCTTTGTCTCTTCTTGCTCACTTGAAGCATCATAAAACTTACCCATATTTATTACCTATTTAATCTGTAAGTGTAGACATTACCTGTTCAATAACCTCTTCTAATCCTGCACCTGAGGTTTCTTCTTGAGGCTTTGGCTCTCCAGTAATTATCTCATAGTTATTATCATCTTCTGGGTCACCGCCTAGAAAGCGAGCTTTAGTCCCATCGGATGCTGTTCTAATTTCCCCCGCTTGAGGCGCATTAGGAGCTACAGGCTGAGGCTTAGGCTCTTCTTTAGGGGGCTGTGGAGGAGGTGTTAAGCCTCTAATCTTAGCCATACGCTTTTCAGTAATATCTTCGGCTTGGTCATAAATCACTCTTAAGGCTGTCCCTTCAGGAGCCTTATCGTTTTCAATGGCATAGTTTTGTATTAAGTCAAACACTGTGTCATCCCAAATATCTCTGATTCTTGACCTCAAAGAACGGCCTTCAATCTTTCCCCCTATGTTCGCAATAGATTCATCAATAAGCTGTGCCTCATCACCTACTCTGTCGTTAAACTCTGTGCTGTGCTTTGAGGCAGCTATTAGGTCGTTACCAGAGAGTATTCTGTCTAGGTTTCCTCTTAGCGCATCTTTCTCAGTCTCACGCAGCTCTGCGCCATCAATCATCATGTTGGCACTTTCTCTATCCAACTCTCCTTTGATAGCCATAGCTACTAAGTCAGAATCAAGAGCCTGTTTAGCCTTTTTACTTGACTCCGCTAAGATGTATGTATTGTTGAGAAGGCTCTCTCCAACTTCAAACAAAGCAACAGCAACTTCAGGGTTTGTCCCCTGTAAAGAATTAGCATTCCCCATAGCTTTTAGAATCCCAGCCCTATCTTCATTTAGGGCTAACTGCTGCATCTTTGCCTTACCTTGGGCAATAATTCTTTCATCATTCTCTGCCTTAATAGCAGCTTTGTTTTGTAAGGCTTTCTGGGATAGCGCAGGAAGAACCTGCATGAAGTTAGCTAACTTAGCTTTAGTAGTGTTTGTGTAGAGGTACTTTAACTTTTTATCTTTAAGTAAATTATGTGCGCCTGATAGGGGGTTATCAGTAGCATACTTAATTACTGCATCTACATAGGTTTGATTAACTACAGAGTTTTCGTTGATAGAAGTATTAATACTATTATCTAAATCCACTGCAAAGGCTTCCACAGCAGAGTTAAAACCCTCTTCTGTTTCTAAGTTATACTTATCAAGTGTTAAGATAGAAAAGTTGTTAATATTAGTCGTATCTATGTCTCTAGTAGCTTGAGCTTGTCTGCCTAATATACCTGGCATCTTTTCAGATTTAGCTTCTCTAAAGCCCTGTAGCGCACCTGATAAAAGGAAAGGATTATCTTTATATTTCTCTCTAAGCTTATCTTCTTCTGAACCCAAGAAAGCATGTAACTTAACGTCATCAAGCACTATATCATCATCTAGCTTGCTAAAGATTTCTAAGTAGCTTGTCTGCGTTTCATAGTTGTATTTCTTTTCAATAGCTTGCGCTAGAAAGGCCTGAGAAACCTGTGGGTACAACTCCCCTGCTTTAATTGCAGTGAGGATGTCCCCGTCTTCTTCAGCCTTATAACGATTGATAAAAGCCTGTGCCTCAGCTTGGCGCAGCTTCTCATCTTCAACTTGTGCCTGTGCAGCAGCTTTCTGCCCATACTTACTGACAGTACCAAAGGCTGAAGCCAGTTGGTCAGCAGCCGATACTTTAGGCGCATTAACGCCACCACCATAGGCATCCACTGGGGAAGCTGAGGGGCTAGAGATTGTGCGAAATCCCTGTAAATCCTGCATATGTCCTTTGCTCATGATGGTGTACCCTCCGCACCTGTACTACTGAATGTTTTATCAAACCAACCATCAAAAGAATCAGCCATCTTAGAGTCTATTGCAGGAGCAAAGCTCTGGGATGCTATAGCTAACAGATTAGGCTGTGCAGGGGGTGTTAAACCTTGCATACGAGCCAACATAGTCTGTAGTGACCTTTCAAATGAATCATCAATAGTGTCCATCTTGCTATCGAATGTTTCCTTCTGGCGTTGTCTAGTCTGCCCTTCTTGTCTGCGTATGGCTGACTTGACGTTATCTACAGACAACCCCTCAATACCTGCCTCACCCATAGACACATTAGCTCTTGACTCAGCTTCTAATGCTCTGCGTTGTAGGTCGATATTAGATTGTACATAGGCTCTGGACTCTTCTTTCCTTCTTCTGGTGAGGATTTCCCTGTCCAAGTCCATGGCATCTTTAGCTGACTCAGTACGCATCTCGTTCTGCAACTTTGTCATCTCGTAGTTGCTCGATGCTGCCCCATACTGTGAGCCAAAGTTCATTCCCATCATTAAGCCACTAAATGCACTCATTGTTCTATCCTCTTCATCAGTAGGTAAAAGTCTTCTCCACCTAATTTATATGTTCTGTTTTTTACTACCTCAAACCCACACCACTCTAACCACCTAATACTATTTTTATTATCCTTGTGTATTAAGTTATATACATTATTAAAGCCTTCAGATAAGTCTTCTATTGTGGGCTTACTTAGTATTAGTATTGACCTTTTATGTTCTTTAGCTAACTCAGAAGTAAGCATCCAGATAACACCATTCTTAGGGTTGTTAGGACACTGTGACACACCACACATAAAGACCACTTTTCTATCAGAATCTACTCCTGAGTAAACTTTAGATTTAGGTAAGTTAAAACTATTAGTTAAACTCTCTTCAGGTGTGTTACCTGTAGCTTCAACTTCTAGTTTATCTATGGGTCTTAACTGCGATGCTAACTCAATAGCATCACTAGGTAGTGCATCAACTATTTCTAACATTATATCCTCTTAGACAATATGGTGTAGAAACCTTCCCATTCAATAGTCTGGAAGGTACACGGTAGGAAACTGTCTGACTTTATCTCTACAGTTACACTGTCATTCTTAGAAAGTACGGGGAACTTAAATGTACCGTCAGATAAACTTGGTAGCCCTACAGTAGAGCCTATCTGGTTGATAACTTGGCCAGTGTACTCATAACTAGATGTAGCCCTGTTGTTAGGCGTTACTTCTACCTTAAAGTATCCTGTGTCCTCGAAACCCACACGCATGCTTTTTAACTGTAAGCGACCTGACTGGATGGCTTGCGCCCCATTATTCTCTCTTACGTACTGTGGTGATAAGCGGTACTTGAAATCATACTTGTAGCCTATTGTTAACTGGTCGTGTGTGTACTGACCTTTTAACACTAGATACTTATAAGGGTCTATAAGCCCGTTAGGGTCTAGCCACCACTCGAAATCTAATAGCTTACCTGTAGTGTTATCTATCACTACTGCGTTGGCTGCATTTACAGGGTTGCGTAAAGAGACAGGAATCTCTACCTTGGTTTCGTCATCACTTGCTGAATAAGTTACATCTCCATTAGAAGGGGTGTACTTGTTATCAAGCAATGCAGTAAAGGTCTGTATATTACCAACTGTATCTGTTGCCTGTACACTATCTAAAGGCTGACTAAAGTCTATAACCATAATTACTAAGTCACTGCTAGACGAAGAATAGTCAATGCCATTAACATTATCAGAAGAGTTTCTGTCTGATGGTTCAGCTACAAAGTAAAGATAGTCACCTGTAGAATATATACTTAGCACCTTTTTTACTGAAGGGAATATCCACTCTGACCAACTTGCCTGTAGTTTCTTCTCCCCATCTGTAAAATACTTATAAACAAAAAACCTACCTGAGTAAGTTATAGCCATGATTAAATCATTACTTTCAGAGGTAACTAAATCTTTTAAGTCGGCAGGGATGTACTTAGGAACGTGCGCTGTTAATTCTACAGCATCACTTCTAACAGTATCCGCTTCAATAAAGTATTCTTTAATAGAAGAATGCCCACTTCTAGTCGCAGTAAAGTAAAGTACATTCTGCGCGCCTACAGGAGCAATGGCCGTGTTAGACTCAAAGTCTGTACTAGGCACTACAGAGATTGTTTGTTGTGTTAGTGGGCCATTAGTATCTACTTTAAACTGCTTACTTTTTGAAAATAAAGTTAAGGTATCATTAAATACTACGGCATGTTTTAAGGCATTACCGCCTGTATCTTTTAGGGCTACATCAATAGGAGCATCATCTAAAATTGTTGTTACTGTTTTAGGGAAGAAGTCATAAGGGTCTCCCGACTCGCTGAAAATAATATTCTCGCCACTTAGTATCCCCAGTCTATTTTTAAAGTAAAATACCTGACTGATTTTATTTCCTACAAAGGAAGGTAAGGGTGTAGTATCTGAGTCACCGCAAGTCCTTGCGCCCCAAGTAACAGTGTTTAAAACCCAGTTATTACCTGACTGTGTTAGTACATGGGGCATCGTACTAGCGTTAATACTGAACTGCTGGCCAGGTCTAAGGGTTTCTTCATAAGTGTTTGCAGACAAAGCCTTAACATAATAACTATCAAATGCAGATGTAGCTGCCCCAATAATTTTATAGGTATTTCCCGTTACGGCACTCGCCCCTTGACCATCAGGTAAATCACTAAAAGAGTTATATAATTGTGCGTTAAGAGTCCCTGAAGAATTTGCACCTGCGGCAGAGACTGTCTTAGACTTATTTAAGATAACGACACCATCATCATCCACTAGTAGCTGTAGGTCTTCCCTTGGGTTAGTAGTGTAAAGATAGTCCCCTGAAGTTTGGGAGGCTTGACCAGTGATTGTGCGGTTAATAGGGGCTGAATAACCCTCCCCTGACTCAGTCATTTTTAATGCAACGCTAGAAGTGGCTGGGTCATAAAAGGCTGTAAAACAAAACGTGTTTCCTTGCCATTGAAAATGGTGAATCAACCCGTTGTCTAAGTCCCCTAATACCTGGGGCAGTTGCCCTTTGTAAGATGTATGAGGTCTTTTCTTCAAACCATCAGCCACATCAGATAATCCATTCTCTTGAATCTCAGCCTGTGTAGGTTGGCGTAACGGTGCTGGCTGTTGGCTCACACCATTAAGTAAGTTAGGTATGCTTGAAGATACTAGTCCCATGATTGTTTACCTTGTAGTTCTGCGAGGAGTTCCTCTGGCAATTATTTTGTAGGTATCGTAGCTATCTGTAAGGAGGTTACTATCCTCGTTAATAGCTTCGGTTCTTTCAAATTCTATTAGTGCTTCTCTCTCATCTTCAGCAGTAAAGGCTGCTAAGGTTTCTGAACCCATAAAGCGCGCTTGAAAACGTCTTGCTGCCTTAACGGTTATGTAGCGTTTAACGTGCTGGGGTAGCTCATCAAAATCTAAGAGCAATGTCATATCGACATGCACTGTTTTGTTAAATGAAGTGAAACTTCTTTCACCTCTGTCATATAATCTATTACCACGCTGAGTCGCATCTATATCTTTTGAC
>Ga0206677_10003051_pt1 | contig 14351 bp, 16 predicted proteins | sample M130m12015metaG_FD_155475 | JGI IMG/M metagenome (GOLD analysis project Ga0206677, IMG submission 155475) | Ammonia-oxidizing marine archaeal communities from Monterey Bay, California, United States - M1 30m 12015 | ecosystem: Environmental > Aquatic > Marine > Intertidal zone | place: USA... | reverse complement strand
GCTCATGAAATCGCGCGGCGCATAGGCGCCAATGCTCATCAGGCCGAGGTCGCAACCGCCATGGTTTTTGGCCATATGCGCGCCGATATCGGAGAATAAAGTGTCATGGGTTTCGGTGTCGCCTGTATGAAACACCGAGCGACCGCCGGCGGAAAAGCCATACGACATCCATAGCGAGCGGTTGACGTCAAACGGCGAGCGGTTTGACCAATGCACGGCCGGATAGGCGGTCAGTCGAAACTCGCCCGAGTTCGATGGCAAAGTGACATCATCATACCAATCCACCTCGCGCACGGTGCCATAGCCGCGCTCGGTGAAATAAGAGCCCAAGCCCAGCGGGACAATGGCGGTGATGTTTTCGCGGTTCGGCAAATTGTCCAGCGTATGCACATCGAGATGGTCGTAATGGGCGTGGCTGATGACCACGACATCAATGGGCGGCAGGTCTTCGATAAATAATCCGGGCGGCAAAAGGCGCGCGGGGCCGGCAAAAGACATTGGGCTGGCGCGGCGACCAAACACCGGATCGGTTAGCACGCTCACGCCATCGAGGCGCACGAGGAAACTGGCATGGCCAATCCAGCTGACGAAATCAGCATCGCCTAGGGCGGCCAATTGCGCTTTGGCTTCTTGGCGCGCCAGCGCGTGGGAGGCGGGAATGGGTTGACCGCTATGGGTGATTTGGCGCCAGACGGCTTGGCCTAAAAACTGCAATCGTCGGCCAACCGAAACATAACGGGTCATGCTGCCGGGCGGATTGCGGAAGCCTTTTTCCAAATGGTGATAGGGCTTGTCGCCGCCGAGGGGTTTGCCCGTGCCGCAAGACGATAGCACCACGCCCAAAACGATAACTGCGCCTAAACCGATAACTGCCGACATATTCATAGTCTCACCATTCATTTGTTTCGCGCAGATGTTTTGGCGCATAGAAAAACGGCGGCCCGAAGACCGCCGTTAAACTATATAGGTTGGATACGCTTAGGTATCCAGTCCCAGATAAAAGCCAAATGGCTTAGTTATCCAGACCTTGCCATACAGGCCAGCACTTGCTACCCGCTTTACGAGCGAGGGCTTTTTGTGCGGCTTTCGCGTCAGCGCCATTTTGGGCTGCGCTATAGTCGGCTTTACCTGTGCACCAAACGTAGAATTGGTGGTTGCCCGATTGCGACATCGCATCGAAGCTAGAATCAAGAGCTACAGCGGCGTTTGGCAGCGCAAAAGCGGCGGCCAGTACCAGAGCAGAAACAGTATTTTTCATAATCATCTCCCATTTGTGATGGAGTTACTCTGACCTGCGCTTTGGATAAATAAAACTAAAACTTTTGTTAGGTTTGCCAGAGAGCGCGAAAATCCATGCTAAGCTTAGGAAAATAACAAGAAAGGCAAGCTATGACAGCCGACACATATAAAAATATTGCCGATAGATATCGCATTTTCGCGCAGTTCGAAGCCAAGGGACGCAGCGCCGCCTATGAGGCCTTGGCTGGCTTTTTTGCCGATAGCTAGGCTTGCTTGCGATTCGTGTCGCAATTTCCTACCGATAAACAGCAGCCCAATCTTGTCTTCGCGGCCTTGCGCAAAATCGCTGGCGTGCCAGATAGCCAAGCCGCCGCCGAAGCCGCGCTGGCCAAACATGGCGCGGCCATCGCCAAAGAGGTGCTGGCGCGGCGCACGCAAACCAATGAGCCAGCCCGATGCGCTGCTTTGTTTATGGCGCTCTCCAAATTGGTAGAGACGGACGATAGACCCATCGCGCTCCTCGAACTGGGGGCTTCGGCGGGGCTATGTTTGCTGCCTGATTTCTATTGCTATCGCCTGAACGGCCTTGAGCAGCGCCCCGTCAAAGCCGCCAAAGACGCGCCCCTGCTGACGTGTGAAATTACCGGCAAGCCAGCCTTTAACCCCGCGCTCAACATCGGCTGGCGCTGCGGGCAAGACATTCACCCGATTGACATTGGCGAGGCTGACGAGAGAGATTGGCTAGAAACGCTGGTCTGGCCAGGCCAAAGCCATCGTCTCGCGCGACTTCAAAGCGCCATGCAAGAAGCGCAAAAACATCGTTTCGAAATCGAGGCCAGCGATGCGGTGGATGGGCTGGAAGCCCTTGTCCACAAGGCGCCGCTAGAGATGAACGTGGTGGTTTACCATAGCGCGGTGATGAATTATCTGCCGCGCCCTCGGGTGGATGCGTTTATGACAAAAATCCGCGCCCTACCCGTCCACTGGATTTCTCAAGAAGACCCGCATTTATTTCCAGACGTCACCGATGCGCAAAATAATAAAATTCAACCCAAGGATATGCTTGGTCGTTTCGCCTTGGCGCTGGATGGCAAGCTGTTGGCGCATATGCATCCGCATGGCGAGGATGTCGTCTGGCTGGCGGGCGATTAAGCTTTCAGCAATTCAGACGGCGCGGGACGCTCGATGAGCGCCATGCCCATTTTCGTAAACAGCGCTTTTACCGATTGCTCGACTTGCGCCAAGGCCGCCTCATCGGTGCCGCGCGCTACCACGCTGACACCTGCGCCATCGGCGCCATAAAACGGATACAGCCCAATCGATAGGTCAGGATATTGGCCTTGCAGTTTTTCCATCGCCTCGGCAATCGAGCCTTCTGGCACTTGCGCCGTCACCGTAATGGAAGACAGCGTCTCGCCGCCCTGCAAAGTCGGCAGAATATTTTCCATCATCGCCTGCATGATTTTCGGCACGCCCGCCATCACATGCACGTTTTCTATCCGAAACCCAGGCGCGGTAGAAACCGGATTATCGATGAGGCTCGCGCCTTCGGGGATACGCGCCATGCGCGCGCGCGCCGCGTTGAACTCAATGTCTTGGGCTTCGTAATGCGCCTCTAAAAGCTGCACGGCAATCGGGTGCATTTCCAGCTTCACGCCAAAGGCGGCGGCGATGCAATCGGCGGTGATATCGTCATGCGTGGGGCCAATGCCGCCCGTGGTGAACACATAGGTATAGCGCGCGCGCAAAGCATTCACGGCACCCACCACCTCGTCCATCTCGTCTTGCACAATGCGAACTTCGCGCATATCCACGCCAATCTCGCCCAAGGCGCCAGCCACAAAAGCCAGATTTTTATCTTGCGTGCGACCCGATAAAACTTCATTGCCAATGATCAACATGGCAGCCGTTACGGGGGGAATGGTCTCAGTCATAATTCGTCTCCTAGGCCGTAACCTAGCCCTGCCGACGCAGAATACAAGCCGAGAAATCCAACCCACAAGCGCGGCGACTGCTTATCGACAGGCGCCCTCGGCTTGTGCTATTTCATAGTCAAAGGAAACGCCATGAACTTTATCGAAGCCAGCTTTGAGCCGCTTAAAAATACCGGCCAGATTAAAATCCACTCCGCTGCGGATTTTGAAGGCATGCGCGTTGTCGGCCAAAAAGCCGCCCAGACGCTCGACCTGCTGAGCGAATTTGTGCAGCCCGGCGTTTCTACCCAAAGCCTAGACGATAAAGCGGTCGAGATTATTCGCGACCTTGGCGCTGTGCCTGCGCCGCTCAATTATCGGGGTTTTCGCAAATCCATTTGCACCTCCATCAACCATGTGGTTTGCCATGGTATTCCGGGCGAGAAGGTTTTGCGCGAAGGCGATATTATGAACGTCGATGTGACGCTCTATCACGAGGGCTGGCATGGCGACCACAGTCGTATGTATGGCCTTGGCGATACGTCGGTGAAGGCGCAACGGCTGATGGATGTGACCTATGACGCGCTGATGCAGGGCATTCAGGTAACCAAGCCGGGGGCGACTTTGGGCGATATCGGCCATGCCATTCAGTCGTATGCCGAGTTAAACCGCATGGCGATTGTGCGCGATTTTTGCGGCCATGGGCTGGGTCGGATTTTTCACGACACGCCGAATATTTTACATTACGGACGCCCCGGCGAAGGGCTAGTTTTGCGCGAGGGCATGTTCTTTACCATTGAGCCGATGCTGAACTTGGGCAAGCCTGCGGTGAAAATTCTCGGCGATGGCTGGACAGCCGTTACCCGCGACCGCACGCTCTCGGCGCAATTCGAACATTCCGTTGGCGTCACCGCCACGGGCTGCGAAATATTTACCAAGTCTTTAAACGGGAGTGACACGCCTCACCGAAACCCCGCCGGCTAAAAGGAAATAGGGTGCAAGAAAAACCAACAAAAACGCCACCCACGAAACCAGCTAAAAATCATCGAGCCGGACACCGCGCCCGCTTGCGCGCTCGGTTCCGCAAAGCTGGCCCCGATAGTGTGCAAGACCATGAATTGCTGGAGCTGATTTTATTTCGCGCCATTCCGCGCCGCGACGTGAAAGATTTGGCGCATTTGCTGATCGATCATTTCGGCGATTTATCTGCCGCCCTCGCCGCCCCGCGCGACGACCTCTTGGCCATCCCCGGCGTCAGCGAAGGCGTGGCGGATGATTTTCTGGTGGTGCGCGCGGCCGCTTTGCGCTTTGGCCAATCGAAGATTTTGCACAAGCCCGCGCTGGCCAATTGGCAAGACTTGGTGATTTATTGCCGCACGAAAATGGCCGAGAACCAGATAGAAGAATTTCATGTGCTGTTTCTCGATAAGCAAAACCGCATTATCGCCGATGAGAAAATGGGGCAAGGCACGGTTGACCATACGCCCGTCTATCCGCGCGAAGTGATAAAACGCGCCCTCACCCTAAACGCGCCGGCGCTCATCATTGCCCATAATCATCCCAGCGGCGACCCATCGCCATCGCGTGCGGATATCGATATGACCCATAAATTACGCGATTTAGCCAAGGGATTTAACATCAGCCTGCACGACCATTTGATTGTCGCGCGGGGAGAAGTTTTGAGCTTTAAAGAGAAAGGACTGCTTTGAGCGCAAAATTTGGCTTTGCTCACACGAAAAACCGCCTCGCGCCCAACCGATGCTTTAATCAGATGCATATTTCTGTTACATCGAGGCTCAAAGGAGACTGCCAATGATTCCCCGTTATGCCCGCCCAGAAATGACCGCCCTTTGGGAAGCCGAAAGTCGCTTCTCAATCTGGCTTGAGATTGAAACCCACGCCATGGATGCCATGGTGAAACTCGGCATCGTGCCAGCCGAAGCGGCCAAAGCGGTTCGCGAAAAAGGCAATTTCGATGTCGACCGCATCGACGAAATTGAGCGCGAAGTCAAACATGACGTCATCGCCTTTTTGACCAGTTTGGCAGAACATGTCGGCCCCGAAGCGCGCTTTGTGCATCAGGGCATGACCTCCTCGGATGTTTTGGACACCTGCTTGAGCGTGCAATTGATGCGCGCCAGCGATATCCTCCTGCAAGATTTAGACGCGCTTCTAGCCGCCATTAAAAAACGGGCGATGGAACATAAAATGTCGGCCTGTATTGGCCGCAGCCACGGCATTCACGCCGAGCCGACAACCTTTGGTCTCAAAATGGCGCAAGCCTATGCCGAGTTCGACCGTTGCCGCGACCGTCTGGTGGCCGCGCGCCAAGAGATTGCCACCTGCGCCATTTCCGGTGCGGTCGGTACATTCGCCAATATCGACCCCAGCGTAGAAGAGCATGTGGCCGATGCCATGGGGCTGCAAGTCGAGCCGGTCTCGACACAAGTCATCCCGCGCGATCGCCACGCGATGTTCTTTGCCACTTTGGGCGTCATCGCCTCGTCGATTGAGCGCCTGTCGGTGGAAGTGCGCCATTTGCAGCGCACGGAAGTTTTGGAAGCCGAAGAATATTTCTCGGAAGGCCAAAAAGGCTCCTCCGCCATGCCGCATAAACGCAATCCTATTCTGACCGAAAACCTGACGGGTCTGGCGCGTTTGGTGCGGGGCATGGCCGTGCCAGCGATGGAAAATGTGGCGCTTTGGCACGAACGCGATATTTCGCATTCTTCCGTGGAGCGGATGATTGGCCCCGATGCCACCATCACGCTGGATTTTGCTTTGGTGCGCCTGACAAATGTCATCGACAATCTGCTGGTCTATCCAGAGCGTATGCAAGAGAACCTCGATAAATTGGGTGGCCTCGTGCATTCGCAACGCGTGCTTTTGGCTCTTACCCAAGCGGGCGTCAGCCGCGAAGATGCGTATCGTCTGGTGCAGCGCAACGCCATGCCGGTTTGGCGCGGCGAAGGCACGTTTTTGGAACTGCTGAAAGCCGACACCGAAGTGGTGTTGAGTGACGCAGACTTGGAAGCGCTATTTGACCTTGGGTATCACTTTAAACATGTCGATACGATTTTCACCCGCGTGTTTAAATAGCCAGTAACGAGGTTTGCGAGAATCATCCGCAAGCTTTAACCTCACCGTTGAGTTAACGGGGTATGGAGACAAAAATGTCGAAACGTGTGCGCCTCTATGAAGGCAAAGCGAAAATCCTTTACGAAGGTCCAGAACCCGGCACTTTGGTGCAGCATTTCAAAGATGATGCCACCGCCTTTAACGCCGAAAAACACGAAGTGTTCGAAGGCAAAGGCGTGTTGAACCACCGCATTTCGGAATATATTTTCCAACGCCTTGGCGAGATTGGCATTCCGACACATTTCATTAAGTCATTGAATATGCGCGAACAATTAGTGCGCGAAGCGGAAATCATCCCGATTGAATTTGTTGTGCGCAATGTGGCGGCTGGCTCTTTGGTCAAACGCCTTGGGCTGAACGAAGGCGATGCGCTGCCGCGTCCCTTGGTGGAGTTTTATTATAAAGATGACGCGCTCGGCGACCCGATGATTAGTGAAGACCATATTGCGGTTTTCGGCTGGGCAGGCCCGCAAGAGATGGACGAGATTGTCGCCATGTCGCTGCGGATTAATGATTTCATGACCGGCCTATTTCAAGGCGTTGGCATTCGTCTCGTCGACTTCAAAATCGAATTTGGTCGCATCTGGGACGGCGAGACGCAGCGCATTGTCTTGGCCGATGAAATTAGCCCCGATAGCTGCCGCCTGTGGGATGTCAGCTCGGGCGAAAAGCTCGACAAAGACCGCTTCCGCCAAAACCTCGGCGGCATGATCGACGCCTATCAAGACGTGGCGCGCCGACTGGGGCTGTTGAGCGACACCGCGCCCGAAAAAGGCGATGGCCCCAAACTTGTTAAGTAAAATTACCGCTTAGACTTTACGTTGAGGAATTAAGATGAAAGCCACCATCCACATTACTTTGAAAAACGGGGTGCTAGACCCTCAAGGCAAAGCCATTGAAAACGCGCTCGGCTCTTTGGGCTTTGGCGGCGTTGACGAGGTGCGCCAAGGCAAGCTCATTGAAGTGAACTTGAGCGAGAGCGACGCCGAGAAAGCGCGCGCCACTCTGACCGATATGTGTGAGAAACTGCTCGCCAATACGGTCATCGAAAATTACGACATCCACCTCAGCGAGGCGTAAGACAAATGCAAGCAGCCGTTATTGTTTTCCCAGGCTCCAACTGCGACCGCGACGTCGCCGTTTGCCTAGAAGCCGCCACTGGCCAAGCCCCCCTCATGGCCTGGCACGGCGATGCCAACCTGCCCAAATGCGATTTAATCGTTCTGCCTGGCGGGTTTTCTTACGGCGATTATCTGCGCTGCGGCTCGATGGCGGCCAATAGCCCCATTATGCGCGAAGTGGTGGCACAAGCCCATAAGGGCGCTGCGGTTCTGGGCATTTGCAATGGCTTTCAAGTGCTGACCGAATGCGGCCTGCTGCCCGGTGTTTTGATGCAAAACAAAGGCCTGAATTTCGTCTGCCGCAATACCCAATTAACCGTCACCAACAATACAACCGCCTTCACCTCGCTGTATGGCGCCGGCGAAGAAATCACCATTCCGGTGGCGCATAATGAAGGCAATTATTTTGCCGATGACGACACGCTCAAGCAATTGCAAGACGAAGACCGCATCGCACTGAGCTACGCCAAAGGCGATAATCCCAATGGCGCCTGCCTCGATATTGCAGGCATAAGCGATGCCTCTGGCCGCATCGTCGGCATGATGCCACACCCCGAGCGGCGCGCCGAAGCCGCCCTCGGCGGCGACGATGGCAAGCGAATGTTTAGCGGTATTGTGGAGGCCTTGTCATGAGCCATATTAACGATACCCCCATCACCGACGAGCTGGTGGCCGAACACGGGCTGACGCCAGACGAGTTTCAAATGGTTTGCGACCATATGGGTCGGGTACCGAATTATACCGAACTGGGGGTTTTCTCGGTTATGTGGTCGGAGCATTGCTCGTATAAATCATCTCGTAAGTGGCTGAAAAAGCTGCCTGTTTCGGGAGACCAAGTGATTCAAGGGCCGGGCGAAAACGCTGGCGTGATTGACATTGGCGATGGCGATGCTGCGGTTTTTAAAATGGAAAGCCATAATCACCCGTCGTTTATTGAGCCTTATCAGGGCGCGGCCACGGGCGTTGGCGGCATTATGCGCGATGTTTTTACCATGGGCGCGCGCCCCGTGGCTAATTTGAACGCGCTGCGGTTTGGCGCCCCTGACCATCCCAAAACACGCCACCTTGTGGCCGGCGTTGTATCGGGCATTGGCGGCTACGGCAATTGCATGGGCGTGCCAACGGTCGGCGGCGAGATTAATTTCGACCCGAGCTATAATGGCAATAATCTGGTCAATGCGATGTGCGTTGGCGTGGCTCGTACCGATAAAATTTTCTATGCCGCCGCGACGGGCATTGGGTCCCCGGTGGTTTACGTCGGCTCTAAAACGGGGCGCGATGGCATTCATGGTGCCACCATGGCCTCGGCAGAATTTGACGATGCCTCGGAAGAAAAACGCCCTACCGTGCAAGTGGGCGATCCGTTCACCGAAAAACTATTGCTCGAAGCCTGCCAAGAATTAATGGCCTCGGATGCGATTATTGGCATTCAAGATATGGGCGCGGCTGGCCTTACCTCTTCGTCGGTCGAGATGGCTGATAAGGGCGGTGTCGGCATTGTGCTGAACCTCGATAAAGTTCCGGTGCGCGAAACCCATATGACGGGCTATGAAATGCTGCTGTCGGAAAGCCAAGAGCGCATGTTGATGGTGCTGAAACCTGGCCGCGAGCCAGAAGCCAAAGCCATATTCGACCGCTGGGGTCTCGACTTCGCGGTGATTGGCGAGCTGACCGACACCAACCGCATGGTGGTGCATCATGACGGCCGCGAGATTGCCGATATGCCGCTGGGGCCGCTGGCCGATGGCGCGCCCGAATATGACCGCCCGCATGTGCCAACCCCCAAAGCCGCCGACTTCGACGCGGCTTGGCTGGACAAAGCACCCGATACGCTAAGCGCGCTGAAAACCCTCATGGGCTCCAGCGAAGTGGCATCGCGGCGCTGGGTCTATGAGCAATATGACAGCATGGTGATGGGCGACACGCTCGCAGGGCCCGGCGGCGATGCGGCGCTGGTGCGCGTGCATGGCACCCAAAAAGGCCTCGCCATGTCGACCGATGTGAACCCGCGCTATTGCTTCGCCGACCCCGTAGAGGGCGGCAAACAGGCGGTGGCGGAAGCCTATCGCAATATTTGTGCGGTGGGTGCCAAACCTTTGGCCATCACCAATTGCTTGAACTTTGGCAATCCGGAACGGCCTGAAATTATGGGGCAATTCGTCGGTTGTTTAGAAGGCATGGGCGAAGCTGGCAAGACGCTGGACTTCCCCGTGGTCTCGGGCAATGTGTCGCTTTACAATGAAACCAATGGCACGGGCATTTTACCGACGCCAGCCATCGGCGGTGTCGGGCTTATCCAAAACCTCGACAAGGCGGTCGGCAATGGCTTCCTCCAGGACGGCCAGTTTATCTATCTGCTGGGCGGCACGGCAGGCCATTTAGGCGCCTCGCTGTATCAACGCGATGTCTTGGACAGGCATGAGATTGTGGCGCCTCCGCGAGTTGATTTGGCGCTAGAAGCCGCCCATGGCGGCCTCGTGCGAGACGCCATCGACCAAGGCTTGCTGGCGGCAGCCCATGACATCTCGGACGGCGGCTTGTTGGTAGCTTTGGCAGAGATGTGTTTGGCCCATGGTATTGGCGCTGACATCGAAACAGATGGCGATACTGGCTATTGGTTCGGCGAAGACCAAGCCCGCTATGTCGTCGCCGTTACGGGAGATAAAGCCGAGGCTTTTGAAGCCTTAGCCAAAGACCTATCGCTCACGCGGCTTGGAAAAACCTCTGGCCATACATTGACATTTGGGGCTAGCCTTTCCATATCCGTAAGAGAGTTGCACGATATTTATGAGGGTTGGTTTCCAGCTCTCATGTCGAGCTAAGCCGAAAGGACACATCATGCCGATGAGCGCTGGTGAATTAGAAACCATGATCCGCACCGCCCTGCCCGATGCGCAAGTTGAGATTACCGACCTGCGCGGCGATGGCGACCATTACGCGGCGCATGTGGTGGCGCCCGCCTTTGAGGGGCTAAGCCGAGTGCAGCAACACAAAATGGTCTATGACGCGCTGCAAGGCGGCATGGGCGACGAATTACACGCTTTGGCGCTGCAAACCGCAGCCCCTTCCAAAACTTAAGTCTATTTTCAGGAGACGATGATGAGCGATATAAATCAAATGATTCAAGGCGAAGTCGATAGCGCCGAAGTGGTGTTGTTTATGAAAGGCACGCCTGTGTTCCCGCAATGCGGTTTTTCCGGCCAAGTGGTGCAAATCCTCAGCCATATCGGCGTGCCGTTTAAAGGCGTCAACGTGCTGGAAGACGATGGCCTGCGCAATGGCATTAAAACTTTCTCGAATTGGCCAACCATCCCGCAGCTCTACATTAAGGGCGAATTTGTCGGCGGCTGCGATATCATTCGCGAGATGTTCGAAGAAGGCGAATTGCGCCCGCTACTCGAAGAAAAAGGCATTGCGCTGGCTGAATAGCCCTCTGTTTTTTCGAGGCAAAAGCCATTTTCCAAATAAAAAGCCCGCCAAATTGGCGGGCTTTTTTAGTTTTACAGAGCTGGTTTTGGCCAGCCTAAAATCTAATTGCGCGAATAAAATTCGACCACGAGATTTGGTTCCATTTGAACCGGATAGGGAATATCGGCCAGCTGCGGCACTTGGGTAAGCGCGGCTGTCATTTTGGAATGATCCACTGTGGTATATTCTGGAATGTCGCGCTCTGCACTTTGAATGGCTTCGAGAACCACGTTCAGATTGCGGGACTTTTCACGCACTTCCACAACATCGCCAACTTTCAGACGACGGCTAGGAATATTGCACCGACGGCCATTGACCATCACGTGACCATGGTTGACGAACTGACGCGCGGCAAACACTGTGGTTACAAATTTAGCCCGATAGACCAGCGCATCGAGTCGCGATTCGAGCAGACCCACGAGGTTCTCGCTAGTATCGCCCTTCACCCGAACAGCTTCGGCATAAATGCCTTTAAACTGTTTCTCGGTAATATTGCCGTAATAGCCTTTCAGCTTTTGCTTGGCGCGCAGCTGCAAACCAAAGTCAGACAGTTTGCCACGGCGACGCTGACCATGCTGACCAGGGCCGTAATCACGGTTGTTGACCGGGCTCTTGGGGCGACCCCAAATGTTTTCGCCCATGCGGCGGTCAATTTTATACTTCGTTGATAGGCGCTTGCTCATGCGGCGCGGTCCTTACTTTAAACAAAAAAAATGCGCGAGACGATTTCTCGCGGATTGGCGCGTAATATACAAAAAGCCGCGCCATTGTCAAACTGGTTTTTTGGCTTTATTCCGCGTCTTTCTCGATATCTTCGCCTGGGTCAAGCTCACCCCGAGAAATGGCGGCAACGCGCGGCTTTAAAAGCGGGTCTTTCGCCCCGCGTGGCCAGCGCAAAAGCGAATTAATCATGCCACGAAACGTTCGCACGTCCTGTTCGGTCAATTGCGCACGGTGCAGCATATTGCGAATATTGCGCGCCATGGCCGGCGCCTTGGCGGGTGGCGCCAGAAAACCCGAAGCCGAAAGTCCCGCTTCTAAATGAGCGAACATGGCGTTGATTTCGGCGCGCGTGGCGGGGCGCGTGTCTGGCATTTCGTCGCGCACCTCGGGGGTCGCATCGGCGGCCTGAAACCATTCATAGCCCATCAGCAACACCGCTTGCGCCAAATTGAGCGAGGTGAACTCTGGGTTCAGCGGCACGCGGCAAATCGCATCGGCCAGCGAAATATCGTCATTATCTAATCCCGTGCGCTCGGGGCCAAATAAAATACCGCCTTGCAAATCTGCGCTCTCGGCCTGACGCGCGCGCAGCTCAGCCGCCACTTTGGCCGGCGTCAACACGGGCTTTACCATATCGCGCATACGCGCCGTGGTGGCCACCAGATAGCCCAAATCCGCCGTTGCCTCGGCCACCGTGTCAAACAGCTTGTGGTTCTCAATCAGCGCTGAGGCGCCCGAGGAGGCCTTGAGGGCGCGTTCATATTGCCAGCCCTCGCGCGGATGCACGAGGCGCAAATCGGTCAGGCCAAAATTCAACATGGCGCGCGCCACCGTGCCAATGTTTTCGCCCAATTGGGCGCCAACCAGAATAATCGCTGGTGCTTTTGTCGCTAAATCCGTCATTCCTCTCCCTTAGGCCAAAGAACGGCTTTTATCAACGCGTCAATTTTGCTATGACCTAAGTCGAATTAAATATTCAGGAAAAGCTTTTGTTAAAACAAAGCGGTTATCTTGAATGGTATTAAAGTCGCAGGATTGAGAGAACATGTCGAAAATAAAAGTAGAAAATCCAATTGTTGAACTTGATGGCGATGAAATGACCCGCATCATTTGGCAAATGATCAAAGATAAATTAATTCATCCCTACCTCGACCTCGATTTGAAATATTATGATTTAGGTATTGAGACGCGCGATGACACCGATGACCAAATCACGGTCGATAGCGCCGAAGCCATCAAACAAATCGGCGTTGGCGTGAAATGCGCCACCATCACCCCCGATGAGGCGCGCGTGGAAGAATTTGGCCTGAAGCAAATGTGGCGCTCGCCCAATGGTACCATCCGCAATATTTTGGGCGGCACGGTGTTTCGCGAACCGATTATCTGTCGCAATGTGCCGCGCCTCGTGCCGGGCTGGACCGACCCGATTGTCATTGGCCGTCATGCCTTTGGCGACCAATATCGCGCCACAGATTTCGTCGTGCCCGGCAAAGGCAAACTAACCATGAAATGGGAAGCCGAAGACGGCAGCGACACCAAAGAGTTTGAAGTGTTCAACTTCCCAAGCGGCGGCGTGGCGATGTCGATGTATAATCTCGACGACAGCATTCGCGACTTCGCGCGCGCCTGCATGCTCTATGCGATTGAGCGCAAATGGCCGCTTTATCTCTCGACCAAAAACACCATTATGAAAGCCTATGACGGACGCTTTAAAGATCTGTTCCAAGAAGTTTTCGAAGCCGAGTTTGAAGCGCAATTCAACAAGCTTGGCATCGGTTATGAACATCGCCTCATCGACGATATGGTGGCGGCGGCCATGAAATGGAACGGCGAATTTGTTTGGGCGTGTAAAAACTACGATGGCGATGTGCAATCCGACACCGTCGCCCAAGGCTTTGGCTCGCTAGGACTGATGACCTCGGTGCTTTTGACACCCGATGGCAAAACCATGGAAGCCGAGGCCGCACACGGCACAGTGACGCGCCACTATCGCGCCCATCAGCGCGGCGAAGACACATCGACCAATTCCATTGCCTCGATTTTTGCTTGGACGCGCGGCATTTCCAAACGCGCCGAGCTGGATAAAAACGATGCTTTGGCGCATTTCTCGGCAACGCTGGAGAAGACTTGTGTCAGCACAGTCGAGCGCGGCTCGATGACCAAAGATTTAGCCCTCTTGGTTGGCGAAGGCCAAAAATGGCTGACCACCGAAGGCTTCCTTGATGCGGTTCGCGAGAACCTAGAAAAAGCGCTGTAGGCCTAGCTTAAAAGAGCTTCAATATCGGCAATTGCTTGGGCGCCATTTTGCGTTTCAGGGCCACCGGCTTGCGCCATGTCTGGGCGTCCGCCCCCGCCCTGTCCGCCAAGCGCGGCCGAGCCAGCTTTCACCAAATCAACCGCATTGAAGCGCGATGTCAAATCATCCGTCACGCCCACGGCGATGCCAGCTTTGCCATTATCCACCCCGATGAAAACCACCACACCGCTGCCGATTTGCTTTTTGCCATCATCCACAAGGCCGCGCAATTCTTTGGCAGGCAGGCCATCGAGGCAACGCGCCATAAAGGACACGCCATTGACATCGCGCACTTGCGAGGTGCTGTCGTCGCCGCCGCCATTGGAGCCAGCCAAGGCCAATTGTTTTTTCGCTTCGGCTAATTCGCGGTCGAGGTTTTTGCGCTCCTCGAGGAGCTTGCTGACGCGCGCCGGCAAATCTTCCACGCCGACTTTCAATTCATTGACCGCCAAG
>Ga0206677_10003043_pt1 | contig 14366 bp, 11 predicted proteins | sample M130m12015metaG_FD_155475 | JGI IMG/M metagenome (GOLD analysis project Ga0206677, IMG submission 155475) | Ammonia-oxidizing marine archaeal communities from Monterey Bay, California, United States - M1 30m 12015 | ecosystem: Environmental > Aquatic > Marine > Intertidal zone | place: USA... | reverse complement strand
ACATGGTAAAGCTCTAGATTCTGTAGGTGTAGATGTGAATAATGGATTTGGAAACTTATTGAGCAATATTAACCAGTTACCACCCTACAAAAAAGAAGAAATACTTTCTGATATAGAAACAGCTTTTGAAAATAACCCAGACCTAGCAATGGTAGATTCTGATAGAGGAATTACCAATCTTCACGTTCCTTCAGATGTGATCATAGATGCTTCTATGCCAGCAATGATTCGTACATCTGGACAAATGTGGAACAAGGAAGGAAAATTACAAGACATAAAAGCGGTGATCCCAGATAGTTCTTATGCTAGTATTTATAAAACTACCATAGATTTTTGTAAAAAACATGGCGCTTTTGATCCAAGAACAATGGGAACTGTTCCTAATGTTGGCCTAATGGCCAAAAAGGCAGAAGAGTACGGATCTCACGACAAAACTTTCGAAGTTCATGCAGATGGAATCATTCAAGTAATTGATGCTAAAAATACTGTATTATTAGAGCATAATGTGGAAGCTGGAGATATCTGGAGAATGTGTCAGGTAAAAGATGCTCCAATTCAAGATTGGATTAAACTAGCTGTAAACAGAGCAAGAGCAACCAATAGCCCAACAATCTTTTGGCTAAATAATCAAAGAGCTCATGATGTTGAAATCATTAAAAAAGTAACTACTTACTTACCAAACCACAATACAACTGGCTTAGATATTAGAATTTTATCTCCAGAAGATGCTACGCAATTTAGTTTAGAGAGAATTAAAGAAGGAAAAGATACAATTTCTGTTACCGGAAATGTATTGAGAGATTATTTAACAGACCTTTTCCCTATTTTAGAGGTTGGTACTTCTGCTAAAATGCTATCAATAGTACCTCTAATGAATGGTGGAGGATTATTTGAAACTGGTGCCGGAGGTTCTGCCCCAAAACACGTGCAACAATTTGCAAAAGAAAATCACTTGCGTTGGGATTCTTTAGGAGAGTTTTTGGCACTAGCTGTATCACTTGATCATTTTGGGAATACAAATAATAATGCTAAAGCTAAAGTTCTGGCAAAAACTCTTGACGATGCAACTGAAGCATTTTTAGATCATAAAAAATCTCCATCGAGAAAAGTAGGAGAATTAGACAATAGAGGAAGTCATTATTATTTGGCTTTATATTGGGCAAAGGCATTAGCAACTCAAAATAAAGATTTAGAACTTAAAAATCAATTTTCTACCATAGCAGTTGAATTAAGTGATAATGAGCAAATAATTTTAAGAGAACTTAATGGTATACAAGGGGAGGCAACAAACATTGGTGGTTATTATCTTCCTAATGAAAAAGCAGCTGATAAAGCGATGCAGCCTAGTAGCACATTCAATCAAATTATAGGAAGAATTTAAAAAAACAAATATTAACAGTTAAGAATATTATTTCTATTCTTTTTTTTTTAGTTTTGGCATTAAAAAAAACTTGTCAAATGAAAAAAAAAAGAGGTTTAATTTTTGGTTTCCTTATTTTTGTTATTATTTCCAGCTTCTTATACTTTTGGAGCGACTCCTCTAATTCTAATACAAACCTAAGCGTAAAAGTTAATAGAGGAGACTTTGTAAGCGAGGTAACTACTTCCGGCGAAGCACAATCTAACAGTCTAAAAAAGATAAATGGACCTGAAAACCTGCGTAAATTTAAAATTAGAGATATTAAAATTCAAGATTTAATTCCTGAAGGAACTGTTATTAAAGAAGGAGATTATGTTGGTAGATTAGACCCATCTAATGTTAACGAACAAATTATTGATGCCAAGTTAAACTTAGAAACTTCTATTTCTAAATACACACAACAACAATTAGACACTACCCTAAATCTAAAGCAAGAACGAAATTCTATAAAAGATTTAAAGTTTAATATAGAGGAAGTTGAATTAGAACTTCAACAGTCTATATATGAACCTCCTGCTTCCATAAGAAAACTAGAAATAAATCTTGAAAAACTAAAAAGAGATTTAAAAGAACGTGATGAGAACTACCAAATTAAGAAAAAACAAGCCAATGCTAAAATGGTAGAGGTAGGTACAGAAGTTTCTAAAATAAGAAATAAGCTGCAAGATTTAAATGAGCTATTAAAATCATTTACCATATACTCAGATTCTAATGGAATGCTTACCTATGTTAAAAACTGGGATGGCTCTAAGAAAAAAGTAGGATCTACTATTAGTCCTTGGGATCCATCCATCGCTAATTTACCAGATTTAACCAAAATGGAGTCTAAAACATATGCTAATGAGGTAGATATTAGAAAAATTAAAAAAGATTTAAAAGTGAAAATTGGTTTTGATGCATTTCCAGAAATGCAAATAGAAGGTATAGTCACCGAAGTTGCTAATGTTGGAGAAAAGAAAAGAGGCTCTGATATCAAAGTTTTTCAAGTTTTAATTGAGCTCAAAGAAACCAATGATAATGTTAGACCTGGTATGACAACTTCAAATATTATTATTACAAACGAAAAGAGAAATGTTTTAAGCATTCCTATTGAAGCCATATTTTCTAAAGACTCAATTAGTTATGTATATGCTAAATCTGGATTTTCTATCATAAAAAAACAAGTTGAGCTTGGAGATAATAATAATGATGAAGTTATTATAGTAAATGGTCTAACTGAAAAGGATATTGTTTATTTAAACAAACCTGATGGCTATAAAGATGTTAAAATTACAACATTAAACTAATCCCTATGTCAGACTCTATATTAATTGAAAAACTAAAATCTAATTTTAGTGAAGCTTTAAGGGTAATCCTAACAAATAAAATTAGAACCTTCTTAACTGCCTTAGGAATAATATTTGGAGTAGCTGCTGTAATAACTATGTTAGCTATTGGTAATGGTGCTGAAAAAGAAATTCTTTCACAGCTAGAATTGGTCGGTGTTAATAATATTGTTATTACCCCAATTATAGATGATAAAGAAGATAGTGATACAGAAGAAGATGATGGAGCAAATGAATCTAAACGTTTCTCAAAAGGCTTAGATTTATTAGATGCAGAAAGTATTCGAAAAAATATCCCAACAGTTTCAAAAATAAGTCCAGAAATTATATTGGAAACCTATGTAACATCTAAAGGACTTCAAAGCTCTGTGAAATTAATTGGAGTTAGCCCAGATTTCTTTTATACCTCTAATATTAATATTGAAAGTGGCAAAAATTTCTCTAACATTCAATTAAAAAACGCTTTTCCTGTTTGTATCATTGGTAAAAAAATTGAGAAAAAACTTTTCACAGGTGAATCTGCTATTGGAAAAAAAATTAAAGTTAAAGATGTTTGGCTTCAAGTCATTGGTGTTATTGAAGAGAAATTAATTTCTGAAAGCGCTCAAGAAAACTTAGGTATTAGAGACTTAAATCTAGATGTATACATTCCTATCAAAACATTTTTAGTTAGATTTAAAGATAGAAAAATTATTAGTGATAAACCCATTGATTTTGAATCTGGAGGAGTATTTATAATGGGAAATAATAATGGACCTAAAAAAAGAATTCCTAGAGGAAACTATCATCAAATAGATAAACTCACCGTTCAGGTTTCTAGTTCAGAAAAATTAAATTCTACAGCAAATCTACTGAGTAGAATGCTTAAAAGAAGGCACAATGATGTATTAGATTTTGAAATTTCAATTCCAATTCAGCTATTAAAACAACAACAAAAAACAAAGCAGATTTTTAATATAGTCTTAAGTATTATTGCTGGTATATCATTGTTAATAGGTGGTATTGGTATTATGAATATAATGCTAGCATCTGTTTTAGAAAGAACTAAAGAAATAGGGATTATAAGAGCTATTGGAGCAACCCAGCAAGATGTAGTTCTTCAATTCTTATCAGAATCTGTATTGATAAGTATTGGAGGTGGAATCATTGGAATTTTCCTGGGTATTATATCCTCCTATATTATAGAAATTGCAACAGGAATAGAAACAATATTATCAATCAGCTCAATAACATTATCTTTTTTTGTTGCCACAGCTATTGGATTAATTTTTGGTATTGCTCCTGCTAAATCTGCTGCAAACAAAAGACCAATCGAAGCTATTAGATATGATTAATTTATTAAAAAACTACTCCTTTTTATGCTGCCTTTTTATAACGTTATTTGCTCATGGTCAAACAAGGTTAATTACCTTAGACGAAGCAATAAAATTGGCCCAAAAAGAATCTCCAGATTACCAAACATTATTAAATAGAAACCAATCTAGTTATTGGAGGTTTAGAAATTATCAAGCTTCATTTTTACCACAGTTAGAATTAAATACAACACTACCAGAATATTCTAATTCAATAAGAAGGACTATTAGTGATAATGGACAAGATATATTTGTAAACACCAATCAAGCTAGAATTGATGGGCGACTTTCACTCACACAAAACCTAGCCGTAACCGGAGGATCTTTCTCAGTCAGTTCTCGGTTAGAAAAAATTAGTTTGTTTGGAAGTAATGAAAGTAATGGATATTCTATAATCCCTTTTTCTGTAAACTATTTTCAAAATTCATTATTTTATAATCCTTTTAAATGGGATAAAAAAATAGAACCTCTTGTTTATCAAGAAGCTAAAAGAACATTTATTGAGAATATGGAACAAATCTCATTGAATACTTGTAGAAGATACTTTGGGCTATTAAAAGCACAAATTCAATTAAAAATATCACAAAATAATTTATCCAACCAAGACACTCTTTTCCAAATTACTAAAGGAAGATTTAAAATGGGTAAGATTGCTGAAAATGAATTATTACAAATGGAGCTAGCCTTATTAAACTCAAAAAACAGTGTTACAACTAATAAAATTGCTCTTAAAAGAACCTCTCAAAACCTAGCTAGATATTTAAATTTAAATACAGAAAATATAGAGTTGGTTATCCCAAAAAACTTGGAAACCTTTACTGTAACTTCTGAAAAAGCAATAGAAGAAGCCCTAAATAACAGAAAATCTGTAATTGAATTTAGAAGGAGACGTCTTGAAGCAGAAAAACAGGTAGCTCAAGTAAAAGGGAATAATAGAATGAAGGTGAACTTAAATGCCAATTTTGGCATCTCTCAACAAGGCGCTGTTTTTAATGACTTATTTCAAGATTATAACCAACAGCAAAATGTTTCTGTATCTATTTCTATTCCTATAATAGATTGGGGTGTTTCTAAGTCTAAGCGCAAACAAGCAGAAGCTAATTTAGATTTGGAAAACAATAATATAGAACAAGAAAAACAAGCATTTGAACAAGAAATCTATCTTCATACTTTAAATTGGGAAAATCAAAGAGAGTTTCTAAATACATCTAAAAAGGCTCAAAAAATATCTATTAAAAGATATGATATTACTAAAAAGAGATATATTTTAGGAAAAATCACAATAACTGACTTAAATTTGGCTCAACAAGAACAGGATAGATCTTTAGTTCAATACTTAAATTCATTAGAAAATTTTTGGATAGACTATTATACATTAAGAAGATTGACCTTGTATGATTTTAAAAAAAATAAGAAAATAAAATCAGAAGATATTCTATACGATTAGAAACTTTTATTGTTAATTAATTTCTATGAAATATCATGAGTGATAAAAAAACTACAGAACAAGATTCTAATTACAATCATCTAGAAAAGATGTCTATATCTGAACTATTGATAAACATCAATAAGGAAGACAAAACAGTTGCCTTTGCAGTTGAAAAAGCAATTCCTCAAATTAAATTATTAACCGAAAGTATTATTGAAAAGTTACACACTGGTGGTAGATTATTTTATATTGGTGCAGGTACAAGCGGGCGATTAGGGATCTTAGATGCCTCTGAATGCCCACCTACTTTTGGAGTTTCTCATGAATTAGTGAATGGATTAATAGCTGGAGGTGATATTGCCATTAGAAAAGCTGTAGAGTTTGCAGAAGATTCTACAGAGCAAGGGTGGAAAGATCTTCAAGAGCATCAAATATCATCGAAAGATATTGTTGTTGGAATAGCTGCCTCAGGAACTACTCCTTATGTAATTTCTGCATTAGAAATGTGTAATAAACATAATATTATTACTGGCTGTATTACATGTAATGAAAATTCTCCTTTGGGTGAAACAGCTAAATTTCCAATAGAAGTAATAGTAGGCCCAGAATTTGTTACTGGAAGCTCAAGAATGAAAGCAGGAACTGCTCATAAAATGGTTTTAAATATGATTTCAACAACTTCAATGATTCAATTGGGGAAAGTAAAAGGAAATAAAATGGTAGATATGCAATTATCTAATCATAAATTAGTTACTAGAGGCATTAATATGTTATGTGAAGAGCTAGACATCAACAAAACTACTGCTGGTAAATTATTAGAAAAATATGGAAGTGTAAGAAACGCAATGAAAAATTATAAGTAATGGCAATAAATCAGGATTTAGCAGCTAAAGGATTTAAAAAATTATTAATTTTAGTAGGTTTATTAATTGCATCACCACTGTTACTAACACTTTCTTTTAAAGCCTTAAAACTCTATACAAAAGGCACTCTTTTTTTTATTAGCATAGCAGGTATAGTTCTTTCCTCTATCTTAATTTTCTTTACACTATATTTTGCATTTAAAACTTTTAAAACATTATTAGACGCATTATTTTCAGATTCATAATCATGAAAAATAAAATTTATAGATTATTCCATTGGGAATATTGGCCTTTGCTAATGTTTTACATTCCTAATATACCTTTCGCACTATTTTATGCAATCAAAGCTAAAAGTCTTGTCTTTTATACGGGTACAAACCCTGGTATAAAAAATTCAGGTATTGGATCAGAATCTAAATTCGAAACCTTGCAAATGATTCCTAGCAAGTTCACTCCAAAATCAATCCTTCATAAAAAAGATCAAAATATTGAGACAACCCTAACTGAACTTAAAACAGCAAAGATTAACTACCCTATTATTATAAAACCAGACATAGGCTTTAGGGGGGTTTTAGTTAAAAAAATTAATACAGAAATAGGATTACTAAATTATTTAGAAAAATACCCAATAACTTTTATTATTCAAGAATTTCTAACACATAAATATGAGTGCGGCATTTTTTACTATAGACATCCTAATGAAAAGAAAGGAACCATAACATCTATTACCTTAAAAGAATTTTTAAGTGTTAGAGGCGATGGCATCTCCACTTTAAAAGAATTAGTTCATCTAAACAATAGAGCTTCTTTATACTATCCAATTTTACAAGAAGATGTTCTTATAGACTGGAATATTATCCTAAAAAAAAACACACTAAAAAAACTTTCTTCTATAGGTAACCACTCTAAAGGTACTCAGTTTATTAATGGAAATCATCTCATAAATAAAAACATAGAATATACATTAGATCTTTTGAGCCATCAAATTAAAGGATGGTATTACGGACGTTTAGATATTAAATACAATAGTATTGAGGAGTTGTCTAATGGCAATTTTAAAATTATAGAAATTAATGGCATCCTTGCAGAACCTGGGAATATTTATGATGCTCGTAAAATTAACTACTTTAAAGCAATAAAGATAATAAGAACCCATTGGAAACAACTATACCTGATTGCCAAATATAATAAGAAACATAATGGAGTTAAATTAACAAAAACAGCCGTTTTTGTTAAAGAAATGATAGCATTAAAAAGATATTCTATTGGTTTAAAAAAATTAATAAAGAAGAATAGCTTGGTTCATTAACTATTTCTTTTAAGCCTTAGAATTCTAACAAATCTTTGTCAGATAGTTTTTTATTTCAACTATTAATCACAAAACCTATCGTTAATAATGATGAATTATATGATTGTTTGAAATTTTAACAATAATTACCTACTAAATAATAATTACACATAAAATACTCACTAACAAATACTTACTGTTAAAAATTAAACTATTAGTGATCCTTATTTTTTTTTGGCATGCTATTTGAAAAATAGTTGATAGATGCGAAAGCCGAAAAGCAATAGAGTAGGCATAAATCTTATACCCAACTATTATGAAAAAAAGAACACTTTTAGTACTGGTAATGTTGATGATTTTTTCTGTGGCTGAAGCCAAAAGAAACTCTATTAACAAAAAAAAACCATTTCTTACTAACGGATTTAACGAAGCAGTCTCTTTTGTGGAGAGAGGTATTCAATTTCATGTTTCTTTATATGGTGATTTTAATTTTGACACTTACAACAATAGAGCAAGAAGAAATCAAAACACTAGAATTTTCAAAGATTATAGAGGAAGGATTACAAAAATAGGCACTGTATTTATTTACTATGATTTTAGAGGTAATGTTAGAAAAATAGGTACTGTTAAAATGAAATACTGGAAAAATAGACTAACAAATGTTGGCAACCTAACTATTAATTATAATAGATGGGGAGATGCAGTATTCTATGGTCAAGTAAAGTATGCTAATTACTATTATGATAGTAGTAATTATTATCACAGTAACACTGGGCTTAACTTTAATTTAAATATTGGTACCATATGCGTGTATAATGACCCTTACTTTTATAGAAATGAATTTAGAAATAACTACAGACAATTTAGAGAAGATGATCAGTTTTTTTACTACAGAGCAAATAGTGCTGCTACAACCTCTAGGAATAAAATTTTAAAGAGGAGAAAACCTTCTAGAGCTGTTACTAATTCAACAACTACAAGAGAGAGTACTACTGTTAGAAAAAGAAATACTATTGGAAGAAATACAACTACAACTAATAATTCAAGAAAAAAAGTTGAAACTGTAAGCAAAACCAATACCAAACGAAGAGTTTCAAAAAAACCTATTTTGAAGAAAAAAACTCAAATTAAAAAAAGAGTGGCTTCTAAAAAAAGAAGAAATTAAAAAAAAGACCGCCAGTTGGCGGTCTTTTTTTTATCGAATTAACTTTTTGTATTTGATTCTTTTAGGCATCAGATCTCCACCCAATCGTTTCTTTTTATTTTCCTCATATTCTGAGAATGAACCTTCAAAGAAATAGACTTGACTATCACCTTCAAAAGCTAAAATATGAGTACAAACTCTGTCTAAAAACCATCTGTCATGACTAATAACCACCGCACAGCCAGCAAAGTTTTCTAAACCTTCCTCCAGAGCTCTTAACGTATTTACATCTAAATCATTGGTAGGTTCATCTAATAGCAAAACATTTCCTTCTTCTTTAAGTGTCATGGCTAAATGTAACCTATTTCGTTCTCCTCCTGAGAGTGTATTCACTTTTTTGTTTTGTTCACTTCCAGAGAAATTAAAACGACTTAAATAGGCTCTAGAATTTACTTGCTTTCCTCCCATCATTACTAAATCTTGTCCGTCAGAAAAATTTTCCCAGATAGATTTTTCTGCATCAATATTAGAATGTGCCTGATCTACATAAGCAATCTTTGCAGTTTCACCAACATTAAAGTTTCCTTTGTCAGCAATTTCTTCACCCATAATCATTTTAAAAATAGTGGTTTTACCTGCGCCATTTGGCCCTATAATTCCAACAATTCCTGCTTGTGGTAAATTAAATGCTAAGTTCTCGTACAATAATTTATCTCCATATGCTTTAGAAACACCTGAGGCTTCTATAACATTGGTTCCTAAACGAGGTCCGTTTGGAATAAATATTTCTAAGTTTTCTTCTTGTTGCTTTTGATCTTGACTCATTAAACGCTCATAACTCTTTAAACGAGCTTTTTGCTTTGTTTGCCTTCCTTTTGCGCCTTGTCTAACCCATTCTAACTCTCGCTCTAAGGTTTTTTGACGCTTAGAAGCTGTATTACTTTCTTGCGCCAGTCTTTTAGATTTTTGATCTAGCCATGATGAGTAATTACCTTTCCATGGAATTCCTTCTCCTCTATCTAATTCTAAAATCCAACCAGCAACATTGTCTAGAAAGTATCTATCATGTGTTACTGCTATGACTGTTCCTTTATATTGTGCTAAATGATGTTCTAACCAGTGAACAGATTCTGCATCTAAGTGATTCGTTGGTTCATCTAAAAGTAAAATTTCTGGTTCTTGTAGCAGTAATCTACATAAAGCAACTCTTCTTTTTTCACCACCAGAAAGTACGCCTATTTTCTTGTCAGAATCAGGAGTTCTTAAAGCATCCATTGCTATTTCTAACTTGGTGTCTAATTCCCAGGCATTAGATGCATCAATTTTGTCCTGTAAATCAGCTTGTTGCGCCATTAACTTATCCATTTTATCTGCATCGGAATACACTTCTTCTAAACCAAATAATTCGTTTATTTTGTTGTATTCATCTAAAATGGCTACAGTTTCTGCAACACCTTCTTTTACAATTTCCATGACTGTTTTCTCTGGATCTAGTTGGGGCTCTTGCTCTAAATAGCCAACTTTGTATCCAGGTGAAAAAGTAACATCTCCTTGAAAATTCTTTTCTACACCTGCTATAATTTTAAGTAACGTAGACTTTCCAGAACCATTTAGACCTAGAATTCCAATTTTTGCTCCGTAAAAGAAGCTTAGGTAGATATTTTTTAAAACTTGTTTGTTTGTACTCTGGTAGGTTTTATTTACTCCAGACATGGAGAAAATAACCTTTTTATCATCAGACATTTAGTGGCAATTTAAAAATTATAAAAAGTGTTTTTGAATAAAACTATACTCTTCCTTTGAGTGCATTAAAGACCCAAGCAATGGCAAAAAAGCCAATTCCTACAGATGCAAAACCCCAACCCGCAACATCATCATACCTAAAAGCTCCTAAAGCTATTAAGGCTAGACCTACGACAACCATAATGATAGTAGCCCATGCTAAAACTCCATTTTTATCCATTAGTAATAATTTAAAATACTAAAATTCCTTAAAAAGGAACTTACATATTAAGTTCTATTCACAAATGTCGACATTTTTTTGAAGTTATACTACTCGTAAAATGGTATTTTATTAGAAAAAAATCAATTAAAAGTGGGGATTAAAAATACGCTATCATTAAAACAGCTTACAATTTCGCAGCCAATCTACTTCCTTGATCTATGGCCCTTTTAGCGTCTAATTCTGCAGCCATATCTGCACCTCCAATGATGTGAATATTTTTACCTGATGATTCTAAAGCAGTATATAATTCTTTAAGAGGTGATTGTCCTGCACAAATAATAACAGTATCTACTTCTAGTATGTTAGATTGTTCTCCTTTAGTATAATGAAGGCCTTGATCATCTATTTTGGTGTATTGAACTTCGTTGATAAATTGTACATCTTGTTTTTTTAGATTGGCTCGATGAATCCAACCTGTTGTTTTTCCTAGGTTTCCACCAAATTTACCCTTACTTCTTTTAAACATGAATACTTTACGTTGAGCAGGATGAATAATTGGTTGAACACCGGCAATACCTCCTCTAGCCTCAATATTTTTATCTATTCCCCATTCTTCTAACCATTTGTCTAAATTTAGTGTACTAGAATCTCCATGATGAAGTAAATATTCAGACACATCAAAACCAATCCCTCCGGCTCCAATTACTGCAACTCTATTTCCTACCGGTTTTTTGTGCTTTAGAACATCTATATAACTCACTACTTTTTTGTGATCTATTCCTTCAATTTTAGGAGTTCTTGGCGTAATTCCTGTAGCAACAACTATTTCTTCAAAATCTGAGTCTTTTAAGTCGTCTTCAGAAACTTTTTTGTTTAATATTACAGTTACATTGTGTAATTCTAATTGTTTTTTATAATACCGAATAGTCTCGTGAAATTCTTCTTTCCCAGGAATCTGTTTTGCAATATTAAACTGCCCTCCCACTTCTTTATCTGCATCAAATAAGGTTACTTGATGCCCACGTTGTGCGGCAATTGTTGCCACGGACAAACCGGCTGGGCCTGCCCCAACTACCGCTATTTTTTTTGAAACTAATGCAAGGTTATAATTAAATTCTGTTTCATGGCAAGCTCTTGGATTTACCAAACAACTGGCTACTTTTTGTTTAAAAACATGATCTAAACAAGCTTGATTACAGGCAATACAAGTATTAATTTCATCAGGTTTTTCTTGGGCTGCTTTGTTTACCCATGCTGGGTCAGCCAAAAACGGACGCGCCATAGAAATCATATCTGCATCACCTCTTGCCAAAACTTCCTCAGCTGTTTCTGGCATATTAATTCTATTGGATGTAATTAAAGGAATAGAAACTTCTTCTTTCATTTTCTTTGTTACCCATGTAAATGCTGCTCTTGGAACTGATGTAGCTATGGTTGGAATTCTAGATTCATGCCATCCTATTCCTGTATTAATAATAGTAGCTCCAGCTTTTTCAATTTCTTTCGCTAATTGAACAACTTCTTCCCAAGTACTTCCTTTTTCTATGAGGTCTAGCATTGAAAGCCTGTAAATGATTATAAAATCTTTTCCAACAGCTTCCCTAACAGATTTCACTAAGGTAATAGGTAAGCGCATTCTATTAGTATACGAACCTCCCCATTCATCTTTTCTTTTATTGGTATGAGTTGCAATAAATTGATTAATTAAATACCCTTCTGACCCCATAATTTCAACGCCATCATACCCTGCTAATTTTGAAAACTTCGCACAGTTTACAAAATCACGTACTGTTCTAGAAATACCAGCCTTTGTTAATTTGAAAGGTTTAAAAGGTGTGATAGGAGATTTAATTTTAGAAGGAGCAACGTTAAAAGGATGATAACCATAACGACCAGCATGGAGTATTTGCATACAAATTTTTCCTCCCTCATCATGAACTGCTTTGGTGATTCCTAGATGGTGTTTTGCGTGTTTATTTGATGACATTCTTGCCGAAAAAGGCCCAGTCCATCCTTGAATGTTTGGAGAAATACCTCCTGTTATAATTAAGCCTACTCCTCCTTTTGCACGTTCTGCATAGTAAGCCGATATTCTTTCTAAACCATTTTTTTCTTCCTCTAAACCTGTGTGCATAGAGCCCATAAGGATTCTGTTTTTTAAGGTAGTAAATCCTAAATCTAATGGCTCAAAAATGTGTGGGTATTTCATATAAATTTGATTAAATACTATGCGTGCATAATATTTTTGCAAGATAATAACTTTTATTGATAAAAATTAAAGGTTTTAATAATATCATTAATTTCTAGATAAAAAACCCATTTTACCCATTTGATAATCTCTCATTGCTTCTAATATTTCTGTTTGAGTATTCATTACATAGGGGCCATAGGTGGTTACCTTTTCATTGATAGGTTCACCAGAAAGAAATAACAATTTACTAGATGAAATTGCTTGTAATTGAAAGCCTTCTCCATCATTATTAAATTGAATCATTTGTTGGTTGTTTTTTTGAAGTGAAATGGAATTATTCACCAATACATCTCCATCAATTAAGTAAACTAATGTTTGATGATTTTTTTTAATAGGAATATTCATTTCCCCATCTTTATCAGCATCAATAATATAAACATTTACATCTGTTTGACTGATAATTTTTCCGGTAACACCATTTAAATTTCCAACAATAATTTGCATACGTAGTTTGCAGTCTTCTGATTCAATAATAAAAAAATCTTCTTTCTTAACATGTTGATAATTAGCCGGCATCATTTTTTTAGACGCTGGAAGATTAATCCATAATTGAATTCCTTCAATGGTTCCTCCTTTTTTTACAAATTCTTTTGAGGGCCCTTCTGCATGAATAATACCTCTTCCAGCTCTAGTCCATTGTACATCTCCAGCCCTTATAATACTTTCGTTACCCAATGAATCTCTATGAAGCTGTTCTCCTTGTAAAACAAAAGTAACAGGCTCAAAACCACGATGAGGATGTGGGCCTAAGTCTAAAGGATTCAACACTTTATTAACAACAAAGGGTCCATAGTGGTGCAAGAGAATAAATGGATCTATCATTTCTATTTCATTCGTTGGTAATGGTTGTCTTAAACGAATATCACCCATCATTACAAACTCACTTGTTCCAATATTTTTAGCTGAGTTATATGTTACTATATTATTTTCCAAGGAAATTATTTTTATAAATTTTTTTATCTCATTTTATCTAATAGACTACTTAAAGTAGTGGCTTCTGCTTCTGTTAAATTTTCTAAAAAATCTAATTTTGAATTAATATCTATCAGGTTCAATAACTCTAATCCATCTTCACTAATACTAATAAAAACTACTCTTCTATCATCATTACACCGAATACGGTCAATCAATTTTTTATCGCATAATTTATCCATCAAACGAGTAGCATTTGGTGCTCTATCAATCATTCTGTCTTTGATTACTTGCACTTTTATAGCTTCACCTGCACCACGTAAAATTCTTAAAATATTATATTGCTGGGGTGATATACCATAGGGTCTAAAAAATTCGTTTTCTAGACTGTGTATCCAATTGGCTGTATATTTGATATTAATTAACGCCTTTATCTT
>Ga0206677_10003042_pt1 | contig 14374 bp, 11 predicted proteins | sample M130m12015metaG_FD_155475 | JGI IMG/M metagenome (GOLD analysis project Ga0206677, IMG submission 155475) | Ammonia-oxidizing marine archaeal communities from Monterey Bay, California, United States - M1 30m 12015 | ecosystem: Environmental > Aquatic > Marine > Intertidal zone | place: USA... | reverse complement strand
CCGCCTAACACTCTTAATTTTCTGTTTTGGCTCGAGGTCACAATAATTGGAGACACAGATGAGTACTTCTTTTTCTATAAACGGCATTGCGCAGTCAGTTGATGTCGATCCTTCGAAACCCCTACTTTGGGTAATTCGAGAACAGCTGTCGCTGTCGGGCACCAAATTTGGTTGTGGAATCGGGCAATGTGGAGCATGTACGGTCCACGTTGACGGTCAGGCGATACGCTCGTGTTTAACCCCTGTTTCGAGCGTAGAAGGTAAAGAAGTCACCACCATAGAGGGTCTAGTTTCTGCCTCGGGAGAATTGCATCCGGTCCAACAGGCATGGGTTGATCACCAGGTCCCTCAATGCGGTTACTGTCAGTCGGGTCAAATTATGTCAGCGTCGGCATTGTTGGCTCGCTCACCTCAGCCAACCGACAAGGAAATTGACGGGGCTCTGAGAGGAAATATTTGTCGTTGCGGTATGTACGGTCGAATCCGCAAAGCAATAAAATCAGTCGACATCGCCAAAGCGGATGACGCGCTATTTTACAACGTTGCGGAGGTGGATCATGTCTAAATGGACTCGACGGGCGTTTTTAACAACGAGTGCGGTTGCTGGCGGCGGAGTGGTCATCGGTGTTGCGATGAGGCCAGGAAACCAAGTCAACGACTTAGCGGCTAAGATCGGGCCAGAAGGGGGGAAGCTTGTCCATACTTACGTGCAGATTGACCAAGATAATGCGGTGACGGCGATAATACCGCACTCTGAAATGGGACAAGGGGTTCACACAGCGTTGGGTCAAATGCTTGCTGAGGAGCTCGAAGCCGATTGGGATCAGGTGAATGTTGTGGAAGCTCCGGCGCTCGGTGAATATGCGAATTATTCTTTGGGCCGGACGTATTTATTAACTGGGATAGATTTTCCCAAAATCCTTATCCCGTCGATTGATGGCGCGATGATGGGCGTTGCAGATTCCCTGGATATGCAGATCACTGGCGGCAGTATGAGCGTGCGTACATCAGGAATTTTAAGCATGCGGGTTGCTGGCGCAGCAACGCGTGAAATGCTTGAGAGAGCTGCGGCTGACGCTTGGAACGTTCCGGTCGAAGAGGTGTTCGCAGAGAAAAGCTTCCTCGTCCATGGGCGAACTTCGAGGAGGGAGCCTTTTTCTGCCTTTGTGAACAAGGTGGCATCAATGACTCCTTCGTATACACCAGCTTTCAAGAGACCCGAGGATTACAAAATTGTTGGTCGGTACGTGCCGAGACGAGATATTCCCTCGAAGGTTGATGGTTCTGCAAAATTTGCCATGGACGTAAATCTACCTGGGATGCTTTATGCGACGGTGCTCCGATCGCCTGTGCCCGGTGGAAAGGTAGTTAGTATGCAAGACAACGATGCAAGGAACGTTGAAGGCGTTCATGAAGTTCTTGTTATTCCTTCTGCCTCTTACAGCACGATGGTGGGCGGTTTCACTGCCGGTGAGACCGTGGCTGTCGTCGCAGATAGTTATTGGTCTGCGAGTAAAGCATTGCAGCAAATCGACGTGCAGTGGAGTGAAGTTGGTTACGAAGAAGTTTCGAGTGAAACTATATTTTCTCAATTTGATAAAGACATATCTGCAAAAACTGAGAGGCAGGCTGATGTAACGCAGGGTGATGCGGAAGCAATATTTGCCGGTGCTACGAAGGTTATCGATGCCGAGTACAATGTTCCGTTTCTGGCCCATACTTGTATGGAGCCCCTTAATGCGACGGCTGACGTACGAGGCGGTCAAGCTGAAATTTGGGTGGGGTGTCAGAATCCATTGGGCTTCAGGAGAGCGGTTGCGGATAGTCTTGGATTAGAGTCTGAAAAAGTGAAATTGCATAATCATGTTATGGGCGGTGGCTTTGGCAGGAAGTCTGTTCCGGATTACGCCTTACAAGCGGCTCATATCTCGAGCATGGTCGGTGCTCCTGTTCAGCTCATTTGGTCGCGGGAAGAGGATGTGCGTCAAGACTTTTATAGACCTGCGGTTAAGAGTCGCTTTCGTGCAGCGTTTGATCAAGAAGATAATCTTATCGGATGGTCGAATACGTATACAAACAAGAATGAGCCTGTTGAAGCGCCTCTTATCCCATATTCTGTTCCTGCGCAGGATATCGGCTATGTCAGTAGCCCGACTCATGTTCCGTTTGGTGCTTGGCGGAGTGTGGACCATTCTCAACATGGGTTTTTTACTGAATCTTTTATTGATGAGGCGGCTCACGCGGCGCAAAAAGACCCGTTTGAATTTAGAGCGAACTTGCTAAATGACAAGCCGCGGCATTTGGCAGTTCTCTCGAAAGTCGCCGACGAAGCGAAATGGAGCGATCCCTTGCCTGCGGGGCGAGGTCGCGGAATTTCTTTGCAAGAGTCATTTGGATCTATCGTCGCCCAAGTCGTGGAAGTTACCGTTACCAACGGTAAAATTTCTGTCGACCGAGTTGTTGCGGCCATAGACCCTGGGCTTGCTGTCGCGCCTGACGGCCTGGCTGCTCAAATTGAGTCAGGAATAATTTATGGACTTACAGCCGCAATGTACGGAGAGATCTCAATTGAGGAAGGAGCTGTTGTTCAGGGAAACTTTAATGATTATGAATCTATCAGGATGGATGACTCTCCAGTGATTGAGACACACATCATCAATAGCGGTCACGATATTGGCGGCGCAGGTGAACCAGGTACGCCGGGTATCGCTCCTGCGGTAGCTAACGCGGTCTTTGATGCAACGGGCATAAGGGTGCGCTTGTTACCTCTTAATAATTTTGATTTAAATTACTTGGTAGAAGAGGAAGGTGTCGCGGGCTGATACAGACATCTACTTGGACTTAGAGGATGCCGACTGAGGGGAGTCTCAGTCGGCTCAGCGAGAGTTTCTTGAATGTTAAGGCAAGGCTTCTATCGTTTTTTATGAGCTTTCGGAGGAGACAAAATCCAATGATTAAAGTACAAAGTTTTACTTTGCTATTGCTCTTCCTCTCTATCGGATCCTGCACAAGTCTGAAGCCGATAACCCCAGTGGACTACGTCGACCTCGAGCGGTTTATGGGAGATTGGTATGTAATTGCAAATATCCCAACGTTTTTAGAAAAAAATGCTTACAACCCGATTGAATCCTATGAAATCAACCCAGACGGAACCATAGCCACTACATTTTCGTTTAACGTCGGTAGTTACGATGGAAAACAAAAAGTTTATCATCCAAAAGGGTTTGTCACTGACGGCAGCGGAAATGCTGTGTGGGGGATGCAATTTGTTTGGCCTATAAAAGCTGACTATAGAGTGGTTTATTTGAATGAAGACTATGATCAAGTAATTATTGGGCGTAACAGACGGGACTACGCTTGGATAATGGCTCGTACCCCTCAGATTTCTGAAGAGGACTACGATAAGATGGTAGGTCTGGTCGAATCGTTCGGTTATCAGATCGACCGACTGCAAAAAGCTCAGCATCGTTAGTCTTGCTGCCTTGCGCGCCGGATCAATCTGCAGTCCTGACAATTCAGTATCCTCTTTTTATTGTGTCTCACCCTTGAGCCACTATAATTCTATCTTTCTCCTCCATTGATAGGCGTGCGATGAACGAACAGCAAATTATCTTGCTTAGCATCTTATTTGTTCTTTTACTGATGTTAGTTTGGGGTCGGTATCGATACGACATTGTTGCCCTTGGGGCTCTTTTTGTCGCTGCTCTTTTTGGTTTGGTCCCTCAGGGAGAATTGTTTTCAGGCTTTGGCAACCCCGCAACGGTAACCGTCGTTATTGTACTGATAGCGAGCTCGGGATTAACAAAATCTGGTGCGGTAGATTTTGTGGCAAGATTTATTGAACCTCTTTCTTCTCAGCCTTATCTTCATATCGCAACTCTGACCTTTCTCGCAGCTGCCCTTTCCATGTTTATGAATAACGTTGGCGCTCTCGCATTATTGATGCCGATTGCCATACAGTCTACTGCGAAAGCCGGGCGCTCGCCTGCGACCGTTCTTATGCCCCTGTCCTTTGGGTCGATCCTTGGCGGACTGGTCACGATGATTGGAACTCCACCGAACATTTTGATAGCGAATTATCGTGAAGAGGTAACAGGGGAAGCTTTTGCAATGTTTGATTTTTCGCCTGCGGGGTCCCTTATCGCTTTGGGTGGGATTATTTTCATGCTTTTATTTGGGTGGCGATTGGTTAAGGTTCGGAACAAAGCTTCCGGTTTAGAAGCTTTTGAGGTTGAAGAGTATCTTTTCGAGTTGAGAGCTTGTGAGGAAACGGATTTTCTTGGAGAGAAAGTTGGAGAGTTAAGAAAGTTGCTAGGTAAAAATAATATCGATTTGATCTCTATGATACGTAAGCAACAAAAAATACCGGTAGTTCACCGGTATCAGGTTGTAGAGCTTGACGATTTGATTATTCTACAGGGTTCCCACGAGGAGGTAGACCAGTTTGCTGCTCAGCATCATTTGCAAATGCTGTCTGCTGAAAATGCGAAGCAAGAGATACTGCATTCCGAGGGCTCATGCGCCTCTGAGGTAGTGGTTACCGCAAATTCAAATCTGGTGGGTCGAACTCCTTCCCAAATCCGCTTTAATCGGAAATATGACATTAATTTATTGGCGGCTTCGCGCTCAGGAACAACTCATCGAAATCGATTGCGAAATATGGAGATACGGGTTGGGGATGTCTTGTTGTTGCATGGAGGAGAGGATGCGATAGCTGATGCTATTGCTAATATGGAATGTTATCCGCTGGCGAAGCGTGATTTAGCTTTTAGCAAAAGCAAGAAAGCGATTCCTGCTCTTCTCAGTTTTTTTATTGCAATAACAGCTGCGGCTGCGGGGGTTGTGCCCATCCAAATTGCCCTCGGAATTGTAACTATTGTAATGGCGGTGTTAAATATTGTGCCGGTGAGGGAATTTTATGATGCAGTTGATTGGCCCATTGTAATATTGCTTGGAGCGATGATTCCTCTTGGTGCTGCACTGGAGACAACTGGAACGACGATGATGTTAGTTGACGTTATCTTAAAAATTACAGGTAATTTATCGCCGCTCTTTGTTTTAGTGATCTTGTTGACAGTTACCATGACGGTGTCAGACGTTTTGAATAATGCTGCGACTGCTATTCTGATGGCGCCCATCGCTTACAATATTGCTTTAGCGTTAAACGTAAATCCAGATACATTCTTGATGGCTATCGCGATTGGTGCCTCTTGCGCTTTTCTTACACCAATAGGGCATCAGAATAATGCACTTATCATGGGTCCTGGTGGATATAAGTTTAGCGACTACTGGAGGATGGGTTTGCCTCTTGAGATTATAATTATAATTGTGGCTGTGCCGGCACTACTCTTTTTTTGGCCGCTTTGATTTTTTTGGTCATTTTCTAAAATATTACTCAAGGAAATGTAGTCAAGGTTTTGAAGCTTGGATTTTTAGGTTATCTTCTGTTTATGAAAATAAAAAAAATAAAGAATGAAAACGAGTTGGTAAAAGAAGCTATTCGAGTCGGGGTTCGTTACTTGGAAGCACGTGGAGCCGGAAAGTTTGAGGCAACAGATCATGCGGACACCAAGGTCCGGGCTATCTATCTGCTATTGGTGAAGGACGGCTTGTTACAACCACTTGCTGAAAAAGACACAGATCTTAAAAATATGCGCCATAAATTAGCGATATGGATTTCAAAAAAATTACCCCCTGACCACCGGCTCCTAACTAGTTGAGGACAAGCTAAACAACTCATGAAGACTAAAGTTGCAAAATTTTCAGACTGGATTTCACCATTAACACCTGAGCTAATATTTTCAGGTAGGCAAGCTGTGAGTAATTTGCTGCCTTGGAATGATGGTCTTCTTTTTCTTCTCTCTGATCCCTCTGAGGGCAACTCTCAGGCATTAATGTTTAGACATCCAGACGGAGTGGTTATTAGATTATCGCCCGTCGGTATGAATGTAAGGAGTAGAGTCCATGAATATGGAGGTTTTCCGTTTACAACGGACGAAAACTCTGTGTTCTATTGTAACTTTGCGGACCAAGAAATATATAAACAAGCCTACGACCATGCCACTCGCAAATTCTCAGAGCCTCAAGTGATTACCTCTAGTGAGAAGAGTTTGGTTCGCTACTCGGATCTGATATTTGATGGGAATCGCAACCGACTGATTGCGGTTAGAGAGGATCATCGTAACAGTGGTGGAGATGCGGCTGATGTTACCAACCAATTAGTCGGAATTGATCTATCAACGGATAAGCTCCCGGTCTCAACAGATCATCAGTGTATAATATTCGACCAAAGTGACTTTGTTGCGACTCCGTGTTTGTCGCCGTGTTACAAGATGATAGCTTTCGTTTCTTGGTCACATCCAAATATGCCTTGGGACGATACTCAAATCCAACTCGTAGCGCTGGATGACGCTGGCCTTCCCATAAAAAACCTTGAAGTTGATGAGGACTGTAAGTCTTCAAAAGTACAACCCCTGTTTGACGATCAAGGGGAGTTATATTTTTTATGCGATCGAGAGAATTTTTGGAATTTACAAAAATGCAGTGTGAATTTGAACACGACTGCTGCAAATAGCTTGAGTGTAATAAAGCGGTCAGGGGAGTTTTGTGGCCCCCCGTGGGAAAGTGGGCGCCACAATTTTAGTTTCCTTATGAAAAACAAAGTTGTTTTTTCTCAAATTAATAAGTGTAAATGGTCGCTGTGTGAGTTCGACTTACAAAAACAGGAAGTTTTTGAGATACATAGGAACCTTGGGTCACTAGAAAGAATATTCTGTGTTGACAATGCTATTTTCTATCTTGCCGCGACGGATTCTGATTACCCTTCAATTTACAGATATGATTTTTTTGAAAAGACAAAGGATCATGCTCCGAAAATTCTTTTTGAGAGTGCCGTCCCTCGAGAATTGACGCCTCAAATAATCTCGAAACCAATTCATTTTGAATTTCCAAGTGCGTCCGAATCTTTTGCGTATGGTCTGTTTTATGCGCCAAAGAATCCCTCTTTTATGGCACCGAATGGCGAAGCTCCTCCATTGATTGTAAACGTGCATGGAGGGCCGACCGGAACTGCGCGTTCGGGGCTTAATCCGCTCCATCAGTTCTGGACAAGCAACGGGTTTGCTGTCGCTGATATTAATCATCGTGGGTCCTCTGGTTATGGACGAGAATTCAGGAGAGCGCTGTACCCTGAGTGGGGTGTGGTCGACGTTGAAGATGTGATCGCTGCGGTACATTTTTTGGTCGGAAATAATAAAGCAGATGCTAATAAAATAGTTATTCGTGGAGGTAGTGCTGGTGGCTATTTGGTGTTAGCAAGCCTTGCAGCATCTGATATTTTTTCGGCTGGTGTGAGCTACTACGGCGTGACTGATTTAGAGTTATTAGCAAAAGACACACATAAATTTGAACTGCGTTATCTCGATAATTTAATCGGCCCTTATCCAGAGACCGAAGACCGATACAAGGAACGATCGCCGGTGAATAAACTCAACCGAATTAAGGCACCCGTCCTGATTCTTCAAGGGGATAAGGATCAGGTAGTGCCTCTGAATCAAGCTGTAAGTCTTTATGACAAACTTAGACTTACAAACAAAGGGACTAAATTGATCCGATATCCAGATGAAGGACACGGATTTAGGAATCCCGAGACTCAAATAAATGCGCTTACAGCAGAGCTAGATTTCTATCGTAAAAATCTGGGTTAATCTCTGAGTCTTCTGAAACTTTTTAATTGAGTTCCTTTTTTTATTTAAAGTAGTAAGCCTATTGTTTGATGCGATATCCTGACGGAGTGTATTCGATGGTAGTCGGGAAATTTAATGCTTCGATTTTTGAATGACCTATTAAGACGGCATCTTCTGCTTCTCTATTAGCCCCGTAACTTCGCATAAACGCGTCCTCACTCTCACGGTTTGGTAGCTGACCTGATAGAGCAAGATTAATTACTTTGGCTACTTCGTGTGGGTTGTCCCGCTGAGGGTAATGCCCTGCCGTCGGGAGGACCCAGAAACTGCTTTCGGCTTCTCGCTCGTTTAGGTAAGTGTCCCAGACATGGTTAGCAATTCGGACAGGGTTTACGTTATCAGCAAGGCCCCAAAGATAAGCGACGGGGACAGGACTGCGACGCAGATTCTCCAGCCAAGTTATTTCGTTAGCCTGGCGCTCTAGCAAGTACCGTCCCACGTAAATTAAAGAAAGATTGCCTTGATTGAACGCGAAGAGATCGGAGTATGCGAGTGACTCTGGTTCTCCCTCCATACGCCTGCGCTGAGTTGCGCGGGAAGATAGCATTCTTTCGGCAGTGTCAACATCAAGCATCATCATTTGAGCGGGGCTCAGATTCGCAAGAGGCAGATACATCCCACTGTTCGATAAGAAGTGGTAATTGACTTTGTAGCTGGGCGTAGAGTTGTCAAGGTAGTTGCCTAAGAACGCGAGGCCTATGCTCACTCCTCGGTCGTGGGTGTAGAGAGCGAAATCATCAAATTCAACAATTTCTCGGACGAAATAATCAATGATTTCGGCATTCTCCGCCAGCATATAATTATAGTTATTGAGTGGTTTTTCAGAGAAACCTGATCCAGGGAAGTCGAGAGTTGCGATGTGATAACGGTCTTCAAGGAAAGGTATGATTTTGTAGTAATCAAAACTGGAATTTGGGAAACCATGAATTAAAACTAGCTTAGGTTTTGACTCATCGCCCCACGTTCTATAAAAAATATCTACCTTGGCATTATTGTTGTCCTTAGTCGTCGACGTCCATTCAAAATAATCACCCCCCTGATACCATTCTTCTGCTAAATCAGAGTAGAAAACAAAGTCATCATTTTGAGCCGTCAAAGTTTGTGAAAGCAAGATTGCAAAAAGGAAGAGAGTGCTCTTTTTTGGTGAAGTCATTTTGGATGTTTTTCCTGTTGTTTTTGAATGAATCAACGATCAGCTAGGCGACCCGAGCCACCGAGCGAATAGTAAACAATAGGAATAAAGTCCTCAGCGCCCCAGCCAGGGTCGGTTGTCCATTTCGCGTCGTAGGCAGCAGTTGGATTTGCGTTCATGACTTCTTCTAATTTTTTTCCGTCCACTATCATGCGCAGCACCTGACGCCGAATATCTAAAATCATGTCGCGGAATTCTATCAGTTCTTCTCTACCGACAACGTCTAGTCCATGGCCAGGTATTATTTTGGTTTCGGCTCCTGCGATGTCAATAGCCTTATTAATTGCTGCTATCGTTCCCTTTAGTGAGCCGCCATTGTATGTGTCAATAATCGGGTAGCTGGTAGTACGATAAACGTCGCCGAGGTGCATTACATCCGACTCGGGGAAGTAGACAAATACGTCCCCATCGGTGTGCGCTGGGGGAACGAGAAACGTTTGGACTTCTTCACCATTCATGTGAAAGCTCATGGCATCGTTAAAAGTTATGAGCGGCCGTGCGGCTTCAGCTTGTTGCGGAACGAAGCTTCCACCAGCTCTTGGAAAGCGACTCCGTTCTTCGAAAAAACGAAGCCGGGTGTTGTCGTGTGCAAATATTAAAACGCCCATTTCGGCCAGGTTTTCATTTCCGCCTACATGATCGATGTGAATGTGAGTGTTTATTAGAAATCGGATTTCTTCATCCGTTACTTCCTTTACTGCAGCCACTAATTTTTCAGATAGTGGGGCAAACAAAGAATCCACCAGAAGAACCCCGTCGGGACCGATTTGGACACCAATATTTCCCCCTCCCCCTGGGCGCTGAATCATGAAAACGTTCCCGGCGACCGGTGAAATCGACAGATTTACGCCGGAAAAGTTTCCTTGTCCGTGAGAAAAGGTGGTAGCTGCACATAATGGAAGTATAGTTGTGATATACAGCACGAGCCGTTGGAACACTTTCATTTTCATTTTCTCCTTTAATCGTGCACGCATATCCAGCTTTAGATTCTCAGAGCAAGTCGTTTCACTTTGCCTCTCCAAGAAGCGTTAATTAAATCTCTCATGCTCATTACACCCCATTATCTTAATTTAGCCAAGGATCTGTCCGTGACATGTCCGTTGCGATTATGGTAATTTTCGCCATAGTTAGCTGACGTTTTTTACAAACGGGTAATTTTTCTATTAAGAAAACTGCGGTCGAGGTTATTAATAATGAGTGAATTGAACAGATTTCTAAAGGCGGGGAGTCGAGAAAGGTTAGAGAAAAATTTTGTAAAATTCGTTTGGTGTTTTCTTATGCTGCCTTTTTTTGTTCAGGCTCAATCCGGTAATCGTCCAAACGTTGTTTTGATCCTTGCTGATGACCTCGGCTACACGGATATATCATCCTATGGTAGTGAGATTAAAACCCCAAGCATTGCTCAACTCGCGAGCGAGGGCTTGTCATTTACGAATTATCATACGGCGGCTAATTGCGCTCCTGCACGAGCGATGCTTTTAACCGGCGTGGATAGTCACCGCAATGGTGTGCCCAATATTCCCGAGTCGATTCCACCGGAGCAGTTGGCTTACGATCACTATCAGGGAGTTCTTAGCGACAACGTTGTAACCATTGCAAGTTTATTGCAAGAAAACGGCTATCACACCTACATGACGGGTAAGTGGCACCTTGGTCATACGCCGACCCTTTTACCCTCTTCACGTGGTTTTGATCGAACGATTGCGATGGCCGATACGGGAGCGGATAACTGGGAACAGCGGACGTATCTGCCGATCTATGATCAAGTCAATTGGTATGCTGATGGCGCTCCTCATACACTACCTGATGATTTTTATTCATCGAAATATTTTATCGATAAGACTATAGAATTCGTTGATTCAAATAAAGACAGTGATCAGCCTTTTTTTGCGTATATTCCTTTTCAAGCCGTACATATTCCTGTGCAGGCACCGAAAGAGTACTCTGATAAGTATCGCGGAGTTTATGATGAGGGATGGCCTATTTTGCGAGAGAAGCGCCGAGAGGCAGCTATAGCTCTTGGCGTCATTCCAGCCGAAACTCAAGCAGGCGTGACGCCGGGTTCTACCGAGTGGGACAGCTTAACGGAGGAGCAAAAACGATATGATGCTCGCCGGATGGAGGTCTACGCAGGAATGGTAGACGCAATGGATGAAAATATCGGCCGTTTAATGTCTTATCTTAAAAGTATCGATCAGTATGACAACACTATTTTTATCTTTACCTCTGACAATGGTGCTGCAAGTACTTCTCTTGTTGACTGGGACGGAAATAGCCCGCTCAACAGATGGTTTGATACCGTCGGATACAATACAGACTATGAAACCCTCGGAGAAAAAGGTTCTTGGGTAGGGATTGGGCCTGGGAACGTTACTGTCGCTAATTCACCTTTGCTTTACTATAAGTTTCACGCTAATGAGGGTGGGCTGCGCGTCCCGCTGGTTATGTCAGGTCCAGGCATAGCAAGGCGTGGTGAGCTGACTGATGAATTTACGTTTGTGACGGATCTCGCTCCGACAATACTGGGTCTGACCGGTATAGATGATCATCAAGGAAGCCATAATGAAAAGTTTGTTGAGCCAATAGTGGGTTCGAATTTTGCTGAGTATTTGGGAGTTTCTTCAGAGAAAATTCATTTGGACTCCGAACCTGTAGGTTATGAGTTGGGGGGAAGTAGCGTCCTTTTCAAGGGTGATTATAAAATCGTGATTAATAGGTTTGAGCAGAATGAAAGCGAATGGCATTTGTATAACATCAAGTCAGATCCGGGAGAGACAAAAGACCTTGTAAATGAACTACCAGACCTTTTTGCTGAGATGCTCCTAGATTATGAGGTTTGGGAAGAGGCGAATGATGTGTTACCAATGCCCGAGGGCTACAATCGAGGTAGGGCTATTTTTAGAGGTGGGTTTAATTAGCGACTAGCAAGGTTTAAGCTAAAAAACATTGTCTTGGCCACTGGCTTCAGGCGATCTTGTTTCTTTGCTCTGCCTCTAATAATGCTTTTTTTCTTTGAAGCCCCCATCTATAGCCGCCGAGATTTCCGTCACCACGCAACACTCGGTGACAGGGCACCAGAATACCTATTCTATTGGCACCACATGCCGAAGCCACCGCTCTTGCAGCTTTTGGTTTGCCGACCCCCTCGGCGAGTTCGGTATAGCTCAACACATCACCACTTCTTGTGCCTAATAAAAATCGCCAAACCATGAGTTGAAAAGAAGTGCCCCGTAAGTCGAGTGGAAGATCTGGGTGTGGTGCGTTTTCTTTTAGATATGCGTCGAGAGCCTTAATCCATTGGATTAGTTCTGGGCATTTTTTCTTAGAAGACACGCTGCATTGCGCCTTCGGAAATTCGGATTTTAGAATGTCGATTAAGTCTCCGGAGCGGTTACCAAATTGTGCGAAACACACGCCATGATCGGTCGCAGCCATCAATAGAAGGCCCAAGGAGGAACGACGGGTGGCGTAACATATTTCTTCCCCTTCTCCGCCAGATTGATATTTTGAATGTGTCATTCCCATGCTCCCAGAAATTTACCCATATATTCGGCTTGGTGAACCAAACCCGGACGAACAAATCGCATCCCGTCATATTTTTTTATCGGTTTCTTGAGTTCGGGTGTTTTTTTCTGTGATTCGATAGAAGCTAGACAAAATTTTTGTTTGAGGGTTAAGTCTAATTAAATTTTGTGTTAACGTAAAATTATTATTTAGATCATTTATTTGACCCTAGCATCGATCCCCGCGACGACTTTTTTATTAAGATCGTACGAACCTTCGATTAAACCGCTTAGGGCTTTACTGTAAAGAAACCGCATTGACTGATTCTTCAAAAATTGTTGATCTGCTTGTTATCGGCGGAGGAATAAACGGCGCCGGTATCGCGGCGGACGCAGCCGGCCGGAATTTAAGCACGATGCTTGTTGAAAAGGGCGACCTTGCTTCGGGCACGTCAAGTTGGAGTACGAAGCTTATTCATGGTGGCCTTCGATACCTTGAGTTTTTTGAATTTGGGCTGGTGAGGAAGGCCCTTCTCGAACGAGACGTCCTTACCAAAGCAGCTCCACATATAATCAAACCGATTGCCTTTAATATCCCTCAGCTTCCGAATTCGCGATCGAATCTTGTTTTGCGAATCGGCCTCTTTTTATATGATTCTCTTGCGAGAAGTTCGATTTTTCAGCGATCACGTGCGATTAATTTCAGCAATAAACATTGTAGCCCCTTAGTCCCAAGCATAAAAAAAGGATTTGAGTATTGGGATGCTCAGGTTGATGATTCGCGGTTGGTTGTCCTGAATGCTCAGCAGGCTGCACAGAAAGGAGCTGTGATTAAAACTTATACCGAATGTGTTGGATTGCAGGAGAGCCCGGACGGCTGGCTGGTCTCGCTTCGTGATTCGAGCGGTGGCAAAACTGAAGTTCGGGCAAGGGTTGTGGTTAATGCTGCTGGTCCGTGGGTGGCACGGTTGTTGGAAAAGCTTTTTTCGGTAAAGCCACCCGTAGGTGCTCGGCTCGTAAAGGGAAGCCACATAGTTGTTCCGAAACTTTATAAGGGCTCGCAGGCCTTCATGTTGCAGCATAAGGACGGGCGTGTAATCTTCGTGATTCCATACCTTGATAATTACTCGTTGATTGGTACGACAGAGTCAGAATTTGATGGGGTGCTGGAGAAAGCAACTATTTCAGATGAGGAGATTAAATATTTAATTTCACTTTCGAATGAATATTTTTCCTTGCAGCTTACTCCCAAAGATATCGTTTCGACTTATTCGGGAGTACGTCCTCTGATTGATGAGGACGGAAAGGATATGAGCAAGGTGTCGAGGGATTACCACTTGGAACTTAGAAAAGGCGCGTGTCCCTTATTGTCTGTCTACGGAGGGAAAGTGACAACGTACAGAACTCTTGCCGAAGATGCTCTCAAGGCGATCGAACGCTATCTACCCACTATGGCAAAATCATGGACACGTGATGCGGTATTGCCTGGGGGCAGATATACCGACGATACCGCGCTCGATAATGAGGTGGCTCAGCTTGCACCATGGCTTGACAGTAAAATACGAAATCGCTGGTTGCGGACTTACGGAGCAGATACAAAGAAACTCTTGGAAGGGATAAGCACCTCTGATGAGCTCGGTAAAACATTTGGCCATGGGCTTTATGAGAGAGAGATAAAGTATCTCGTCAGTAACGAGTGGGCTCGTAGTGCTGAGGACATTTTATGGCGTAGGACCAAACTGGGGTACGATTTTAGTCAAGATGAGGCCCTGCTTCTCGATGAGTATGTCGCTCGACACATAAGCGCATAAGTCATTTTTCTCGCGTTTAACCTCGGCCTTGCGGCCGTCCTACTCAGATTGAGCGTGATTATTCTCATGGATGCGGGCAAGATATTGTTTTTGACCGAAGGGAGGGTTGATATCACAAAGGAA
>Ga0206677_10003040_pt1 | contig 14376 bp, 10 predicted proteins | sample M130m12015metaG_FD_155475 | JGI IMG/M metagenome (GOLD analysis project Ga0206677, IMG submission 155475) | Ammonia-oxidizing marine archaeal communities from Monterey Bay, California, United States - M1 30m 12015 | ecosystem: Environmental > Aquatic > Marine > Intertidal zone | place: USA... | reverse complement strand
AACCGGCAGTGAATCAAAGGAAATTCGAGGTTTTGTTCCGGAAAGAAGCGTTGTTATACCCGGATCTTATGAGAAAGAATTTCCAGCGGGAAAATTCAATGTCCCTTGCGCTTTAATTATTGGTCAACGAAAAGCATCCACAGATCTTAAAACATCACTTAATGATGCCCTTCGAGAGCACAATGTAGCCGTTTAAAAGAAACAGTATAAAAGCAAAAATTATCGAAACATCAACTAACTTTTAACAAAAACAATCGCTCCAATGGTTCTTCACCGGAGTTTTTAATTTTCACCTGTCTATCTATCTAGTAAACAATTAACTTTTTGGTGGTCCCGTTAAAGCTTACAAAATAAACTCCTCTTGAAAGGTGCTCTATGGAAATTGAAAGTTCTGTTGTACCTGATGCAACATCTATTTCATCAATCAATTGCATTGAAGCAGAAAACACACCTACTCGAGTTTGATTTGCAGCTTTTTCAAATTTCAAATTAACACTTGTATTCGCAGGATTTGGATACATTGAATAATCGAGCTGTTCGGCCTCAATTATGGCAACAGAATGATTAGAAATTTTACTCACACCAGTACTTGTTGCTACCCAAACGTCATTATTACCATCAATCGCTAACTGGCGAATAACGGGCCCGACCAATCCATCGGAAACATCGTACTCCAACCATGAATTTCCATCGAAAGCAACAACACCTCCCTCAGTTACCAGATAGTCCACATAGACACCCACCCAAATATTTCCATTGTTGTCTATTTCTACATCCTCAATGGGATTTAAAGTATCTGGAGCTGGAAGTGAATAAATCATGGTATGCTGGGTAACAACTACATTCGAACTGTTCAAAACAGAAATACCCTCTGATGTTGCAATCCAACGTTGATCGGAATTATCGTTGCGCATTCCACGAATTCGATCGTCGATTAAACCGTCTGCCACTGAAGTAATAGGAGAGAAGTTGGTACCATCATAAATCCTTATTCCATTTAGTCCCGACCCCAGCCAAACATCTCCATTTCCCTGAATCATAATTGCGGTTACACCTCCAAAAGGAAGTCCATCTGACATTCCAAAATTTGTCCAATTGACCCCATCAAATAGAGAAGCTCCAGTGTTTGTACCGAACCATACATCTCCATTTGCAGCTTCCTCAATGCATTTAATTTGGTTGTTACCCAAACCGTCTGCATTTGTGTAAGCAGTCCAGCTTCCACCAGAATAAACACTTGCTCCAAAATCTGTTCCTACCCATATATCACCATTACTCATGACAGTTAATGCTTGAATATTATCATCAATCAAACCCGCATCTATAGCATTGGTATGATCAACCCATGTCGATCCATCATATTCCGAAACACCATTCTGAGTCCCAAACCATATGGTGTTGTTCGCATCAGTATCCACAGCATTTACATTGTCTGCCAACAAACCGTCTGAACTCGTATAATTTGTAAAAGTTTGAGCATTTCCTAAAACGCCAAATGCTCCGAACAGAGCCACAAGTAGATTTTTTTTCATCTTATTTTATTTTAGTGAGTTATCATTATTCGTTTCGTGAAATTTTTTCCTTTAATTGCAAACTCCAGAAGATAGATGCCCTCAGACAAACCTACCAATTCAATCATTGCAGTCTCCCCTGCTTCAATTCGATTATTTTGTCGGATTTCGCGACCATCAAGCGCATAAATATCAAAAAATGATACGAACTCACAATTGTTTTTAACCCTGAAGGTGCCTCCAGATGGGTTGGGATAAATAAACACCTGATCGGTTAAGATTGCATTCTCCTTAATTGCATTTTTTGCATCAAAAGATGGAATCATCTCTTGAAAGCTTCCCGTGCCGTTCGGGTATCTTGCCCATGAGGTAACACCATACTGAGAAGGAATTACAACTGAATCAATGACTTTACCATTGCCCTGAGCTAACCAAACTATTGCTCCATCATCAGCCAAACTAAAATTTGCGTGATTTGTCCCTTGCACGCTATCATCAAGCCAAACAACAAACTCGTTATTAGCTCCTATAAATACACTAGGCAATACCCATTTTGTGAGATTAGAAGGATCATTTGATAAATAAAGATCACCCAAAGCGATTGGGTATTCAGTTGTATTGTGAAGTTCAATCCAATCATCAAATTCTCCGAACTCATCCATCTCAATTACATTCTGAGACATCACCTCGTTAATGGTCACGTCCATCTCTTTTATCGGTAAATGATGTTCATAATACTCATAAGCGGCCCGGGCGGGAGAAAAACGGCCAGAGGAATCATTTTCCGCATAAATATAATATTGTACGTTATTTGACGTAAAAGGTATGCTCCCACCAAATACACTATCAGCGCTTGCACCGTCTTGATTTTGACCATCATCAAACATTTCAGTCACTTTAAAGGTTTCCCAATCCGAAAATCGATAAGCGAGATAGACTTTATCTACAGCACCCTTGACGAACGAATTGATCCAAAGACTATCTCCTGATAGAGCATCAACATTGATTACTTCAACATTTGAAATTTCTGGTCTATAGCTCACACCAGGGAGCGACATTAAATAATTTGTTCTTGCCTCCATCAAATCAACAATTCCCGGGTAGTCAATTAAATCCGAAATTGTTGTATCAAAATTGTTCTGAAAATCGTTGTACGAATAAAATTTGTTTGTATCCGCCAAAACAGCTCCATCAATGAACGATTGAATTTCACCACCTCTTGTCTCGTACCAACCATTTTCAAAATTCTCTTCAATGACCGTTATCAAATGTGCCATATACATTCTCTCGTAAATTGGGTTCTCTAATACATTCCGAATGAGTGGACGAGGATGAATAGAGAAGCCATGCAGATGCTGCAGTGGATCGATTGTTTTGGCCTCTTCGATAGAGAATCCATCCCAATTATCGGAAGCATCGGTCAAACGATAACTCGCAAAGGACATGTTCAAATCCCACAAAATAGGATTGAACTGATTGTTTTGATCTTTATACAAATAATAATTTTGCGCGTATCCAATGTAACTGTCAAAATTAACCACACTGTAATTCATTGCATGCATCCAGAGGGTTCGATCTACGTTCAAAACACGTTCAATCGATGAGACATCATTATTGAGTACATCGATAAAATGATACAAGCTATCCCAATCATAATAATTGCTTGATTTCATGTCATATAGTGAATAATACCCATCCAATGAGGTTCCTGGTGCATCATGTAGGTTGGCATTTGCACCGTTTAGATTTATGGTCTCTGGATTGCATTTTACAAATGTATTGTTGCTCGATTTAAAATGCTTATCCAAAAATGTCCCATTCACAGCCTCAACGTTTGTGTATACACCTATTCGTATATCGTTGATATAAATGTTTGCAAAATTTGCCTTTGATGCAGGCATGTATTTTCGTGCGATTTCATAAGTCATGGCTTCGCGAACAAAAGATGGGTCCTGAATAACATTACTCAACTTTAGTTTGTTGTATCCTTGATGTGTTTGCTCGGAAAAAACATAATCCAAATCAATGTTTATTGGATTTTTGTCTCGAGTTGAGCTATACGAACTAAACCCTTTGTAGCGCACTCCCACTTTCTTATACATCGTACCATCGATACTCACATCTGCTCCCAATCGATACTCTGCACCGAGAAGATACAGACTATCGAGCAATTCATCCCAATTCGATTGTTCGAAATACAATTTAATCTCTGGCATATGATCCATTTGATAAAGGTCAATCTGACCATTCAGATCGTTGACACGTCCAAACAAAAGGAACATTATGATTAGAGCGTTGTATTTCAATCCGGCTATCTTATTATGGTTATCTTCTTCGTTAAAAAAGAATAAAATTTCGGTGTCAATTCTGTACCGTTATTTTATAACAAACCCTAACGAACTAAGATTATTTTTTTTGTAACCGTTTGTATTCCATTGAAGTCCAATGTTACAAAGTAGACTCCATTCGAATTGTTCGTAAGATCAATTTGATTGCCATTACTAATCTGAGTAACGATGCTTCCATAAAGATCTCTTACGGTAATTTGGACTTCTTGATCGATCATGTTTACACCATCAATTTGAAAGATACCTTCCGATGGGTTCGGATAGAGTGATATTTCCGACATTTTCTGTTCAGACAAAGATAGCAAACCACACGGATCTTCCCCGAGCAGCGCTATAACACCCGGATCGTCACATTCGTACCGAAATGCTTTTGTTGGTCCGGCTGCATATTGCCAAACAAGATTGTCGTTTGCATCCACCTCGTACATATATTCTCCGGAGACATTTACAAAGGTATTTCCATTCGACATTCTGTTTTGTGCGGATTGACCTGATGAGCTTACAATGCACTCATGACGCCAATCATAATTTGATGGACCAAATGAATTTCCTGCAAACGTATAGGTGAACCCATTTTCCGGAGCCTGTATTGCATCTATTACAGAAGATCCTCCTACTCCACCGGAATTGTTAAAAAACTGAATCATACCGCCATTTGGTCGACCATCGTCTTCAATCCATCTTGGATCATGAACGGCTTCAGCAATTGTTTGACTTCCTGCCCCTCCATAATTTGACGGGTTCCCCCACCTGTAGATAAAATCTCCACCCATTCCGGAATTACCTCCACTATGTGATGCAGCTTCTGCTGCTGTCGTGCTATGATCGATGATATATATTTCACTCGTAAACCGTGATGAAAAAACAAGTTGATCAAGATCTGCATTGTAATCTACTCCATTCACGTGGAACCAATCATAACCACCTCCTCCTGGGCCGCCTGGTCCACCACCTGGGCCGCCACCGACGCTCAATAAATTGGCATCCATCAGTTCAGGATGGTCCGCAACAACACCATAATTATCTTTTGTAGCGTCATGATCTTGAATCAAATGATCAAACATATGCCATTCCCAAACAATTGTAGCGCTACCATTGCCGTCCGGTTGTAATTCGATGAAGTGCGTAGGCCATTGTTCATTTGCCGGGTTATCTACACCTGCTTGTATGCACTCTGCCGAAGTTTTAACCTCCCAAGCTGTAAGAATAACATTTCCGTTGTCCAATAAGGTAATGTCATGATGTGAACAATGATCAGAGCTGGAATAAATATATTCCCAAACTATTGTTCCAGCTGGGTCAATTTCTTGAATCATTCCTCCCACCGCTGCACCATTTAGCTGATTGGAAGCATATTTACCTCCACGTACAATGTTTCCATTGGGTTTAAGCAATACTGTATAATTACAGGCCACGTTGCACGACCATGAATGCGCAATATTTCCATCCTTATCGATTAAATATGACGTGTTTTGATTTTGTAAATTGTACAGCACATAACCGTCAAATGACTGAGCGAAAGTTGAACCGTTAGCTGCAAGTGCAAAAAACAGGGATAAAAGAGTAAAATTTTTCATAATTTGAGAATCATTAATTTCTGATTGCCTTTTCACTATTCATTTGATAATTATGCGTTTTGAGATTTAATCAGATTTAATGCAGAACCTGCTTTAAACCAATCAATTTGTTGCTCATTGTAGGTGTGATTCAATTTGATCAGATCGGTTGACCCATCGGCGTGATTAATTTCCAAAGTCAATTGTTTCCCTGCGGCAAATTCACTTAAATCAATGAAGTTAAATGTGTCGTCTTCTCTGACCTTGTCGTAATCTGATTCATTATCAAACGTCAATCCTAACATTCCTTGTTTTTTCAAGTTTGTTTCGTGAATACGTGCAAATGACTTTACAATTACTGCACGAACTCCGAGATGACGTGGTTCCATAGCCGCATGCTCTCGCGATGAACCTTCACCGTAGTTGTGATCCCCAACAACAATTGAAGGTACTTCTGCCGCTTTGTATGCTCTTGCTGTCGCAGGCACTTCGCCTTTCGCTCCTGTTAGTTGATTCACAACTTCATTTGTCGCTCCACCAAATGCATTCACTGCACCAATCAAGCAGTTATTCGAAATGTTGTCTAAATGCCCTCTGTACCTTAACCATGGACCTGCCATAGAAATATGATCCGTAGTACATTTGCCTTCGGCTTTGATCAATAATTTTGCACCTTCAATGTTACCTCCATCCCAAGGTTGAAATGGGTCGAGTAATTGCAATCGCTCTGAGTCTGGGCTAACCACAACTTGGACGCCACTGCCATCATCTGCAGGTGCTTGGTATCCATTGTCTTCGACAGCAAAACCTTTTGCTGGTAATTCAGAACCCGTTGGTTCAGATAGCAACACATGTTCTCCATTTTCATTTACCAAAGGATCGACAAGTGGATTAAAGTCCAATCGACCAGATATCGCAACTGCTGCAACAATTTCTGGGGATGCAACAAAGGCATGTGTGTTTGGATTTCCGTCGGCTCTTTTCGCAAAGTTTCTATTGAAAGAATGAACAATCGAGTTTTTCTCTTTTTTCTCTGCTCCTTCTCTATCCCATTGGCCGATACAAGGTCCACATGCATTGGTAAAGATTCTTGTAGAATCAAATTTGTTGAAGGTGTCAATCAATCCATCTCTTTCTGCTGTGTAGCGCACCTGTTCTGAACCTGGATTGATTCCTAATATTGCTTTTGGCTTGATGCCTTTCGATACGGCATCCTCAACAATAGAAGCTGCGCGTGTTAAGTCCTCATATGAGGAGTTAGTGCATGAACCGATCAAAGCCCATTCAACATCAGTAGGCCAATCATTTGCCGCAGCTTTCTCTTTCATTTCAGAAACTGGCGTTGCCAAATCTGGCGTAAACGGACCGTTCAAATGTGGTGTTAATTCGGATAGATTGATTTCAATTACTTCATCAAAGTACATTTCAGGGTTCGCATATACCTCCGCATCACCTGTCAAATGCTCTGCAACTTGGTCAGCTGCATCAACAACATCTTGTCGCCCTGTTGCAGACAGATACCTTCTCATTGAATCATCATATCCGAAAGTTGAAGTCGTAGCTCCAATTTCGGCACCCATATTACAAATCGTTCCCTTTCCAGTTGCAGACATTGATTCTGCACCTTCACCAAAATACTCCACAATACACCCTGTTCCTCCTTTTACAGTTAAAATTCCAGCAACTTTTAGGATCACATCTTTCGGAGCAGTCCAGCCATTCAATTTACCTGTCAATTTAACACCAATAAGTTTTGGCATTTTTAACTCCCAAGGCATACCCGCCATGACATCAACGGCATCAGCTCCACCAACGCCAATTGCAACCATTCCAAGTCCCCCCGCATTTACTGTATGTGAATCTGTTCCAATCATCATACCCCCTGGGAAAGCATAATTTTCAAGAACTACTTGATGGATAATTCCTGCACCTGGCTTCCAAAAACCAATTCCATATCGATCACAAACTGAACTCAAAAAGTTAAACACCTCGTTGTTCTTGTTTATCCCTTCTTGTAAATCTTTATCTGCTCCTATTTTGGCCTGAATAAGATGATCCGCATGAGCAGTTGAAGGCACTGCAACTTTCGCCTTCCCAGCCTGCATAAACTGCAACAATGCCATTTGTGCAGTTGCATCTTGCATTGCGACTCTATCTGGGGCAAAATCCACATAAGAACTACCACGTTCTTGAATCGACGTCGCTTCACCTTCCCAAAGGTGTGTGTAGAGAATCTTTTCTGATAATGTAAGTGGTTTTCCAACTACAGTCCTTGCAGCTGCTACCCGAGAAGGGTAACGCTCATAAACTGCTTTGATCATATCTAAGTCAAATGCCATATTCTTGATTCGGTTTGTTTTCGTACATGTTTAAAGACCTGCGAATTTAATAAATTGTTAAGGAATTTCCTCCCGAAAGGTGCACTAAATTCTATGTAATTTATGAAGTTATTTAGAAATAGTGGTATCCTTGTAATTGATTGGATTGAATTTGATTTTTTTATTCAACTATCTTTTTCCAATATCAACTGCAATTCAATTAATTTTTTAATATCTTTGCCCTCCCATTTAAAGTAATGGGTGAACAAAAACAATTACATTAACAAAATTCAATTTTATGAATTCTTACGAAACTGTTTTCATTTTAACTCCCGTTTTGTCTGAAGAACAGGCAAAGGAAGCAGTGCAGAAATTCGAGAGCGAAATTGGCTCATTAGGTGGAAAAGTTAAGCATTCTGAAAGCTGGGGACTACGCAAATTGGCGTACCCAATTCAGAAGAAATCAACTGGATTCTACTTTCTAACAGAATTTGAAGCACCAGGATCTGCGATTAACGAACTAGAAGTGTCATTCAAACGCGACGAGCGTGTGATGCGATTCTTAACTGTACGCATGGACAAAGACCATTTGGTATATGCTGACAAGCGCAGAGCAAAAATGGGAGCGAAAAAACCTGTAGAAGCAGAAGCTTAATTTATTAACATTTAACACGAGAAACAATGGCTCAAAATGATGTAAGATATTTGACTCCTATTAATATAGAGATCAAAAAAGAAAAGTACTGCAGATTCAAAAGAAGTGGTATTAAATTTATCGATTATAAAGACGCTGACTTCCTATTGAAATTAGTAAACGAACAAGGTAAGATTCTTCCTCGTCGATTAACTGGAACTTCAGCAAAATACCAAACTAGAGTTAATAAGGCAATCAAACGCGCGCGTCACATCGCAATTATGCCTTACGTTGCTGATATGTTGAAATAGATTGTTGAACAAAAAAATTTATTTACGATGGAAGTAATTTTAAAGAAAAACGTAGACAATTTAGGATACGCTAACGAATTGGTGAATGTTAAGAATGGTTACGGTCGTAACTTTCTTATACCACAAGGATATGCAATTTTGGCAACAGCATCTGCAAAGAAAGCACACGCTGAAACCATGAAACAAAAATCTCACAAAGAATCTAAGGTTCTTGCTGAAGCGGAAGCAATCGGCAAAGCATTGGAAGCTACCTCAGTGAAAATAGTAACTAAAGTAGGAGAAAAAGGGAAGATTTTTGGATCTGTGAATACACTTCAATTGTCTGAAGCTTTGAAAGCTGAAGGTGTTGAAATCGACAGAAAATCATTAAAGATTAAAAACGAACCAATTCGAGAAATTGGATCTTTTGAAGCAACTGCAAACCTACACAAAGACGTACAGGCAAACTTTACGTTTGAGGTTGTAGGCGAATAAGCTAACAAAATTCAAGTACAAAATCCCGCTTCAACTATGGAGCGGGATTTTTTTTAGGTATTTCATTCAAAAACCATCAAGACAATCACACCAGATAAAATCAACCAGTCAAAGTTCATACATTTAATTCCACGGATTATAGTTTGAATTGAAATTTGCCTTATTACCTTTGTCCAATGTGGAAATTCGTCTTCCTTTCGGTGATCGCTCTTGTAGCTTGCAAGCAAAACAAAACGTCAAAACCTACTCCATCAACAAGCACGCTTGAAGCCGTTGACATAAAATACGCGTCAAATTTCAAACTGAAAAAAAATTCTTCAGGATATCTTCTCGAATTAATAGATCCAAACACGAAGAAAATTGGGAGAACAATTGAAATACTGCCGGGAAAACACAAAAAACTTATTTCTCTTGTCGCTCCCCTAAACGGAATGTTGTCGATTCTAGACGCACAGGATGTATTGGTAGGCATATCAAATATTGATCACATCTATGACCCTACAATTAAAAAGATGTTCAAAAAAGGGGCGATTGAATCATATGGGGATAAATCCCAAAACTCAACAGAAAAAATAATTGCAAGTGGCGCAACAATTGTCTTTTATGATGTTGTTGACGAAGCTTATGAACACCAGTCAAAATTAAAACGGTTTGGAATAGAAGTTATGCCCATCTATGATTGGAGGGAGAATCACCCATTAGCAAAGGCAGAGTGGATCAAAGTTGTAGGAGCTATCACGGGAAAAATGAAAGAAGCCAATGTATTTTTCCGAAAAATCGAATCCAACTATGATCGTTTATCAAAAATTGGAGCAACATACAATATGCAGCCATCTGTGCTTTGTGGTGAACTCATTGGCGACACTTGGTTCACGCCCGGCGGGACAAATTACTTCGCCAAAATTATTGCAGATGCTGGAGCAAACTACCGATACAAAGACAAAAAAAACAACGCAAGCTTGACATTAACAATTGAGCAAGTTTTGAGCGAAAATAAAAAAACAGACTATTGGTTGAATGCCGGAGCAGCAAACAAAAAATCTATTCTTTCAACAAACCCACATGCAAAGCATCTCGATGCGTTCAATACCCACATTTACTGCTATTCTCCAAACATGAAAAAGTATTGGGAACAGAGCAGTACACGACCTGACCTCGTCCTTTCAGATTTAATTCATATTTTTCATCCCGAAGAAACCTCAATAGCAGAGCTGTACTTTTATCAAAATATTAAATAGTGAACGCGACAAAACGACAAAACAGCTTATTATTGGCACTCCTGTTCTGCTTGCCAATTGTTGCGTTTGTGCATTTGTATGTTGGACAAATTGAACTCACATTTACTGATTACCTCGACTCTATTTTCTCATTTGACTCACAAAACACAAAGCACCTTATTGTACGAGAACTCCGTCTTCCGCGAATGGCAATGGGAATTATGGCTGGAGCAGGCTTGTCTATTGCGGGACTTCTAATGCAAACCCTATTCAACAATCCTCTTGCAGGACCTTATATTTTAGGGATCAATTCAGGGTCCAGTCTTTTCGTGGCTTTGACACTTATGACCGGAATTCCGTTTTTCACGTCGGACTTTGGAATGATAGCAAATTCACTCATCGGTGCATTTTTATTCGGGACAATTATTTTGTTTTTTTCTACTGTGGTTCGAATGCAAATTTCCTTACTACTCATTGGTCTGATGCTAGGAAGTTTCACCGCAGCAATTGTAGCGATGATACAAACTGCTAGTGACGCACAAGATTTGAAAATGTTTACACTTTGGGCGCTGGGATCGCTTCAAAAAGTAGAACTTATTCAACTTCCATTAATCATCGCTGTTTTCGCAATTGGCTTATTCGGTGCACTGCTGGCAGTAAAACCATTAAATATATTGGTACTCGGAGAAACCGAAGCCCGACTATTGGGCGTCAATGTAAGACGTGTACGACTTTTTATAATTCTTATCACTGCATTGATAACTGGACTAATTACAGCATTTTGTGGTCCAATAGCCTTTGTTGGACTGGCTATACCCAACCTTGTTCGAATACTCTTCAAATCACAAAATCACCGTATACTGATTCTCTCCAGCACAATTATTGGTGCGATTTTTATTCTCATCTGTGACATTTCAATACAATTTATGGAACCTTATTTGATTGTTCCGATCAATGCACTTACCTCAATTGTAGGGGCTCCATTTGTAATTCTTCTAGTACTAAAACGATTAAGATGATAGTAACAAAAGGATTGCATATTGGTTACAAATCAAGCATTGCTGAGGTTCAAGACATAAAACTCGACGCCGGCGTATACATTTTAATTGGAAAAAATGGATCGGGTAAATCTACACTCCTAAAAACTATTGCCGGTCAATTGGACAGTATACAAGGAGCGATTGAAATTAATGGGAAAGAAATCAAATCGATCCGAAAATCAAACTTACCCAAATTAATCTCTTTCGTAGGGTCTAAATTTCCCGATGTTGACTTTCTAAAAGTCGTGGATTACATCGCTCTGGGAAGAAGCCCGCACAATGACTTCTTCGGACGAAAAACAGCTCGTGATGCAGAAGTGATTGACCAAGCAATTGACACATTACAAATCCAAGACTTAAAGAATCGTTTCACCTCACAACTCAGTGATGGAGAGCGACAATTGGCAGCAATTGCTCAAGCACTCACTCAAGAAACTTCAATCATTATTCTGGATGAACCAACTGCTTTTTTAGATTATTTAAACAAAAAAATAGTACTTGAAAACTTAATAAAAATCAGTGCTAAATTCAACAAATGTATACTACTTTCTTCTCACGATATTGATTTGAGTATTGATGCTCAACGTCCTTTTCTAGTTGTTCGAAAAGACACGAATACAATCGAACTTTTAGCTGCTGAAACATCAAAAAACACCATCGTCTCAATAGCGTTTTAGTCCTTTTTAATCCTCCACTCCAGTTGCAACTAGTTTTAGAATTGCAAAAACAGAGCATATCAAAATACTTTACAGTTATAAAAAAATAACATTTAAATCAGGTGAAAGTCTTTATTAAATGGTATTTTAGGTTCGCTATACTTTTAATTGGTCTTATTTAAAAATAAGACACTGACTACAAACTATGAAAAAAATACTGCTCCTCTCCCTCATTTTGAGTTATTCCTGCGCTTCATTTTCGCAAATCGTTGACCCATTCTCCATTCGATTTCAAACCAACCAAAAAGGTGGCCTCGTGGCGCTTGCGAATACTTCTGTTGGATGTAATTGTACTGCAAATAATGAAATGCCTCCAGGTGGAACAAGTGACAACAACAATTTCTCAATGAGTTTCGTCGACGTAGATAGTGACGCTACAACGTTTATGTCTTCTGGAGATCAACTTGACTTGGCCAATTGTAGTGAAATAACATGGGCAGGCCTTTACTGGCTCGGACATCTTGACAATACTCCAGCAAATACACCCAATTACAACATAAGAAATCAAGTAAAGTTAAACCCAAACGGTACGGGATACGTCAATCTGACAGCTGATGAAATACTTGATAACTCAACAGGAAAGTCCTCTTATTTCTGTTTTAAGGATATTACATCAATCGTTCAAGCAAATCCAATCAATGCAACGTATGATGTAGCGAATGTCGTGACAGATGTTGGAACGAATACATTTGGTGGATGGACTATAATGGTTGTATACAAAAATATTTATGAATCAATGAAGAACTTGACTGTTTTTGATGGATTAGCAAATGTAAGCCCAGGATTTTCAGGAACGGTAGATATTTCATTGAGTGGATTCCTTACTCCACCAACCGGTGCTGTAAATTTTGAACTTGGTGTTGTAGCACACGATGGAGACCGCGGGCAAGCTGGAGATCAACTGTCATTTAATGGAGCTGGAACATTTGTGAATATTAGTGATGGTATACATCCAGTGAATAATGTCTTCAATAGCACGATATCAAATGGCGGTGTTGTAACACCCTTAAGAAACCCAAGTTATAACAACAATCTCGGGCACGATGCCAATATCTATGCGCCGGATAATTCAGGTTTTAACTACATTGGTAACTCAGCAACAAACGCATCAATACGGGTATCCACACAAAATGAAACCATACTCACAAGTGTCATCACTTCTGCTATAGACATTTACGAACCTGACCTTAGGGCGTCTGTTTCTTACACCGACCTAAACGCAGGAACTGTCGAACCTGGAGATATTCTTGAATATTCTATCGTTGCGAAAAACATTGGCTCCGATGTTTCATTGAATACCATTTTAACTGATACATTAGATAACCGTTTGGCCTATATCCCAGGAACAATTTCCATCACATACGGACCAAACACCGGAGTAAAAACCGATGCGTTAGATACGGATCAGGCAGAATTCATTTTGGCCGATAATGTTGTCAGCGCTCGAATTGGAACAGGAGCAGATGGCATAAATGGAGGTCAAGTTGTAAACTCTCCGAATGGGGCAGATAGTACCGTGATTACATTTCAAGTTCAGCTGACGAACGACTGCGCTATATGGCAGTGTGGTAACGTCCTTGAAAATAAAGCCTACATTTCTGGGACAGGACAAATTTCTGGAATAACAAATGGAAATGATGGCGCTTCGGATTTATTGGATCAAAATGGATGTCCATCGCTTCAAAGTGGTATTGTTGCGGTTGACGTAAGCAACTGTTTGGACACTGTAATCTTATTTACAGATAGCTTGTGCGTTGGAGAAACCATCTCATTGAGTTTCCCAAATTCAACCTTCCTTACCTATGACTGGAGTGGACCCAATGGCTTCTCTTCAACAATCAGTAATCCAACAGTGCCAAACGCACAGTTAATTGATGCTGGTGACTATATCTTACATGTTTACTACGAGGGGGTTGAATGTATTACGGATACAACAGCACCGGTATTTGTTACAGACAATCCGACCATACAGCTCAATCAGCTTCAAAGCGATACCTGCTTCAATCTCGGAGAAGGTTTTATAAATATCAGTGGTGTTGGTAATGCTCCGTTTAGCTATGCATGGTCAAATAACGATACTGATTCCGTGGCAAATGACCTAAATGCAGGAACGTATAATGTGACTGTTACAGATCAATATGGATGTAGCGTTGTAGATACATTTACCGTGACGGAGCCGCCATTACTAGAAGTTACTGCCTCAATTACATCAGACTATAATGGACAAGATATTAGTTGTTTTGATGCCTCG
>Ga0206677_10003038_pt1 | contig 14379 bp, 15 predicted proteins | sample M130m12015metaG_FD_155475 | JGI IMG/M metagenome (GOLD analysis project Ga0206677, IMG submission 155475) | Ammonia-oxidizing marine archaeal communities from Monterey Bay, California, United States - M1 30m 12015 | ecosystem: Environmental > Aquatic > Marine > Intertidal zone | place: USA... | reverse complement strand
TTCTACATGTCGATCCAAACAACTCTCGGTTATGTTAAGTTCACCGCCAGAAAACCATTCGGTAGTATGGGTGTCATTCCAATCGTATTGAACTACTTTTTCAAATGGAGTTTTCCAAACAAAGGTTGAAGCTATCTCTCCCCAAAAAACCTCTGGATCTGAAATAGCCCGTTGTTGTGCTTTTAAAAATTCTTCTTTGGTTTTGAGTTTAAAATCTTCGAGTATCATACAGTAATTTTAGAGCATCTAATATAAAATAATCTTCATAAACTATTTCTTAAAAAAATTTTAAATTATTGAAGATTCCTCATATTTTTATTGAAAAATTAAAATGATTTTTTCAAAGGGAAACAAACTCAATAGCATAATTCCCATTCGATGTCCGCGTTGCCACAAAGGTAAATTTCTTAAAACCTCTGTTTATGATTTATCGCGATTCACAACAGTAAGAAATCAATGTGATTGTTGCGGTTTGAAATACAGGCTAGAACCCAGCTTTTATTTTGGATCCATGTATGTTGCCTATGGCCTTGGTGTTGCTTTAATGGTAATAACTACCCTTATTTCTTATCTGATCAGTTCTACTTTTTCATTCCTAGCAACTTTTGTGTTCATTTGCATTGTTTTGACCCTTCTTGGCCCATACATCAATGCGCTGTCCAAAATAATTTGGGCAAATATGTTTTTTTCTTACCAAGAAAATTGTTCTACGGACAAGAAGTAAAAAATAACTGATTGATTTTAAAGATTTATTTTTTCATACTTAACTAAAAATCAGGGGATAAATTCAAATATTTTAATAACTTGACAAAAAAATAATTTATGCAAATCCTTGAATCTTCTAAAAATTATGATGTAATTATTGTAGGATCAGGAGCTGGTGGTGGAATGGCAACAAAAGTTCTTGCTTATGCAGGTCTCAAAGTTGCTGTAGTGGAAGTTGGGCCCTATTTTGATCCTGCATATCCAGACCCCAATTTAGAAGGATCGGAACAAACTCAACCCATTCAATTCTTTAGTTTAATTAAAAACTTAGTAATGACGGGTTATTTTACCTCAGCAATTGGGATTAAAGAACTTGGCTATGCAGGTAACTCACCAAATGTTTGGGATGGAGTTCCTCAGGATGTTTTGGATGATCGTGGATTATCTTATGATGCTGATTGGATCGCTAAATGCGTAGATCAAGAAAAAAGAAATGACATTGCAAAATGGGATGACCAAGGTAATTTGATTAGCTGATTCTTTTTTTGATGATAAATTTAATCCCCGAGATAGCAAAAATATTAATTGCTTTAACGAACTTAGCTTCAATTAAAAAACTATTTTATGACACCATTTATTGCTGAATTTATTGGAACGGCCATTCTCTTACTCCTCGGAGCTGGAGTAGTAGCTAATGTTAGCCTAAAAAACACTTATGCAGAAGGTCAAACTTCCATAGTATTGATTACAACCGCATGGGGCTTTGCTGTTTTTGTTGCCGCATATGTGACAGGACAATTCAGCGGTGCTCACCTAAATCCTGCAGTAACTGTTGGATTAGCAGTAATTGGAAAATTCTCATGGAGTATGGTTCCGAATTATTTTCTAGCGCAATTGCTAGGAGCTATGTTTGGAAGTTGGTTGAGTTATCTGTTGTATGTTGATCATTTCCGTATGACTGAAGATGAGGACACTGTTCGAGGTGTTTTTTGTACAGCCCCAGCAATACGTAATTTTAAAAACAATTTATTCAGTGAATTCTTAGGAACATTCATGCTCATATTTGGAATATTTTTTATTGTTTCGCCCAACATAGAAATTAAGGGTTCTACAATTCAAAATTTTGGAATTGGTTCCTTGGAAGCCTTACCTGTTGGAATATTGGTATGGGTAATTGGTATGAGTATGGGTGGAACCACAGGCTATGCGATTAACCCAGCTCGTGATTTTGGACCAAGAATGGTGTACCAAATGCTACCTCGTAAAAACAAAAAAGCTGATTGGGCTTATGCATGGATACCTGTATTAGCTCCACTTGTTGCTGCAGCAGCGGCTGGAGGACTTTACAATTTTCTAATAAACTAAAGAGTTCCCCTACTCCACACTATTTTGCTACGTTTACCGCTCTGGTTTCACGAATAACAGTAATTTTTACCTGACCCGGATAAGTCATTTCGGTTTGGATTTTCTGTGAAATCTTAAAAGATAATTCTGCAGCATTGTTATCAGAAACTTTTTCACTTTCAACAATTACTCGCAATTCTCTTCCAGCTTGAATAGCATAAGCTTTGCTAACCCCATTAAATTCCAAAGCAATGGCTTCAAGATCTTTTAGCCTTTGTATGTAACTGTCTAGTACTTGACGACGTGCCCCAGGGCGTGCACCCGATATGGCGTCACATACTTGTACAATAGGAGACAACAGTGAATTCATTTCTATCTCGTCGTGGTGTGCTCCAATTGCATTACAAACGTCGGATTTCTCTCCATATTTCTCGGCCCACTGCATCCCCAAAATAGCATGAGGTAATTCAGATTCTTCTTCAGGTACTTTTCCAATATCGTGAAGAAGTCCTGCACGTTTAGCCAATTTGGGATTCAGGCCTAATTCTGACGCCATTACTCCACATAATTTTGCAACTTCACGGGAGTGTTGTAAAAGATTTTGACCATAAGAAGAACGGTATTTCATTCGACCGATGATTTTGATTAACTCAGGATTTAATCCATGAATTCCAAGATCAATAACAGTCCGCTTTCCTACCTCAATAATTTCTTTTTCAATTTGTTTGGTAATCTTATTAACCACTTCTTCAATTCGAGCAGGATGAATTCTTCCATCAGTTACCAAACGGTGTAAAGATAAACGGGCAATTTCTCTTCTAACAGGATCAAAACAAGACAAAATAATTGCTTCGGGAGTATCGTCAACAATAATCTCTACCCCAGTAGCAGCCTCAATTGCACGGATATTCCTTCCCTCTCTCCCAATAATTCGTCCTTTGACGTCATCTGAGTCTAAGTTAAAAACAGAAACACAATTTTCTACAGCCTCCTCTGTTCCTATGCGTTGAATTGTGCTGATGATTATTTTTTTGGCTTCTTGCTCTGCAGATAATTTAGCTTCTTCTATGGATTGTTGAATGAATGACATTGCATCGATCTTTGCTTTATCTTCCAGAGAAGTAATCAACTCTTTTTTTGCATCATCAGCAGACAAGCCCGAAACTTCCTCTAACTTTAATTGGTAAGTTTTTTGTACCGTGTCTAGGGATTGACTTTTGCGGTCAAGCTTTTGAATACGCTGATCGAGATTTATACTTTTTTGATCAAAGCTATTATTCAAATCTTTGTTGCGCTGTAATTCTTTATTTAAATTTTTTTCCTTATCCCGGATTCGATTCTCAACTTCAATGATTTTTTTCTCGCGCGAACTAATTACTTTTTCGTGATCACTCTTAAGTTCAATAAAACGCTCTTTTGCTTGGAGCATCTTTTCTTTCTTAATTCGATCAGATTCTTGATGAGATTTTTTTATGATACGTCGGGCTTGCTGTTCACTCTTCTTGATGATAGAAGAAGATTTATTTTTTTGTATGATTTGCATGATCACAAGTCCCAGAAGTAATCCTCCAACACTTGATGCCACGATGAGTATGGTAGTTGTCATAATTGGTTTTTTATTTAAAAAAAGCCTGCACTAGCTTAGAGGTTTGTATAAACTCCGTAAAAAAAGGTTTGCGGCTAACCAACTGGTCAAGGATCTGTTCAAAGACAGCATGCTTTTGCAATATGGACTCACCTCTCATAGAAATAAGATCGTTGAGTTTATCAAAAATTTAAACTAATACAGGCAGTAGTGTATTATTTGTTATTTAAAGAACGTATCAGAATGTGGCCATGTGGTTTTCAATCATCTCATTGAGTTGATTAATTTTTTCATGCGTAATGGTCACACCCTTATTTTCAAGGGCACTTTTTTGTTCCAGTTGGGTTGCATATTGCAAAGAACACATTGCCAAGACATCTTGTTTATCTCGTACGGCATAGCTTTGCTCCAACTGTTTTATCATTGCTTCAATTTTTTTAGCAGACTTTCTTAAGTCTTCTTCTTGTTCGGGTGCTACCGACAAGGGATACACTCGATCCGCTATTGTTAATTTTATTTTTAGCAATTCACTCATAAAAATCAAGCTGTATTTTGCAATTGAATCATACATGCTTCGACTTGTTCAATCAGCATTTTAATTTTATTTTTAGTTTTTGTATTACTTTTGTTACTGCCGAGTAATGAATTTGCCATTTCCAAAGAAGCATTTGCTTTTTTGAGAGTTTTGTTCTCTTCAGAAATTTTGCTTTGCAACATTTTACTTTTTTCCAGTTGTTGTGAAAGAGATTGCAATGCGTGATGGTTTTCTTCTAATTTGTTTAAAAGTAAAACCAAATTTCGTTCAAGAAGTTCAACATTTTGATTGTTTTCACTCATAAATGACACACAACTCCTATTTACACAAATTTAGGAATTTAAAATCTATTCCAGAGTTTTTAGGCATGCCATTTCTTAAATTTAACAAAATTTTAAATGTATTGAAGTTCACCTATTTACTCAAAACGGACATTGCTTTCTCAGCAGATTCAAGGGGTACTAAAAGATAATCGTGATGAAATGCGGCAATCATATTACACGGAATATTCTCTTGGGAAAGTACACCAGAAATGTGTGCCGTGATTCCAGTTGCCGACAATGAAGTAATGTTTTCTACTGAAATCAATGCCCACAATTGATTGTAGGATACATTGTAATTTTTAGCTATTGCCTCTAATACCAAAAAGGTATTCCCCTCTTTTTCTTTAAATGAAAATAGAATTTCATCTTCTGAAAATAGGTTTGTATTTAAAGAACTATAAACATATGCTCCTCTATGTAATTTGAACTGAAGTTTCATAAGGTAAATTTAATCCTATTTGGTTAAGTAGAGAACACTAAAAAACAATTGTTTTGAAATTTAGAAAAACGTTAAATCTTATTCATAAATGTTTGGTGATATTTCAATTTTTTTATAATACTTATTTAAATAAGTATTTATATTGACAGAATGAATGAATGAACCCAGCTCAAACGTTTGAACCGAAGAAGTATTTGTTTTAGTCAGTCAAATGTGATTCTTGTTTCTGTCGTAAAATTTATTTGTGGGGATGATTAGACATAAATTCAAATTACTTAGCTTTAGAAAAAAAAATTGAAACCACTACATTTTCTAATTGCATCTTTTGTTGCTTTATTTCCAGCTTGTACTCCCAAAAAAACATCAATCTCGATAATTGAACTGCCCAGCATCATCGATGAAACATCGGGCTTGGCTTTGGTTGGTAACAATTTTTTGACTCACAACGACTCTGGTGGTAGTGCCTCTTTGTATGAATTCAATGATTATGGTGCGTTGGTTGGCGAACATCCCATAATTGGTGCGGTCAACAGAGACTGGGAAGATCTTGCTGAAGATGAAAACTACTTTTACATTGCCGATATTGGGAACAACAGTGGAAAGCGAAAAGATTTGACCGTTTACAAAACCACTAAAGATTTTGAATTAAAAGATTCTATCAAAATTAAATACCAAAAACAAAAGTCTTTCAAAAAAAACAAGAAAACTAAATACAATGCCGAGACCTTGTTTGTTGTTGGAGATTCACTGGTTCTCTTTTCAAAAAACATGAAGTCAATGAATACCCACCTTTATGTTTTTCCAAAAGAAGGAGGTTCTTATGTACTTTCTAGTAGAAAAAAGTTTAAGATAAATACCTTAATCACGGGAGGGGATTACCATGAGGAAAGCCAGCGTCTTGTGCTAACGGGCTACCTCCCAGATGGTAGTAACTACCTTTTGAAAGCTGAGAAATTTAAACTCGAACAGCCAGATTCAATTGAGTTTGAACGCTTCCCTTTGCCTTTTGAACATGCACAAGTTGAAGCGGTAAAAATTAAAAAAAATAAAGAGGTATGGATCAGTTCAGAGGGAGAAGGACATTCCATTCCTTTTCTTTACCGCATAGATTTTGATTCTCTAAAAAAGTGATTGAGATAAATTTTTAAATGCGATTATTTCAGTTGAATTTGAAAGTACTCTTTTTTATCTTAGCAGATATGACGAAGAAGAATTTACTATTGTGGAGTGTTTTGATCTTCAATTTGTGTTTTGGTTTGCAGGCACAAAAGGCAACACCACCCCTTGAGATACCCTTATTGCTTTCGGGTAACTTTGGGGAATTTCGAGGAAGTCACTTTCATGCGGGCTTAGACATCAAAACCAAGGGTCGCCAGGGTTTTAAGGTTAAAAGTATTTTAGCAGGAAGCATCAAACGAATCAAAGTTAGTACTTCTGGGTATGGAAAAACGGTTTATATAGAGCATGCAAACGGTACAACATCGGTCTATGCACATCTTCAAAAATTTGCTCCCAAGATTGAAAAAATTATCAAAGAAAAGCAATATCAAAAGCAAAGTTTTTTAGTTCAAAGCTATCTTAAAAGCAATGAGTTGGTTGTAAAACAAGGTGAGGTCATAGGCTATTCTGGGAATACTGGAGGTTCTTTGGGACCGCACTTACATTTTGAACTCCGCGATTCAAAAAGTCAAATGCCCCTCAATCCATTGACCCTTAATTTTGACATTCAAGATACGCAGCGCCCTGTTGTTCGAAATGTGTATTACTACAATCTTGACGATTCTCTTCAAGAGAAAAAACAGGAAATACCTTTGGTTAGAAAAAATGACAGTTTGTACACTACCGATATTCAGAATTGGTTTGGGAAAAAAGGAATTGGAATTCGGATGTACGATCGCCAAGACTTGAGCTACAATAAAAACGGTATTTACCAGATCAAAGTTTTGCTCAACGGAAAGGAAACCATAAAATACAGCTTCGACAGCATCAGTTTTGATGATGGTAAATTGATCAGCACGCTGATTGATTATGCTACATACAAAACCGAGGGGTTTCGTATTCAAAAACTTTTTAGAGACCTGCCGCATTGGATGAGTTTTTTACCCCAAGAAGCTCCCAATGGGATTATGAATTTTGAGGAAAACCGTTCTTATCAGCTTCAAATTATTTTGGAAGATTTTCATGGAAACAAAACCTACATCGAAAGTTACATTAACGGCACAAAAGCTACTGCAGAAATTTCTGATAAAAACAAAAATCTGAACCTTGTAAAACCTGAACTCGATTACCTTTTTGAATTTGATGGTAAAAGTGTTTATCTACCAAAAAACACTTTCTATGAAACTGTTAATTTTCCGATAAGAGCCACAAAAGACAGTCTGTATATCCCGTCCGAAGAGAATGCGGTTTTCAATGCTTTTGAAATTGAGTTTGATGCTCCTCCTGTGGATTCTCAAAAATCAAACCCCTGGTGCATTGCTTTGGTCAACAAAAATGGAGAGCTTAATTATTCTTACACCAAACTGGAAGAGGGTAAACTCAAAACGAAGGTCAAATCACCAGGTACTTATGTTTTGACTCGAGATACTCTGGGTCCAACAATTACCCCTCAAAATTTTAAACCCAAGCAATGGATGAGTAATTATTCTTATCTCAAAATTAAAATTGATGATGATTTTTCGGGAATTAAAAAATATCGGGCTACCATAAATGATCAATGGATCTTACTTGAACATGAGCCCAAACGAAAAATGCTTACCTACAATTTTGAGGATATTGATTTTAAAAACTTTAAGTTAAATCTCAAAATTGAGGTTGAAGATCAACAGGGAAATGTTAGTAATTATGAAACTGTTGTTTTTAGGAAGCCTGCGAAAAAAAACCTTAAATAGAACCTATTATTCTTTTACAAACGAATCTAAGGTTTTGATCAAATAATCTATTTCATCTTTGGTGTTAAAAATTGAAAAAGAAAAACGAATTGAAGGGTTGTTTTTATGAGACAAAGGTACTACCTCCTCAAGTACATGTGATCCTTTTACGCTTCCCGATTGACACGCACTTCCTTTGGAACAGGCAATACCTTTAAGATCCAAATGAAAATTTAATAAGGTTGCTTTGTCTTCAGGAACGGGTAAGGATACGTTTATCAAAGTACAGGTACTTCTATCCAGATCAGAGCAGCATCCATTGAAATGTATTCCAGGGAAGGTTGCTGAAAATTGTTCGATTGCATAAACTTTTAGTTCCTTCAGGTACTTTTGTTCTTCTTCTATTTTGTTGTAAGCGATTTCGAGTGCCTTTGCCATCCCTAAAATATTATGAACGGATTCTGTTCCTGCTCGGAGTCCACGTTCTTGTGACCCTCCAACGATAAAGGGATTCAGTCCCGAATTTTTTCTTACAAAGGAAAAACCTACTCCCTTTGGACCATGGAACTTGTGTGCAGCTGCAGAGAGGAAATCTATTTTTACTTTCTCCAAGTCTATTGCATAGTGCCCAACCCCTTGAACAGCATCGGTATGAAAAAGGGCGTCGTTTTCTTGACATAGCTTTGAAACTCGATCCAGATCCAAAATATTTCCAATCTCATTGTTGATGTGCATCAAACTGACTAGTTTTTTTGTTTTGTCTGCTTTCAAATGTTTTTCCAGATCTTCAAAATCAACGAAGCCTTCTGCGTCTGTTTTGACATATGAAACTTTTGCCAATCGATTTTCATCTAGAAATTCAACTGCATGTAATATGGCATGATGTTCAATTTTTGAGGTTATTATGGTTTTAACATTCAAATCTTGAACGGCACAACGCAAGAGCATATTATCGGATTCAGTTCCACCAGATGTGAAAATAATTTCTTGTGGATCTGCATTGAAATGTTTGGCAATGCTTTTTCGGGAGGTTTCTATTTGTGTTCTGGCTGAACGACCAAAGGAATGTGTTGATGATGGATTTCCAAAGGTGTCTGAAAGGGTTTTGTGGATTAAATCGATTACCTCTTTGCGAATGGGTGTGGTTGCAGCGTTGTCAAAATAAACTTTTCTTTCCATAAACTATCTTATTTCCTTTCTCAGAACCCTTATGACTCAAATTCTTTAAGAGTGGAAGTTATTATTTGAATACATTGGTGTAATTGATCTTCGGTGATTACCAGTGGTGGTGCAAATCGGATGATGTTTCCATGTGTTGGTTTTGCCAGTAATCCATTATCTCGTAAACGTAAACATATGTTCCAGGCTGTTTTGCTTTCTTCTGTGTCGTTTATTAGTATGGCGTTGAGTAAGCCTCTACCACGCACTAATTTTACAATCTTACTTTCTTTGATAAAGGCATTCATCTCAAATCTAAAAATTTTGCCCAAACGACGTGCATTTTGTGTTAATTTTTCATCTACAATAACTTGTAATGCAGTTTTGGCAATCGATGCTCCCATTGGGTTCCCTCCAAAGGTGCTTCCGTGTTGACCGGGTTGAATTACATCCATTATTGGACGGTCTGCTAATACCGCTGATACGGGATAAACTCCTCCACTGAGTGCTTTCCCTAAGATTAATAAATCGGGGCGTATGTAGGTGTCTTTTTGCTGTTCGCAATTGGCTTCACAGCTACAATTTCCACATACTGCTAGTAAAGCACCAGTTCGACCAATTCCTGTTTGGATTTCGTCTGCAATTAGTAAAACATTGTGTTTGCTACAAAGTTCTCTTGACTTACGAATAAAGTCCTCATCGGGTGTGAAAACTCCTGCCTCACCTTGAATGGGTTCTACCAAGAATCCTGCAACATTGGGGTTTTCTTGGAGTACTTTTTCTAGTGCTGCTGTGTCGTTGTAAGGAATGTGAATGAAGCCTGCTGTATGGGGGCCAAAATGATTTTTGGAACCAGCATCAGATGAGAAGGATATTATGGTTGTGGTTCTTCCATGAAAATTGTTGTCACAAACTACTATTTGGGCTTGCCCTTCTGGAATTCCTTTTATTGTGTGACCCCATTTACGGGTTATTTTGATTGCGGTTTCAACTCCTTCTGCTCCAGTGTTCATGGGAAGCAGACTTCCGAATCCAAAATACTGGGTTGTAAATTTTAGATACTCTCCCAATTTGTTGTTATGAAAAGCTCTTGAAGTTAATGTTAGTGTTGATGCTTGTTCATGAATGGTTTTAATAATTTCAGGATGACAATGCCCTTGATTTACTGCAGAATAGGCAGACAAAAAATCAAAGTATTTTTTTCCTTCAACATCCCACAGAAAAACACCTTCTCCTTTGACTAATACTACAGGTAAAGGGTGGTAATCATTTGCGCCGTATTGAGCTTCTAAAGCTAAATGGTACTGGGAATTTTTTTCGATTGTAGTTTCCATATTAAGTTTGTTTAAAAATTAACACAAATTCCTACTTAATAAACTTTTAGGAGAGAAATCATCCAGAACAAACATACAATTAATCTTACAAAAATAAATTAAATCTTGTTGAATAATTCTGAGGTCAAATTTGCTTTTAAAATGTATTTTTGCCTCATGGGAAGACGCAACAAAAACCGATTGTTCGAAGGGATTAAGATAATCGACACAGCATCTAAAGGAAAGGCTGTGGCTAAAACCAATGAAGGGGCTACTGTTTTTTTGAATGGTGGAGTTCCTGGGGATGTTGTTGATGTGAGTACCTACAAAAAAAGGAAAGGATATTACGAGGGTAATATTGTTAAATTTCATACCTATTCGAATAATAGAACCGAGCCTGTTTGTGATCATTTTGGGATTTGTGGTGGTTGCAAATGGCAACACATGAGATATGATGCCCAGCTTCGTTTTAAACAAAAAGAAGTTACGGAAAACCTTAAACGTATTGGGGGCGTTGAACTTCCCGAATTGAATCCAATTTTAGGGGTCGAAAATCCCTATTGGTATCGCAATAAGATGGAATTTTCGTTTTCTAATCAACGTTGGTTAACTCAGGAGGAAATTGAATCTGGAGTTGAAATTAACAGAAATGCACTGGGCTTTCACAAACCCGGTATGTGGGATAAAATTGTAGATGTTACTAACTGTCATCTTCAAGCTGATCCGTCAAACGATATTAGAAATTTCATAAGAGACTATGCACATAAAAATAATTTAGCCTTTTTTGATCCCAGAAAACAGACCGGTTTTTTGCGAAGCCTCATGATCCGGACAACTTCTACTCAAGAGGTGATGGTTGTTTTACAAGTTTTCCATAAAAAAGATCAACTTTTGTTTCCTTTGTTGGATGCTGTTGCTCAAGAATTCCCATCCATTACTTCTTTACAGTATGTTATCAACACTAAAGCAAATGATACCCTTTATGATCAAGAAATCATTTGTTACAAAGGGCTAAATTTTATCACAGAATTTATGGAGGATTTGCAATTTAAAATCACTGCAAAATCTTTTTATCAAACCAATTCTTTACAAGCTTATGAATTGTACAAGGTTGTTCGAGAATTTGCTGATTTAAAAGGGGATGAATTGGTTTATGACTTGTACACTGGAACTGGAACTATCGCTCAGTTTGTTGCACAAAAAGCCAAAAAAGTTATTGGTGTTGATGTTATTCATGATTCAATTGATGCTGCAAAAGCTAATGCTATTCACAACAGCATTGAAAATGTATTTTTTGAGACGGGTAACATGAGAACTATTTTCACTAAAGATTTTATTGAAAGAAACGGAACCGCTTCGATTGTAATTACAGATCCACCTCGAGATGGGATGCATAAAGATGTGGTTGAACAATTGCTTGAACTCAGTCCACAACGCATTATTTATGTAAGTTGTAACAGTGCTACACAAGCCCGAGATTTAGCCCTGATGAAGGACAAATACAGTTTGGTTGCCTCTCAGGCTGTCGATATGTTTCCGCAAACCCATCATGTAGAAAATGTTGTACTTTTGGAAAAGAAATAATGAAAAAACAAGCTGCTCCTTTTATTCTTTTTACATTGCTGTTCTCCATATTGGGTGGTTGTGAAAAAGATGATGTTTGTCTGGTAGAAACTCCAAGCACCCCAAGACTTATTATTAAGTTGTTCGACAAAGACGATCGATCACTTTCTAAAGCGGCTGATAACATCAAAATCTATGGGATCGGGAAAGAAAATCCTTTGATTACCCTAACTACTGATTCTTTGGTGTTGCCTCTTAAGACGCAAGATGCGTTTACACAATATGCTTTTTTACTTCCTACAAGTACAGCATCGCTTACCGTTGGAGATACCTTACAATTTAATTACAGACGCTATGACCAATACCTAAATCGATCGTGTGGGTATCGCGCAAATTTCATTTTAGATAAAAACACTGTTTCCTATCCAAATGCGGCACCCATCTGGATGGATTCTTTCGAAATATTAATTGACACTGTTTCCAATGAACAACAAACACACTTGGCTATTTATCATTAGTTGTTTGTTTTTGAGTATGGTTACAGTTGCTCAAGATAACGAAAAAACTACTGAGGAAATTTCTGAAGAAGCTGCTGAAAAAATTACGGAGGAGATCTCTGAGGAAAAGCCTGTTAAAGAAAACGTAACTTTAGCTTTAAGAGCTGGAATTGATTTGTACAAACCCATCCGTAGCCAGTTCGATAAAGAATTTCAAGGACTCGAATTTGTTGGAGATTTAAAGGTTGGGAAGCGACTTCATATCGCTTCTGAAATTGGTACTGAAAAACGAACCATAGAATATGAAAATTTAAATTTTACTACTTCAGGCAGTTACATCAAGTTGGGAATAGATTACAATATGTACAACAATTGGGTGGGACTGAACAATGACATTTTTCTTGGGCTTCGTTTTGGACGAAGTATTCACTCTCAAACCCTAAATAATTATTTGGTTTACATCAATCATCACTACTGGGATACGCCTGTCACAGCAAGTGGATTTGCAAATGGAGAGCGAGAAACATTGAGTACTGGATGGCTGGAAATTGTCTTTGGAACCAAAGTTGAAATCACTTCCAAATTCTTTTTAGGAATCAGCTTAAGGGTTCATCGAGTTCTTTCAAATCAACAACCCGATAATTTTGGAAACCTTTATGTACCTGGGTTTAATAAGGTAACCGATGAGAATAATTTTGGTTCTAGCTTTAATTACACCTTAACCTATTCCCTACCCTTTCGTTTTAAAAAAAAGGTTAAAGCTCCCAAGGTTCCTTAATTAGTGGAATCTTAACGAATAGCTTTCCTTTTTCTACTAAAAATTTAGGAGAAAAGATACTGGCTAATAGGGCCGAAAAAGCAATGAGCGGGATGTAAGACAATGGAATAAAACTTCCGATAATGGTTTTTGTTGTTAGGAATAAAACCCCAAAACAAATCAGATTTAATAACAAGGCTTTGGTTTTTTTATTCATGACTCTTCTCGATTGAGTTTGTGTGTTTTTTTGGTCCCTTTGTAAATAGAATACATCAATAATTTAGATTCTAACTTACCGTTGAAAAGTTTGATTTTTCTGGATGGACGTAAGCCTACTCTTTTGATGGCTTCCATATTAGAGCTGATCATCCAAGCTTGTGTGTCTGGATACTTTTGTTTTAAGGTATCTCCAATTTCACTGTAAAATTGGTTCATATCTCCTTCTAAACGTTCACCATAGGGTGGGTTAGTAAGAATATGTAATGGGCGATCTCCTTCTTTATCTGCATACAAAAAGTTGTTTTTTGAGACAGAGATAAAATCTTCTAGATTTGCGTTTTTTATGTTTTCAAGAGATTTTGCAATGGCAGATGGTGCCTTGTCAAAACCTGAAATAGTTCCTGATAGTCCTCTTATTTTACTGATTTGGGCATCTTCAATTTTAAAAAATAAATCTTCATCCCAATCGTTCCATTTCTCGAAGGCAAATTCTTTTCTGTTGATATTGGCTGGAATGTTGCAAGCAAGCATTGCAGCTTCAATCAAAATTGTTCCGCTTCCACACATGGGATCTAAAAAATCAACGGTTTGATCCCAACCTGAAAGAAGAACTAACCCTGCGGCTAGTACTTCATTTAATGGAGCAATATTGGTAGCCGTTCGATAACCCCTGTGATGCAATGAATTCCCCGAGCTGTCCAAAGAAATTGTGCACTGATCTAGATCAATATGAACATTAATTCGTACATCTGGATGATCTAGATTTACGTTTGGTCGATTTCCTGTGTCTGCACGAAAACGATCTACGATGGCGTCTTTGGTTTTTTGAGATACATACAATGAATGCGTGAAATTATCACCAAAAACAACACTGTCAACAGCCAAAGAGTGTTCTGGACTGAGATAATCTTGCCAAGGGAAATCATAAACCAAATTGTAGAGTTCATGTTCATTAGTAACCCGGGCAGAATGAATTGGTTTTAAAATTTTTAAAGCTGTACGCAAACTCAAGTTTGCTTTGTACATAAACCCCTTGTCTCCAACAAAATGTACCACCCGGTTGCCTTTTTC
>Ga0206677_10003035_pt1 | contig 14383 bp, 33 predicted proteins | sample M130m12015metaG_FD_155475 | JGI IMG/M metagenome (GOLD analysis project Ga0206677, IMG submission 155475) | Ammonia-oxidizing marine archaeal communities from Monterey Bay, California, United States - M1 30m 12015 | ecosystem: Environmental > Aquatic > Marine > Intertidal zone | place: USA... | reverse complement strand
CCATTGTTTACTCCTTAATAGTTATATTTATGGAGTAACTGGTGTTCGTTTGGTGATAATTTCGTCAACTAAACCGAAGTCTAAGGCCTCTTGCGAAGTCATAAAGTTGTCTCTATCCATTGCAGCCTCAAACTCTTCGTATGTTTTGCCCTTTGTATTGTGCTTAACATAGGCTTCAGTTAGTTCTCTTTTAATACGAATAATCTCTTTAGCACGGATTTCAATATCACTTGCTTGTCCTTGAGCACCGCCCAATGGTTGATGGATCATATGCCTAGCACCTGGTAACATAAAACGCTTACCTGGAGCACCTGAGTTAGCAAGGAATGAACCCATGCTTGCCGCTTGTCCCATTACAATTGTGTTTACATCCGGATTGATGTATTGCATTGTGTCGTACATTGCCATACCAGCAGTTACTACACCACCGGGTGAATTGATATAAAAACTGATGTCAGCATCAGGATCGTCTGCTTCTAAGAAAAGAAACTGGGCACAGATACTGTTAGACACAGCATCATTGACTTCGCCGTTTAAAAAGATAATTCGTTCTTTGAGAAGCCTGCTGTAGATATCGTAACTGCGTTCGCCGCCACTGGTCTTCTCGATTACATATGGTACAAAATTCATTGTTAGTTTCCTTTACTTATAGATTTAATTTTGTTAATAATTGATTGCATTCCTTGTTTCCTCTGCGTACTAAAGTAACCCGATAGTTCTTTGAAGTCAAAGAATGTAACCTCTGCAATTTCGTCTGTAGTCATACCACTCATGCAGTCGCAAATGATATGTCCAACTCCCCTAACCATAAATGAATCACTGTCGATAGTGAACTCCCATCCTGTAGGTTCGTCTTTACCTATTACCCAAACTGGGCTTTGGCAACCGTGAACAAAACTGTTATCTGAACGATCGGAAAACTCAGTCATAGTTTCCTGCCCTAGCTCTAAGACATAGTCGTATACTTCTTCAGCATCAAGTTGATCAATGATGTCAATGTATTGTTGTAATTTACTCTCGCTCATGATATAGATTATACAGCCTTGTTATTTGATTGTCAAGGAAAGAATTAAATTCTGGCATTCTTTCTTTTGTTATAGATATTTATAGCACTCACACAAACCGGCTAGTGAAAGCCGGCTTGGGTAATCTATCTGATTAGTCGTGAATGGTCTTCGGTGTTCGGGCTAGTTACATTATTGGTAACATTGCGATATACATAAACCATACAGTGAACAATAGTCCACCGATTGTAGCGATGTCTTGACAGGTATGTCCATCTGGGCAATACCTTTCTTTGAACTCACTAAATGTGCTATGTATACTCTCACCTACCTTAGTCAAAGTAGTCATGTGTATCTCCTGGCTCTATAGTTATAGCAACCTGTTCACTGCCCTTTACAGGCACAGCTCAAGCAGTATAAAAAGTTCCCTAACTTTTTCTGGTTCCTCTTACGAGGCAACCGGTGGTCGGTCTCTCACCAACGCCAAAGCCTGCTTGTTGTAGAAGGCGGTATGCAATTATCCTTCCACCTGTATTTACCTAAAGTTAACACATCAGTTAACTTTTATGGCTCTTTTTGTCATATTTTTTGTAACATTCAAAAAAGATAAATATTTTTATGAGTCATGATAGTTCCAAATTAATCATGCTAGTCGATCTCATGGAAGATCGTCAAGCAAAAATAGAAGAACTCGAATACTATGAACGATGCTTACAGGATCTATTACGAAAGATGAGTATGATTAAAGGTGAGATTGATCTCACTAATAATATCATCGGTGTAATAAAAAATGAAAAAGCAGATGTCATTGCTAAGTTCATCGCATCACAAGACAGCAAACGCATACTAGATATTTAAGTTGTATGGTTTCGAGTCTTACAGGTCTTACCTGGAACTACCATCCTCTGCTAGACGAGAAATTCTGCCTAACACTTCATCGACTTGTGGATCATTTAGATGCCCAATAACATCATCAGTGATGTCTGTGCTATAGCATAAGTTACGATCAGAATCTAGAACTGCAAGTTCCCATAAACCTTTCTTACCACCATAACTATGATCGTGCTTGACTACACTAGCACCAAATCCATTATCAAATTTATATATTCTTTGAATACCATTACCGTGTGTTGGTATTTCCTCAACTAAGAATTTTGTTTTACCGAAATACATACTATCGCCTCGACTAGTTATACTATTGCTTTTATTATTTCTACGAATACTTTACCGTACTTGGCAAACCATCCTTGTTCTTCTGTTAATGCAATGCCGTAGTTATTTGCAATCATGATTGCTGTTTCTGTGTCTAAGAAAGAGTTACCTACTAGCACAAACCCTGCACTTGATACTAACAAAAACATGTGATCATTGCATCTAAAACTGTGTACCATTATAAACATTGTGCCTACAAACAATAACAAGTACGCATACAATTCCATGTGAGGATTGATGCCTATACCTAATGCCATTGTCATGCCTAGGAACAAGAACGCACAACCAACAATCTTTAATGTACCTTGTACAAAAGAGTTGATTTGCTTCTTCTGTTTATTAGTCATTTACTACAGTTTTTCTCCTAGTTCAAAACCTCTAAAGGTCTTAAACCTTGGGAACCTAAGGCTCCATACATCATCAGCGTCTTGGCTTTGCGTTGCCGCATCAGCTCTAATCTCTACTAACTGTCCAATTACAGCATCCTTAACTGCCCATACATCTTTACGCATGTCATCAGTTAAGCCACTGCCTACATTAAGATGAAAGTCTTTGCCATCATCGTTACCAGCAACAACTAGAGCACCTAACATGCCTTCGTTTTTGCCTGTGCCTTCTTCAACACCAACTACTTCTAGTGTAACTTCAATGAACGGCTTAATCTTTAACCATGCATGGCTTCGTTTACACTTGTAGCCTTCGTTAATAGGCTTGATCATTAAGCCTTCGTAACCTTCTGCCAATGCTTGTTTGTTCATTTCTTTGAAACTTGCTTGACCTTGTTCAGTGTCTAAGTCTAAGTTAACAGCATCTACAAGTTGTAGTCTGTAATTAAAGTAAGACTGGTAACTGATTAAACGCTCTCGTCTTTCGAATGCTGTCATTGGTGTATAACCAGCATTGAACTCTTCAAGTGTGAGCATGTCAAATACAGCAAGGTAACTGTCCTCAGTCTGAGCACCTTCTTTCCTATGCACTTGCTTCATAAGTGTTTGGAAGTCCTCGCTCATTACCTCGCCATCAAACACTAAGCCTTCGAACTCAGGCATACTGAGTGCTTCGTTAATGTGTGGGAAGTTCTCTAACAGTTTACCGTTACGAGAATACAGTGTAGCATCACCATTTTGTACAATAGCAATTACTCTTACACCATCATACTTGTATTCGATAAAGCATTCACCTGCAATCTTCTTAGGGTGCTTTGCTCCGTCGTGTGCTAACATGCAACCAAACAGTGGGATGGTGTCCTTCTGTACTTTGTTAAACAGTTTAGCACCAGTACCACATCGCAAGTCTTTGATAAGAATCCTACGATACCAATCGTTCCATTCTTCTTGTGTAGCCTTAGCCATTGCAACAAGAATTGCATCACGAGCCGCATGTCCTGTGAGCTCTCTACTCACTAAACCATTAGCAAGTTTATAAAAGTCTTCTGAGGACAAGCCTTCGCCTGTTGGATCTTTCTTCTCAGGTACCTGCTTGACACCAAAAGTTACAAGAGGATCGAGACACATTGTAGAGCCTTTGATAAACTCAGCATTGTCAATGTTGTCTTTGAGAATTTGTTGCTTTGCTAGAGTGCTGTTATCAGACTCTAGTGCTTGGATAATGTTATAAGGATTCATTAAACATTCCTCAAAACATATTTGCCTTCTTTCACATCATCAATGATGTTACCGTTTTTGTCTCTAGCAGGGTGAGTACTTGCATGTATCACACTAGAGTATTGTGAAGGGTCAACACCAGTTCTAGAAAGAACACTAGCAAAAACTCTGTCTCTCATCAACTTGAAGTGAGGAACATTTACACTCTGAGGGTATTCAAAACCTTCTGGGTGGTCAACATTCTCTTCATGTCCATACCACATTTCTTCTAACGAAGTAAGTTGGATATTCATTGACGGAAGATCTTTGTCACTGATTAAAGTTAAAGAACCAATCCACTGCCCTGGGCATGATGTGATCTTGTCTTTACTTTGGTTTACTGTGTTTAAATTTTGCATAATTACTCCTACCTAATTTTTGCTTATACATATATTATACAGGGAAAGGGTGGCTGTGTCAACCTTTTAGTAACCCTGTGTCATGTGAGAATAGCAGTCAGGATTGCTATTGTCTAGCTCTAATCCACAAATGCACTTGTTATCCTCTTCGGTAGGCGGGTCGATAACGATCTCGTCTTCGACTTTAACTTTGTCAAAAGTACCCTTTGGGTAGTAATGACCTGGTCTATATTCTATTTCCATATTCTACTCCTTATTAAACTTGGCGCGGCTGAAGAGATTCGAACTCCTGACCTTCGGTTTCGTAGACCGACGTTCTATCCAGCTGAACTACAGCCGCTCGAGTTGGTTTTGTTGTTTCAGTTCTCTTCAAACCCCCGCCTATGCAGAAAAATGAGAACATCTACACGCTGGTCCTAGTTCTTATAAAAGTCCAGGATCCTTTGTTGGATACACTCTAGTGCATCAAACTTGTTGAAACCACCAACATGCCATCTATACTTTGGAGTAGTCCTTGCCACATTGGCTGACTCTTCTTTCCAATCGTAGATGGTAGCGATAACTGTTTCAGTATCTTCTTCGCCTTCTTCTTGGACGGTAAACTCTAGGCTCCACTCAGTGTGGACCTTGTCGTCTCCGCTTGGTTGGTCGTAGGTTGGAGGCCCAAACACTTCTACAAGTGTTGAATAGTCCTCAGTGATGTAGCCAACATAAGAGGTACCAGTAGTCTCTCTTTCGTTGACATCGATGATTTTAAAGTTGCTTAACATTACGCACTCCAGTAAGATTCACTAAGTGGGTTCATATAGTGAGGTTGGTTGATTGAATACTTTACAGTAATTTCTTTACCAGTTCCTGGGCAAATGCCAGTCTTGGTAATTTGAGGTTCAACAATGCTGTATTCTTCAATACCCATTACAGCATAGTTATCGATATCAGCACAATGAGTTCTACCTAACGCAGGGTCAGTAGCATCTCTGAACGCATTGTACATCGGAGCATAAAACTCTGACTTACCATTAGCAACAACTTCAGCAACCTGTGCCTTAGCCTTGTTGTAATGTTTGATGGTTCTTGTGATACCAGCCTTAGCCGCACCAGCACTTTTGTACTGTGTACCTGCATAAGATCTTTTGCTTGGCTCCCTGTGGATACTCATATCCGACTTATCTACTATTATATACATAAAAACTCCTACCTTTTTTGTGTTTATAAGTATATTATACAGCCGCAGGACACCAAAGTCAACCAAAAAACCACCTAATCTTTCAATGACTTACATAAGTATTAAGGTGCAATAACGCACATTACACACTGACACAGGAGAATATCATGTCAAATAACCACAAATCTGGGTTCGAATTACGAACAGATATCTTAAGTATGGCTCAATCAGTTCTAATGGAGAACAGGGATCAAGTCATGGCAGCACACTTCCAATTACCGGATGCAGTAAGAGAGGCAAAAGAATGCCCTATCATTACTATATCGTCTGAGGATATAATTGGAGAAGCACAGAAACTTTACGCATTCGTAAACGAAAAGTGATAAATATTTTATACGTTCACCCAATCATTGGGCGGAAGTAGTCAATAGTGACGAAGGAACGCATTGTTACGTTCATCCTGTAAAGGACGGAAGTAGGCAATGAAGCCGAAGGAACGCATTTTCCGTTAGGAGAATGACATGACTAAGTATCAAGAAATAACACAATTAAAGTGTGCTATTAGACGAGCTCTTAAGAATAAAAAAGTCAAAGCAGAAGTATACCAGTTTCCTCATGTTGAGAAACAGAAGAAAGCCAGTGAATGGCCTGCGTATATAACTGATAATCCTTTTTATCCTTAAGTCATTGAAAAGGGCCAGAACGGCCCTTTTCTTTTATCAAGTCTAAGGGGTTTAGACTAGGCCAGCTGCAAGTGCTCTATAACCTGCTGCTACAACTGCACGTGAAGGAGTACCTAAACGATAAAACGTTTTAGTTCTTCCTTTTGTGTCTGTGTTTTGGTTTGCATAAATTGCAAAACCTTTCATTCTAAGTGCTGACACTGTAGAACGAGCATTGCCTACACCGAATCTTGCTTCGATTTGAGCTGCTGTTAAGCCTTTATTGCTTGATTGAAGTGCTTCTAACACTTTGCTTTCTTTTGTTACGTTAGCGTTTGATGTTGCCATTGTTACATTCTCCATTTTTGTTACTTCACATTATTGCAAAGTTGAGTATATTATACACTGTTTATCCACAGTGTCAACCTTTTTGTAACTTGTTTACAATTAAATCGTTAATTTCTTCATCTGTGAATGCATCTAGTAACACATTTAATCTGTTGATCTTGTCTTCTGTTAGTGTAGCATTGCCAACAGTTATAGTAACGGGCGAAGTGTTAACAGAAGAATTAAATGTTAGGTTGCCTGATGTTGCGTATGTAGAAATGTCTGTAAACGAAAGCGACTCTTCGCAATTCCATTCGTGTCCGTCTTCTGCCCTACACTTAGGACATATACCAGCAAGTTTTAGTTCTGCTAGTTCAACGGGATCGGTTGGTGTTTGGTCGACATAAGAACTATATGTAAGTGTTGTATCTGATATAGTGCTAGTGTCTATTGTGAATGTGTCTGTTCCCATTGTGTTCCAGGAACTATAAAGGTCAGGTGCTGTGATGTTCCCCATCTTGAGTTTCCTCTATTTCAGCGAATTCAAATGTGTCTTCATTAACTGTTATCTTAACTAAGTCAACTGGCACACTTGTCTTGGTGTAATCTCTACCTCCATCGATAGAGCCACCACTTGGAGTTTGGACATAGTCATGTCTGTATCTACTCACATAGACTATATCATTTTCTACTAAGCCTGTTATAGGCTCAGCGAAACAACTTGATGCATCTGTTATCATAACATCTTTTGTTAATGGATTTAATATCAAGCCAAAGTAATGTGTATGGCCTGCTTCAACATTTGGGTTTGGTTGATAGAAAACATCTAATGGCCTTTCTGCCCAACTACCTGCTTTGGTCTTGCCACACCAAAAACCCATGTAAACAGCATCACGCATTTCTTCTATGCGTTCTATGCCTTCTTGTGTAAAGTAATATGGCTTACGCTTTTCTAATTCCATTTGTCCGGACCTCTCTCAATTAAGACACTAGCATTTTTACCACCAAAGGCGAGTCCGTTCTTGATTGCAAATGTCTTGTTAGTTGGTTGACTTGTTGTTGGTACATGCTCTAAGTCACACTCTTTGATGTTATAATTTGCAGGAATTATGTTATTCTGTAGTGCAAGTACTGTATAACATAACTCTAGCACTCCACACGAACCCATTGTGTGTCCTAGTTTGCTTTTGAAACTTACAACAGGCACTTCAGGAAATAAGTCTTGTGCGGCTTGATACTCGCAGTCGTCTCCTGCAGGTGTACTTGTGGCATGTGCTGAAACGAATGCTAATTGATTCTTATCAAACACTGTCTTTCGCATAGCCCTTTGCATTGACAACTTGATACCAGTGCCTTCTGGGTCAGGTGAAGTTTGATTAGCAGACGAGGCATCATTGCTCTTGCCTACATGATGTATCCATCCATAGATCTTAGCACCTCTGGCTAATGCTTTTTCTTCTGTTTCAATAACAATAGTAGCACTACCTTCGCCCATAATAAATCCATCACGGTTCTTATCAAATGGTGCTGAGTGTGTACCTAATGCTCCTAGACTGTTAAAGTAACTTAGGTTCCATATATCAGTTGGTGCTTCACCGGCGCCGACTACACAATAATCGTAGTCATCATCTTCTAATAACTTGATAGCATAATCTATATTATATAGAGAAGTAGCACAGGCCGCTCCTTGCGTTAGACTGGCGCCGTTGAAGTCCCAATGCTTTGAAATCAATCCACTTGCAAAACTTTGCATCTGTTGTAACTGCTGTCTAGGCTTAATTCGTTTGCCTAATCCACCTAGCCATGCCGCATACTTTAATTTAGTTGGGCCTTCGCTAGTGAGGTTGCTGTATATTACACCAACATTCTTAGAGTGTGGTATATTTTTTAATGCTTGTTGGGTAGTGTGTAGAGCCATTTTGTTTGACTTGTACAACCCATTGTATGTTCCGGGAGGTATAGGAAATAATACATCTTCGGGTTTATCCCATTCGTGGTCGCAATAGAAACACTTTACATTTGCAACTGCGGGGTGCGATTCTCTACAAGGCTCAGGCTCATGTGGCTTGTCACTCATAAAGTTTTCCCAACATTCCTGTGGGTTAGACCCTAGTGAGTCTGCCATTCCGATACTTGTAATTGCTATCCTAGACATCTTTGCTTATATCCTCTTTACCTGTTCTTCTAAATCGTTTGTTATACTTCTGCTTAATCTTCTTAATCTCACCCTTACCCCAAGTGTAAAACTTACGAGACTTTCTACTTAGAGCATCGAATTCATCACCACCTTTCATTGGTATTCTTTGCTTTTTGTTAGGCATGTAACTCTATCCAAACATTTTAGTTAGTATTGTGCTGACAAAAAATAGTATTCCAGCACCATTGAGCAGTATCAATGCTCTGTCATTCCATAAAAATCCTACAATGAACCAACCAGTAACTCCAATAAGACTTAGTGTGATATCGTAGTCTACTAATGCTTCTTTACCACGCATAGTCATTGACGCTAGTATAAATGCACTTGATGTCCATTTGATATACCAACTTAGATCTTGCTTTGGTGTTGAGCTCTTAGAAATTCTATTGCTGTTTCTAATCTCGCCAACTGTAATGCTTTTACCTTTGGGTGTAGTTAGAACTATATCATCGTTGATACGATCAGCCAACGGCTCTTGTATAGTTTCTTCTACTACTGGTTCTTCTGAAGCAAACTCTGGTCTGTTATCCACTTTGCCTCTCCATAAATTGTGAAATAATTCTAACACTTCCTAATGTCCTTGTCTGAGAAACCTCGCACTCCCAAATGGATACGCAGGATCTCTAGTAAACAATGTGGCTGTTAACTTTGTTTGTGCAAAATCTAACATCTCATTGTCAGTTATTAACTCTTTGCCTGTGTACAAGTCGATAACATTCTTATCTCCACCATCGAACTGTACCCAGATATTTTGTATTCTATCCTTAACTGGCGGACTACCTGGTTCATCTATTGCTTGACAAACTGTGTGAACAGTATTCATTCCAGGCATTCCCCTTATACAATAGTTACCTGCTGGCATAGGCGAATCGCCAGGTTTACTGGCTTGTATGGGCTCGCCTAGCCTGAAATAGACAATTGCCATTATGATGAAATCTTATCAAAGGCCTCAGCCATATCGATTTCCTCTCCTGAATGAAATTCACACTTTTCAATTGGCTCTATAGCCTTGATAGACTCACCACTTTCGCTAGTGTATTCTGTTTCAACTAAGAAACAGTTATCCAACAACTTAGGTAAAAATTCAACGGGGACACACAAATTCTTGTATGTCTTAATCACTGCAAACTTTTTGCCTTTCCTCATGCAGACGCCTCCTTGTATGCATCAACGGCTTCCTTGATCATAGTTCTGTACTCGCCCATTAGTGACCAACCCATGTAGTCTCCTGATGATTGAATATCAAAACCATAGCCTGATTTCTCAGACCTATTTGGTCTATAAGAAACTTGGGTGACTGGACCAAATACTATTTTGTAATACTTCTGCTCGTAGTAGTCGCCTCTTTTGTCACCCGATACCCAAAATGCGTTATCGGTTCTAGCAACTGGTCTTAGTTTAGCACCAGTAGTCTTTTCGATAAACTTTTTCATGCTTTCAACAGGTTGATGATCCTTAGAAAGCACAGTTGTGTTCACTCCCTTAATCATTACGCTGCCTCCTTGAAGAACTGCTCAAGCTCTTGATAAGAAAGGATTTGGCCATCAGCCATCAAAAACTGAGATGTATAATCATCTCGCTCTTGACCTTCAAGCATAGTCCACTTCTCAGTCTTCATCTTGATCTCAGAACGCATGTAACCCATTTCGTCGTTGTTGGTTACCTTAGTGGCAGTCCACTCCTGGTGCTCACGGTCGAACACTAGAACGATCGGAGTTTCCCACTCCTCACAGACAACTGCATCGTCATCAGCGATTTCCCAATCGATAATGTACTCCTCAGAAGCAGCATTCTTGTACTCCAAGAGCTTGGTTAGCTCAGGAATACCATTCTGGCCGATCTTGTTGATCATACCAGAAGTAAGACCCTCTACTACATAAGCAGAGCCGCCCTTGTACTTCCAATGAGCTTCAGGACCCTCAACAGGGTATCCATCGTTATCGAACGAATAGTTTTCGCGATATTGAGTGTTAATTACTAGTTTTGACATAAAATTCCTACCTTTTTTGTTAACCTATGTGTATATTATAAGGTCAAAAGGCCACAAAGTCAACCAGAATTACCGCTTTTATTTCAATGACTTAGCCCACATGACTACCAGCATCTACATCTAATCTACGCAATTGTAGGTGCTCTGGGTAGTTGATAGCAAGAACAACTTGCTCTGCTACATCAATTGGTTCCATCAATGGAATGTCTGCTTTCTTGAGCATAGCCATGAACTGTTCTATAGCATCACTTCGTACCCAGTGTGGTCTGATGTTGGTTACTTTGCACATACCTGGCTTCCAAAGCCTACTTAGGTTATAACTTGCTTCGTCTAGCCTTTGCTTGTCGCTTACATAAGGAACCCAACTGTTGAAACCATACATACCAAAGAAGTCAGGATAGTCTCCTGCTGTTGAACTAAGGTTGACAATATGCTTAGGTTGGTTTGCCCATGCTTCGTACATCAAGTACAACAACCTAGGCTGAGCATCTGGTTGCCATGCATTGTTGATCAACACATCACAGTCCATTGCATCCTTTACAATGTTCTTAGGACGCATAACATTATAGCCATTAGTCCTACTGAACCCTACAACTTCGTGTCCTTCACCTTCTAGCAGTTTAAGTATCTCAGCACCAATACCTCTGGTGTGTCCTGTTAATGCTATCTTCATTTTTTATCCTCAGTTTTTCTTACTATCCAAACTACTAATAATGTAAATACCATTCCTGCAAATACATATTCCATACTATTCTTCCTCTTCTAAATGCACACCTGCTAACTTCTGCTGAGCTAACTCTAAGTCTACATTCGCTACTTTAGTTATTGTTGGCAAGGTAACCTTCTTGACGGGCCGAAAGTTTATCAATGCATTTCTGGCATCAACTACTGATTGAAGGCTTTTGCTTACACAGTATTTACTAACTGTTTCATCAGTTGCCCACCAATTCACGGAATGAGGTGGAGACATAAACGGACCTTGTGCAGGCAAACCATATGCACTACCTGGATTAGTTTTACCAAGTTTCTTTAGTTTGCTACTGTTTAATGGTCCAGTCTGTGCAATAGACAAGTCTAAGTATTCAAACTTAAAAGTTGTGAACGAATACTTGCGAACTGCATAGGCATCTTCACCTACATGAACTACTGATGTAGTCTGCTTGTACCACCAATCTCTGATTTGCTTTGCTATTTCTACCATAGATCGAAATACCTCTCAACAAATGAGATAGCATCGTCTTTGGCATCCACAAGATAGCAAGTTATAGTTGCATACAATTGTTTAATTATACTGATAGCACACAGTACTGCTAATTCAATTGAGCATCCGATTATTGCGATAAAAGCCATTAGTGTAAAAATTACAATACCTAAACTTCTTCGCCCCCAATCGTTTTGAATCCCATCAATTTTCTTGTGCGTAAAATTAACAAGACTAGTAATCACATTATTAATCATTGGCATCGCCTTCTCCTATATGAATATAAATGGTTGTCCGATCGCTACGAAAAGATTTATCATCAATACTACAATAATAAATCCAATTACTACTTTTACCAAGAACCCAATTAGGTCCGGTAATACTTTATATGCTATGAGCATTAATGCACATAAGCCAATAAATTCTAACATACTTCCTCCTTCACAAAGTTTAATTCTTGTTCCCAGTTAAGTTTATTACTCTTATAACTAGGACTATTCTTTTGACATATGATAAGTCTACCACCATCCATGTCTAATCTGATACTGTCAGTAACAAAAGTACCACCATTAACATCATGCACCACGGCTTCAATGCCACCGCTCTTGTCTTCAGAGTGCAAGTTTTTAATAAGGAATACTAATTGCTCTTTGGTCATGCTACTGCCTTAACATGTTTACAATTACCACGAAAAGTGTAGCCAGGACACGAACACTTACCATCATCGATAGTGTACACTTTGCCATTGCTACCTTGAACTGTTATAACACCTGGTGCTAACTCTTCTTCACGCTCACCAATCTTGGTAAACTTCCTACGACTCTTAGAGAATTGTTTGCTAGGTGACTTTAATACTTGAACTTCAGCATCAGCACTAACTTGATATGCAACTAGACTACCGGCACCATTGATATGATAAACGCCATTGTTTACCTTGAGGTCACCCCAATCAGTTATTTCTTGCAATATTTCTATCATTTAATGCTCCACATTTATACCAAAAAAGTATCCTAACAAAAAGAATAAAGGACCTATTACAAATAGATCCATTACAAAATGAAGTATAAAGCTCATAGCAAAGATTTCTTTCCAGTGTACTTTGCAGATGTCTAGCCATTCGCTTAACTTCTTTAGCATACAGATTCGATCTCCTGCTGGTTAGCAAACATCAATAGCTCTTGTGCTAACAGCCGAGCTTCTTCGCGAGTTAACTGAACCTTGTTGAAGAACTTGTCTCCGTACTCAGTGATTGCTTCTTCCTTACGCTGAGTGATTTGAATACAAGTGCCACGGTCTTTACCACCAAAGAAACGAGTTTGTTCGATATCAGTTGTGGGTACTTTGCGTAGTTCTGTTGACATAGTCTGTTGCTCTTTTTGTGAATATGCGTATATTATACAGTTTTAAACTCAAATGTCAAGCGAATAAATTGCTTAAAATACAATAAGTTACGCAACCACATACGGTGTGTTCTTCTTGAGATCCCACTTTTCAACTACAGGTAGCCCAAACTCATCCTCATCAACTACCACATACGCAACGGTCTTCTTAACAGTAGCATAGCGATAGCCCTGATCAGTAGCACCTGAACCTACCCAAACGATATGCGGAAAGTCTTCACAGAACACAAAGGAGTCTGGGTTCAAACTATACTCAAAGTAATTACCTACTTCTTTTTCAACGAAGCAACCGATTGGATCTTGCGTATAAGTGTAGTAGCCCATATTGTACTGCCCTTTGCGTGAATATGTGTATATTATACAGTGTAGTACACAAATGTCAATGCAATTAATTGTAATTAATTCAATGACTTAGCAGAATGCTTCAGTGTAGAGGTCTTTTGCAAAGGTTTCGTGTGAGTCTAACCCTAGATGTGTGCCGTCTAGTGCCATGCCTAATTGATGATATTTGTCCATACCAAATGCAATTTTAGTAAATTCTACACGCAAATTGGCATCCAGATCATCCTTGGGTGTGTATTCATTGTAATTTGTTTGAATTAATTTATTATTTTTAGAATAATTATCTTGTATATGTCTAGCCAGCAAATGAAATTCAATCCAGCGATCATATTCTCTATAATAATTAGCAAAATATTGTGCATCTTCCCCGTGCCAACTTCTAACTGGTTTTATTTGTAATGCGTGATCAGTCTTCTCAGTAGGATCAAGTAATATATCTATACGACTTTCCCAGCAAGGCCACATAATTGCTATTGCATCACCTTGAGGAATATTGGAATTAATTATATTATTCCACACTGCTTTGGGTCCAATGCCTGCATGTGAATTATTAATTACAGGAATATTCAACAATTTACTTAAATGTACTGGCCAAGCATACTGCGAAGGCTTAGGTATTGGGTCACCCTTATCATCTATACAGTCAGGTAAGCCGTGACCTAGTGTGTGACTACACCCGAACGTCCACAGCGTCTTCATTTTTGAAGTTCTCCGATGATGATTGTGCCTGCATTTTTGCGTATTTAGAGTTCTTTCCACAAGCTCTTTGGCACGGCGATAAACTATTATCTGTGGTTGTGGCATTTAATTTATTCCAAAATTCATGTTCTAATATATTAATTGGATTATTATCTGCTGTATTATTAAATGAATATCCTGTT
>Ga0206677_10003032_pt1 | contig 14395 bp, 11 predicted proteins | sample M130m12015metaG_FD_155475 | JGI IMG/M metagenome (GOLD analysis project Ga0206677, IMG submission 155475) | Ammonia-oxidizing marine archaeal communities from Monterey Bay, California, United States - M1 30m 12015 | ecosystem: Environmental > Aquatic > Marine > Intertidal zone | place: USA... | reverse complement strand
TACTGGAGCTTCTTCTGCTGGAGCTTCTTCTACTGGAGCTTCCTCTACTGGAGCTTCTTCTGCTGGAACTTCCTCTACTGGAGCTTCTTCTGCTTCAACTGGAGCTTCCTCTGCTGCCTCAGCTGCTGCTGCTTCTGCTTCTGCTGCCTCTTCTGCTGCTTTTTCCTCAGCTTCTTTTGCAAGCTTTGCCTCTATAGCTGCTTTTTTAGCATCAGCTTTAGCTTTTCGAGCATCCATTTTTGCTTTAAGCTCTTCCGGTGAAAGCATTGCTTCCTTAACAAGATATTGAACTCTATCACTTAATTGAGCTCCTTTTGAAACCCATTCATTAATTTTATCTAAATCAACTCTAAGCCTTTCTTCTTGACCTCTAGCCGTAGGATTAAAAAATCCCAATCTTTCAATAAAAGAACCATCTCGAGGACGTCTCTCATCTGCAACTGTTATAAAATAGTAAGGGTTTTTCTTTGCCCCACTTCTAGCTAATCTTATAATTACCATATCTTGTATATATTCTTAATGTTAAAAAAGATGTGTATTTTAGGTTAACCTTGATAATATTGATAGTATTAATAATACAAAATTTAATTTACATCACTTTTTATGAGCTTTATTACCCAAGTTACTATATCTATAGTCCTTTATTTTATAATTAGAGTAGCTTATAGGCACCCAAATTCATTAATTATTGCATCTATAATTTCATCACTGTCTTACATCGCTATGTATTTAGGCTCATATAAAGTTATATCTTTAATGCCAACTGTGCATTTTTTAATTACAGGACTAAGTTTGCTTGTACTTTTCATAGCTTATTATGAAATACTTATTCTCGAAAGAAATGTTAGAAAAATTAAAATGGGAGAATTTTCTAATGCAGAGTCATACTCAATTGAAAAAAACTATAAACTTGTTTCTAAAATTTTAGGTATTGGATTAATATTTTTAAGTTTTGCATTGTTATCAGGTTTTGCAATCCAATCAGTTTTTACAACTAATCTTGCAATAAAGACTTCATTTACATTAGTTGCATTACTTATTTATCTTATTACCTTAATAGGAATTAAATTTTTTAGTTTTCCAATTAAATATGCAATAAGAGGATTATTCATTTCTATGTGGGCTGTCTTATTTGCCTATATCGCAAACTCATATTTGATTTATAATTAATAAATGCAAGACGAATATTCTATATATCTCTTATTTGGAGTACTTTCAGGTCTCTTGATTCTTAGTGGATTCTTTTCTGGATCAGAAACTGGAATGATGGCTGCTAATAAAATTAAATTAAAAAATCTCTCTAAAAAGCCACATAGGGGAGCAAAAAGAGCTCTTAAACTGCTACAAAAACCTGATTTATTATTATCAACTATTTTAATTGGTAATAATTTTGCAAACATTCTTGCGTCAGCAATAGTGACTATAATAATGATTAATTTTTTTGGCGGAAATGTTCTATTAGGATCTATTCTGCTTACTCTTGTTATATTGATCTTTTCTGAAATAACGCCAAAAACAATGGCAGCAATAAAACCCGAGAGCTTTGCAATAAGGTCATCTCTACTTTTGAAGTTGTTACTATTTATTTTTAAGCCCTTAATAGCAATTACAAATCTATTAAGTTCAGGTATTTTGAAACTATTCAAACTAAATGCAAAAGATGCAAATGATAATGATAATCTTAATACACAAGAGCTAAAAACTTTATTAGACGAATCTGGAGACTTAATTCCTAAGCAATATAGAGGCATGTTGTCCTCAATCTTGGGGATGGAGGAGCTTGTGGTCGAAGATATAATGACCCCCACTGCAGAGATTATTGGTTTAGATTTAAATAATAGCTATGAATCAAATAAAAAAATAATCGAATCTACTGAATATACAAGACTTCCGGTATTTAAAGACGAGATAGATAATGAGGTGGGCACCCTTCATCTAAAAGATTCTCACGCATTCCTTGATGCGCTTGAAGTGAGCAAAAATGTTGAAAGTATTCTAAGGACAACTTACTTTGTCTCTCAATCAACTGCATTAATGAAGCAATTAAGAGAATTTCAGTTAAATGGTAAGAGCATGGCACTAGTAGTTGATGAATATGGAGAAATACAAGGATTAATAACTATTGAAGACATCTTTAAAGAAATTGCCGGAAAATTTGGTAATGATAGAGTTGAGCTAGAAAAGGAATTTACAAAGCTTAAAGATGGATCTGTTATTATTGACGGAAATTCAAAAATTAGAGATCTCAATAATTTTTTAAACTGGACTATTCCTGAAGAAAATTCAAAAACAATAAATGGCTTGATTACTGAATATTTAGACCAAATTCCACAATCTAATTTATGCGTACAAATAGAAGGATATAAATTTGAAATAATGCGAATAGATGATAACTCTATCGATAGAATTAAAATTTTTAAAGATAAATAATTAAAAAAATGTCCCTGAAGAATACTATAGTCGTTCCTGTAACTCCTTTTGAGCAAAACTCATCAATCATATTTTGTAAGGAGACTAGTAAGTGTGCTTTTGTTGATCCAGGTGGAGATATTGAAGTTCTTTTAAGCAAAGCTAAAGAAAACAACTTGTTACCAGAAAAAATTCTACTTACTCATGGTCATATAGATCATGCTGGTGGAGCTTCTGAATTATCAGAGATTCTTAACATAAAAATTGAAGGGCCTTCTGTTGAAGATAAATTTCTTTTGGATAGTCTGCAGGATCAAGGTCGAATGTTTGGAATGCAATCAAGAAACTGCACACCAGATTTGTGGTTAAAAGAAGGAGATATAGTTTCTGTCGGCAATATGCTTTTAGAAGTCTACTTTTGTCCTGGGCATACACCTGGTCATGTTATTTTTTATGAAAAAAATACAAAAATTGCACTAGTTGGAGATGTTTTATTTCAAGGATCAATCGGAAGAACAGACCTTCCAGGTGGTAATCATCAAGATTTAATTGATTCAATTAAAAATAAACTATGGCCGTTAGGTAGTGACGTAAAATTTATACCAGGCCATGGACCAAACTCAAGTTTTGGAGCTGAAAGAGAATCAAATGCTTTTGTTTCAGACTCTGTACTTAGCTAAGTCTATTTTTTAGCGTATCTTCCGCCAGAAAGAGTATTTGATAGAAGTTTCATTAAGTATGGCGCATATTTCATCAAGAAAACTATAGTTCTATATCTTTTTCCTGGGATGCAATAAGACTTAGAACTTAGTGTTGCATCTACAGCTTCCTTGGCTACATCTTTAGCATTTAGTTTCATAAATGAAGGGACTTTATCCATAGCATCCTGAACACCACTAGATGTGTGGAATTCTGTAACCACATATCCTGGACAAACAGCGGTTGATGAAATGCCTTTATGCTTATAATTGACATTTAGTGCATCACTAAACCTATTCATGAAAGTTTTAAGAGGTCCGTATAAAACCTGAATAGTTGATGGGGGTGCGAATGATGCGACTGATGAAATAATCATTATTTTGCCAGATTTTTTTTCCAACATATCAGGTATAAATATTTTTGACAGTGCTATTACAGATGTACTTAATACTCTTATATTTTTTTCTTCATCCTCCATGGAGGTTTCATGAAATTGTTTGGGCAGTCCATAGCCTGCATTATTTACTAGTATTTCAACTTCATAGTTTTTTTCTTTACAAAAATTATAAATTTCTTGAGGTGTCTGAGGGGAAGCAAGATCACCAGTTACATAGTCAACATGTACTCCATGATTATCTTGAAGCTCTTTAGAAAGAGCAATTAACCTCTCTTCTCTTCTTGCCGTAAGAATTATATTGAAACCTTTTTTAGCTAGAGTTGTTGCTATTTCGGACCCAATACCTGATGAAGCTCCAGTAATAAGCGCATATGATTTTTTCATTCGTACATACTATCAGTATCCAGTCTTCTAGGATAGAATTAATAAAAAAATTTTGGGTAAAAATATGAAAAATAAAAAATCAATTTTAAAAATGTTTTCAATCATTGTATTTGGATATGCATTAATAGCTTTTTCAGCGAATATATCAGCACAAGAAGAAGATATGCCTGAAAGTATTGAATCCGAAGTTGGTGAAGATTCAGAAGAAGGTGGGGATGATAATGGATCGAGTTTAAAAAAATGTCTCATGAAAGCAAAAAGCATGAAAGACAAGAAAAAATGTCAAAAAGAAGACATGCAATCTGTTGAAGAGTTTATTGAAGATGAGGAATTAGTTCTTATCGAGGGATATCTTAAAGTTTATACAGATGAAGATAAGAGCATGTATTTCTTAAAAATAGACAAAGAAGATTTTGATAAAAGGTTTTTATATTTTGCATATATTATGAATGCACCTCAAGGAAGCACTCTTATGGGTGGACTACCATCAGATGGTAAAGTTTTAGAATTTAGGAAGTTTAAGAAGGATAATATTGGCCTATATCAAATTAATACAAACTATATAAATGGCGATGAAAATAATAATATTGCAAGATCATCTATCACAAATATTACTGAAGCCTTTATAGATTCATTTTCTCCAGTAGCGCAATCAGATGACTCTGTTCTTATTAACGTTAATAAATTTTTTATGTCTGAAAAAATTGAAGCTATTAGTTATATCCCTTCAGAATACAGAGAATTTATATCTGTAGATTATGGGAGACCAGATCCTAAAAAAACATTTATTAATAAAGTTTTTAATAACAAAACAAATACTGCGGTTGAGGTTACTTTTGGGTATTCAAATAAAATGCCCAACTCTGATGCTTTTTCAGTTTCAGCAGTAACTGATCCTAGATATCTATCAATTACAGCAAGGCATATTTTTATTGAAATGCCTGATGACAAATATGAGCCAAGAATTAATGATCACAGAGTTGGGTACTTTGTTAATAAGTCAACAGATTTAACATCTTATGAGAATTACCCTAATTTTGCTTTAATTAATAAATGGAGACTTGAAAAGAAGGATCCAGATGCTGAATTTTCAGAACCAGTTGAACCAATTGTATATTGGGTTGAAAACACAACTCCAGAAGAAATAATACCTGCCGTCGTAGCCGGTATAGAAAATTGGAATATAGCTTTTGCAGAAGCGGGATTTAAGAATGCTATTGTTGCTAAAATACAACCGAAAGATGCCAAATGGGATGCTGCAGATTATGACTATAATGTAGTTAGGTGGTCTTCAGAACCTGATGGGGGTCTTCTTGGTGTTGGACCAAGTGTTACTAATCCATTAACTGGTGAAATCATATCAGCTGACGTTGTAAATAAGCTATTAGCAGTAAAGCTTGGATATAACTACAGGAAGCTATACGGATATACAAAAGATAATGATCCGTTAATGCAATATATAACCAATCTAACTCTTCATGAAGTTGGTCATACACTTGGATTGAGACATAATTTTAGAGGAAGTTATTTATATAGTCCGGATGAAATACATAATAAAGACCTTACTGGTAATACTATTATGAGCTCTGTTATGGACTATGATCCAATTAATATTGCTCCAGAAGGTAAAGAACAAGGAATATTCTTTTCTACTGTTCCAGGGGTGTATGATAAATGGGCTATAAAATTTGGCTACACGCCAAATATGACTGATGATGAAAGACAATCATTATTACTCAGATCAATTGAACCTCAGCTAACCTTTGGTACTGATGAGGAAGCAATGTCTAGGCCTGGATATAACATAGATCCAAGAACTAAAAGATATGACATGAGCAACGATCCTATAACTTATGCTGCAGATCTAATAAATACTATAGATAATAAAATACTTGAGCTACCTGAAATATTTTCTGATGAAGAAAGTTTTAATAACTACACTGATGCTTTTTTCAGATTTTTTAGAACTAAAGGTAGATTTTTGGAAACAGTAGCCCATCAGATTGGTGGTGTTTATATTAATAAAATATCTAGCAGTCAAACTGATCAAACGATATTAAATCCAGTTCCATATGAGAAACAAAAACAAGCAATGTCACTTTTAGCTGAAAAAGTTTTTGCTAATGGAGCTATGAATTACGATGAGTCTATTCTTTCAAATTTAGTATATGAAAGAGGCACAAGGGAAAGATCAAGAAATAATGATCCTGACTTCCATCAGCTGGTTCTTGCAAGTCAAAAAAATATTTTAAGGAATATTCTTCATCCAACTGTAATGAAAAGATTAATTAACAGTTCTCTTTATGGGAATCAGTATTTGCCCAATGAGGTTTTACAAGATCTAAATTCAGCAATATTTATCTCTGGAGAAACGCCAGATACCTTTAAAAGAAACTTACAATCAACATACATTGATTTACTAATAGAGGGTTTTGCAGAGGCTCCATATGATGAAGTTTCTAAGGCAGCGATATTTAATACTTTAAATGAAATTTTGAACTTTACAAAAAGGAACAGAATGAAATCAGATCACTACGGTTTCTTATATTATAAAGTAGATACCTACCTTAATAGTTCTAAATAGCGCCCTCTTTTTTTAATAATTTTAACTTTTCTTCAGCGCCCCCAGGGGCGCTGTAACCTCCTATATTGCCATTTGAACAAATAACTCTATGACATGGTCTTGTTATCGGTTTTGGGTTTTTGCCACATGCATTTGCAACAGCTCTTGAGGCATTAGGCTTTCCAAGATTTACAGCTATTTCTTTATAAGATCTAGTTTCACCATATGGAATCTTATCTATCTCTTTCCATACTGATAATTCAAAATGAGTTGGCATAAGAACTTAATCCCATAAACCAATAAGAGCGAGTGCGTCACCTTCTGACATATTGAAACGAGCATATTTTGGTGTGCTCATTGAAACAAGTTGTTTTGCTATTAAATCATCTGAGATATCGAGACACCTAAGACACAAAACAAGATCTTTTTTAGCATCTTCATTTTCTGTATCTGAGGTTAATTTCTGAGAATAGTAATTTGACTTAAAAACTAACTGTCCCAACTCTATTAATGCCAACTCTTTATCTTCACAATTATCATCTTCATATTTTTCAATTGCATTAATTATCCAGTAATGAGGCTTTGCAACTTTTAATTTTGCTTCATTAACATTTGGGTAAAGTTTTGTATGAGATTTCTCTTTAAACCAATTATCTTCATGCTCAATAATACAAACCTCTTTGAGCTCAAATAAATAATTTTTTAATTCTTTTTTCTCTACATTAAATGGGTACTTCATGCTCATATATTAAATTAAATTACAGCGAAGCAAAAACTTTTTGAATTTTTTCTAATGCCCAGTCAATTTCTGATTTTTTGATCATCAAAGGCGGGGCAAATCTAATAACTGTCTCATGGGTCTCTTTGCAAAGCATTCCCTCTTTCATAAGTAATTTACAAATATCCTTTGCTGGTAATGGTGAATTATTAAGCTCTAGTCCAATCCACAGGCCCTTACCCCTAACTTCTTTTATGAATTTAAAATCAAGTGCCTTGAGTGAATTCAAAAAATGCATGCCTAGTTCATGACTATTCTCTATAAGTTTGTCTTCAAATAAAAGATCGAGTGCTTTACTCGCAACCGCAGCTGCAAGTGGATTTCCACCAAATGTAGACCCATGAGAACCAGGATTAAAGTGGTCCATTACTTCTCTTGAACTCAAAAATGCTGAGACTGGTATTAAACCTCCGCCAAGTGCTTTGCCTAAAATAAGCCCATCAGGAACAATCTCTTCATGCTCATATGCAAATAATTTACCAGTCCTCCCAAGGCCTGACTGAATTTCATCTAAAATCATTAGGATATTATTTTCAGAACATAAATTCCTTAATTGTCTTAACCAACCTTCTCTAGGAATTATAATTCCGCCCTCACCTTGAATAGGTTCAACAATAATAGCGCAGGTATTTTTCGTTATTGAGTTTTTGATAGATGTTATTGATTTTGAGCATTCATTACTACAAGAACAATCACCACAATAATCAGCAGTAACAAAACCATCACTAAAAGGACCAAAACCTTTTTTATATTCTTTATCCGAAGAAAAACCAACAATAGTTGACGTTCTTCCATGAAAATTTCCATCAGCAACAATTATTTCAGCTTTGTCATTTTCAATACCTTTTGTGAAGTATCCCCATCTTCTTGCGGCCTTAATTGCTGTTTCAACAGCCTCTGCTCCGGTATTCATTGGCAAAATAGCTTCAAAACCTGAAAGTTTGGAGAGCTTTTCAAGATAGCCAGCAAAAGGTTGTGTGTAGAATGCTCTTGATGATATAGCAAGCTTTTGAGCTTGTTCATGCAATGTACGTACTAATTTTGGATGAGAGTGTCCATGACTTACTGCAGAATAAGCCGACATCATATCCAAATATTTATTTCCATCAATATCCCACAAATAAGCACCCTCACCTTTCTCTAAAACTACAGGTAAAGGAGAATAATTTGATGCACCATATAGTGATTCTTTTTCAAAATAATCTTTTTGTAATGTCTCTTTCATAGGTGTATTCTATGCTCAATGTTGAATAACCTCTAGGTAAAAATTCTATGAGTAGCCAATCTACAAATAATATTTTAATGATCAAGCCTGCAATTTTTTATAAAAATATACAGACAACTGAATCAAATCACTATCAAGATGAGAGTGAAAGTGAAGATATAAAGATAACTACAATCAAAGCAATTAAAGAATTTAATGACTTAAAAGCAAAAATTGAAAGTCATGGTATTCAAATTTCTTCATTTGAAGGAAGTAACCATTGTCCTGATCATATATTTCCAAATTGGTTTACAACATTCAGTGATAAAAGCATGCAAATTTTTAGTATGCTAGCTCCAAATAGAAGGACTGAAAAAACTCCTGAAATCATTTCTGAGCTTCTTAAATCCTATAGTCTTACCAAAGATTACTCCTCTTTTGAGGATAAAAATATGTTTCTAGAAGGCACGAGTAGTATGGTGTTTGATAGAGTTAATAAAGTTATATATTCTGGCTTATCTCCAAGAACTAATAAGGACTTGCTTGAATCATGGTGTCAAGAAAATTCATATGATCTAGTTATAGTTGAAACAGAAAGTCATAAAGGCGGACCCATATACCATACTGATGTTTTTATGTTTATTGGTACAAATGTAATCGGCATATGTTTTGAAGTAATCAAGCCAGAATACCGAAACTTAATTAAGGAAAGAGTCAGCAAGTACCATGAGGTTATGGAGATTACTAGAGAGCAAATTTTAGATTTTTGCGGTAATGCACTAGAGGCAAAAGATAAAGATGGAAATCTATATCTAATAATGTCCTCAAGAGCTTTTAATGCTCTAAATAAAAATCAATTAAAAACCCTCAATGGATTTTATAAAAATATAATTCATTCGGATCTTCCAACTATAGAAAAATATGGCGGTGGGTCTGCAAGATGTATGTTGTCTGAACTCTTTTAAGAGCCTTCCTTAACATATTCAGTAACTTGCTTAATTCCTCCCAAAGGAAAAAAGTGAACTTGCTCAATATTAAAACTTGGATTTTCATTTTTATACAAAGCTAGCTCTTTGAGAACAGTATCTGGTTTATATGGCTTGAGAAGTTTTGTGATATCTTTTGCTCTTTTTTGTAATACCTTTATAGAAGCCCCAACACCACATTCTACTGAATATTTAATTAATGTTTGTAGTTTAGCTGGTCCAGCAATTCCAATATGTACAGGTATATCAATACCCTCTTCTTTGATACTATTTATCCATTTTATTACTGGCTCAGATTCAAAACAGAATTGGGTAGCTAGAGCAATGCTTGCATCTGTTCTTTTTGAGAACTCATTTTTCCAAGATAAAGCACCGGAAACATTTTTATTAGAACCATCAGGATCTATATCTTTGTTGCCTTCTGGATGGCCTGCTACATGAATTCTTTTAAATTCATTTCTATCAAATAAACCTGTTTCAATCAATTGTATTGATGAATCAAAGTCTCCATAAGGCTTATTTGCCCCTCCAGCTATAACTAGAGCTTCTTCAACATTAGCTTCATTTTTATATCTCTTAATCCATTCATCTAGCGTATTTGAGTTTTGGATTATCCTGGCAGGAAAGTGTGGCATAGCAACAAAACCATCATCGTAAATTTTTTTTGCAGTAGCTACCATCTCATCTATAGGAGTACCCTCTATATGAGCAATATATACCCTAGTTCCTTTGGGCAAGACACCAGCAAAGTTTTCAATTTTTGATGCAGCTTTTGGTGTTACTTCTATTGAGTAGCCATCTAGGAATTTAGTTATTAAATTTTCGGACATGTCTTATTTTATACAAATGATGATAAAAAGTACTATGTAAATTTAAGTTTTGTAATCCAGCTATATAAATATCAATTTTTATTTTTCAACTGGTATTAAGTGGGTAGATTTAACCTCTTCCATTACTGCATAAGTATGTGTTTGAGCAATACCCTCAATTGCAGCTAATTTTTCTCCTAAAAAAGTACGATAAGTTTGCATACTTTCAGTTCGAATTTTTATCAGATAATCAAATCCCCCAGCAACCATAACGCATTCTACAACTTCATCTAACTGAAGCATGCGTTTATTAAAATTATCTAAATTTTTTGTTGCAGTTCTCTTTAAAGAAACCTCAATATAGGCCACCAGAGCTGCATCTAGTAACTCAGGATTTAAATGAGCTACATACTCTTTGATATAGCCATGTTTTTCTAAATTACGCACTCTTTCAAGGCAAGGTGAAGGACTCAGATGAACTTGATCAGCTAAATCTACATTAGAAATTCTTCCATCATGTTGCAAAATATCAAGAATTTTTATATCAATTCTATCTAAGATTTTTTTATTAATCGCCATTTGTATAGTCCTTTTAATAAAGCATATTTATATAGTTAATTAGTATTATACAATTATATATTTGTTAATTTCATATATTAACAATACATAATATTGTTAATATTATATATTACAGAAGCAAATGCTATAGAATATTTTTTAAAATTCAACAAATCATTACTATTTTAGCCTTATGCATTTACCTAAAAATATTGATACCAAAAATTCGATGCGCAATACAATACGTAAATACTATCGTGCAGATGAGGATATGGTAGTAAAGGAATTATTGCCTTTGGCTGAACTATGCAGTTCAGTTCAAATTAAAGTTGATACAAAAGCAGTTGAACTTGCAAAACAGGTAAGATGTACAGCTCAAAAAAGTGGCAACATACAGAATCTTTTAAACCAATATGCCCTATCCACTGATGAGGGCATTGTTCTTATGTGCCTGGCTGAAGCTTTATTGAGAGTGCCTGATAGCACAACAGCTGATCGTCTTATAAGAGACAAGCTTCTTACTGGAAACTGGTCCTCTCATATTGGAAGTAGTGAATCTTTTTTTGTAAATGCTTCATCATGGGGTTTACTGCTATCAGGAGAGGTTGTTAGTTTTAATAAGGAAGATCAGGAAATACATATCAACAATCTTAAAAAATCTATAGGCAAATTAGGTGAGCCTGTCATTCGTATCGCCATGCGACAAGCAATGGGTATTATGGGAACTCAATTTGTATTGGGTAGAACTATTAAAGAGGCTGGAAGCCGAGCTAAAAAAAAGGAAGTTGAAGGTTATCGTTATTCATTTGATATGTTGGGCGAAGCAGCAAGAACAATGGAAGATGCAGATATTTACTTTAATGCATACAAAGAAGCTATAAAACACATTGGTGAATCATCTCGAAATCAAAATGTTTATGATGGAGCTGGTATATCTGTAAAACTATCTGCAATTCATCCTCGTTATGAATTCATCAAAAGTGATCGGCTAATGGAAGAATTAGTTAATCGTCTAAAAGATTTAGCCGTCATGGCTAAGGAGCGCAACCTTGGTTTCACAATAGATGCAGAAGAAGCTGATCGACTTGATATATCTCTTGATATTATTGAAGCTATTTTTACAGACCCAGATCTTGATGACTGGCAGGGTTTTGGAATGGTAGTTCAGGCATACCAAAAGCGTGCACTTCATGTATTAAATTGGGCAATAGAACTAAGTCAAAAAAATAATAAAAAAATGATGATTCGTCTTGTAAAAGGCGCTTATTGGGATAGTGAAATAAAAATTGCTCAAGTTGATGGTTTATCTGGATATCCAGTGTTTACCAGAAAAGCTTCTACTGATATTAACTATCAAGCTTGTGCTAGTTTATTGCTCAATAATAGAAATACTATATTTCCTCAATTCGCAACTCATAATGCTTATTCTGTTGCTTATATTTTAGAGCGTGCCGGTGAAGATTTAACTGGTTTTGAGTTTCAGCGATTACACGGAATGGGTGAAGGTTTGTATGATGAAATTATGACAGAACAAAGTATACCTGTGCGTATTTATGCCCCTGTAGGTGAGCATAAAAGTTTATTAGCCTACCTCGTGCGACGTTTATTAGAAAATGGTGCAAATTCTTCTTTTGTAAATAATATTGTTGATGAAAGTATATCTCTCAAAGAGCTTGTTGAAGACCCTGTTAAAAAAATTCAGAGCTGGTCACAAATCACTAACCCTAACATACTTTTACCAATAGATATCTACGGCAGTAATAGACGTAATTCTGCTGGAATAGATTTAACGGATGTTGATCGTATACAGGAATTATCTAAAACTATTATGGCTTGGGAGAAGGATAATATAATAGATAATCTAGTCACTCCTCAAAACTCTATATCTTCATGCAACCCAACGAATAACAAAGAGGTTTTGGGGTTTGTTCGCAGAACTTCTATCGAACAATTAGAAAATAAGCTTGATGCAGCTAATCAAGCTTATAAAGATTGGTCATCTATCTCAATAAAGCAGCGTTCTGATTGTTTGAAACTTTTTGGAGATAAGTTAGAGCAACATATGGATGAGTTTATAGCCCTATGTACTAAAGAAGCTGGCAAGATCGCCATTGATGGTGTCGCTGAGGTTCGTGAAGCTGTTGATTTTTGTCGATATTATGCAGATCAAGGTGAAAAGGTTTTTAGTGCACATGCTGATTGGGAGAAGGATGGTGAATTAGAATCAAGAGGTGTCGTTTTGTGCATAAGCCCATGGAACTTTCCATTGGCAATTTTTATAGGCCAAATTACAGCAGCTCTTGCAGCTGGAAATAGTGTGCTTGCGAAGCCTGCTGATTCTACATGTTTAATAGCTTCTCGAGCAGTTGAACTAATGATGGAATGTGGATTTCCTGAAAATGTGGTTCAGCTCATCCTGACACCAGGAAAAGTTGTAGGAGAAAACCTATTGCCTGATGAACGTATATCAGCTGTTATGTTTACGGGTTCAACTGGTGTAGGGAAATGGATATCACAAAAGCTTGCAGAAAGGACTGGGCCACGTATTCCTTTAATAGCTGAAACTGGTGGTCAGAACTGTTTGATTGTTGATTCAACAGCACTCCCCGAACAGGTTGTTGATGATGTTATTTCATCTGGGTTTCAAAGTGCAGGCCAAAGATGTTCAGCATTAAGGGTATTATTTTTGCAAGATGATATTGCTGAAGAGATTATTCAAATGATTATTGGTGGCATGAAAGAACTTCACGTTGGCGACCCTGCAAATCTTAGAACTGATATAGGTCCTGTAATAGATCAAAAAGCATTATCAGCTCTTAAATCACATAGAGAATTTATGCAAAATAATGGCAGACTTCTCTATAAGTGTGAGCTTTCAAATGAATGCAGTAATGGAACTTTTTTTGCACCACATCTTTATGAAATAGAGAATATTGGTATTCTTAAACAAGAAGTTTTCGGTCCAGTGATTCATGTTGTACGTTATAAAGCAGATGAATTAAATCAAGCTCTTGCAGATATTAACAGTACTGGTTTTGGTTTAACTTCTGGAGTTCATTCGCGTGTTCAAACCACATCTGAAAAAGTTATAAAGACAATTAATGCCGGGAATATCTATATAAATAGAAATACTATAGGAGCAGTGGTTGGTGTCCAACCCTTTGGAGGTCAGGGCTTGTCTGGTACCGGACCAAAAGCTGGAGGCCCATCTTACGTTTATAGGTTGGCAAAACAAAAACTTATTAACCATAATCAAAAATTAGAAAATGAATTAGATTTTAATTTCTCAAATATTAAGCCTGAACAAGAAATTAAAAAAGGCATAATGCCTAGTTTGCTCACTGAAAAGCACAAACAGCTTCATGATCATATAAGCAGCCGACTTAAGAAAGTTAAAGCCTTCATCGACCTTTTACTAAATGATAACTCTTTAGAACTTCCTAATAATTTTATTAAACAAATAGATTTGATGATAAACGAAGTCATAACACATCAGATTGAACCATTAACACTTCAGGGCCCTACCGGAGAATTAAACCAACTAATTTTACAAGAAAGAGGCTCTTTAATTTGTATTCATCAAGGTGATGAGAATTTTGTAGATTCTC
>Ga0206677_10003031_pt1 | contig 14398 bp, 17 predicted proteins | sample M130m12015metaG_FD_155475 | JGI IMG/M metagenome (GOLD analysis project Ga0206677, IMG submission 155475) | Ammonia-oxidizing marine archaeal communities from Monterey Bay, California, United States - M1 30m 12015 | ecosystem: Environmental > Aquatic > Marine > Intertidal zone | place: USA... | reverse complement strand
TAACGGTAGATTTTAGCACTGTGAGATTCCATCGACGCGAAACTAAAAAACGCGCTTTATCTCCATCGACCGCTTGCGCCACCTGCGACGAGCGGTGTCGCGCTAAATAATGCTATTGAAACACGAAGGGAGAAGCGGATGACCACCGCCACATTCCAAGAAACCGAACCCTCAAAACAGCAATTGCACGCGCTGGCGCAGATTGTGGCGCGCGGCGACGATGGCCCGTTTCAAATGGTCAATATTATCCAGTATAAATTCCAAGCCGACTATCCGGCGGACATGGACGCGCCCGCGCGCACGGGGCGCGAGGCCTATGGGGAATATGCAGCCATTGTGGGCCCGCTTATTTTTGCTCTTGGCGGCTCGGTGGCGTTTCGCCAAGAGGTGGAATTGGGCTTCGTGGGCGAGCAGCCAGCCGATGAGGTGATTATCATTCACTACCCCTCGCGCCAGGCCTATCTCGACATGTTTCACAGCCCCGCCTATCAAGAGGCTATTGTGCATCGCAAGGCGGGTTTGGTATACCGAACGCTGTTTGCGTGTTCTGCGCCGCTCGAAAATTTTTCTAAATAACCCGATAATTTTTTCAATATAGAAAGTCCCCGATGTCTAATGAGCTTGAGTTTCAAAACGTCTGCGTTGCCCGCGAGGCCAATGTTTATTTTGACGGCAAAGTCACCAGCCGCACGATTACCATGCCCGATGGCAGCCAGAAGACGCTCGGCGTCATGCTGCCGGGCGAGTATGAATTTGGCACCCAAGCCGCCGAGGAAATGGATATTTCGTCCGGCGACTTAGACGTGCTTCTGCCCGATGCCGATGACTGGGTAAGCTTCACGGGCGCTTGCGTATTTCACGTGCCGGCCGAGGCCAGCTTTAAGTTGAAAGTCCATAGCATCACCCATTATTGCTGCACGTATTTGCGCTAGACGCCTCTCGCCAGCCTCTCGCTAGCCTTGCGCCGGCGGGCTGGCTGATTTATGTTTTAAGCGAATTTATCAGCTGTTCGTCCGCTTGGTTTCAGGCGGCTTGCCAACAAAGTGGGACTTATTTTATGACGATGACTGTTTATCTATCGGGCGAAATTCACACCGATTGGCGCGACCAGATTGAGCAAGGCTGTGCCAAGCAAAATCTCGATGTGACCTTTACCTCTGCGGTTACCAACCATGAAGCCAGCGATGCGGCGGGCGATTTTTTGGGCGCCGAAGACACTCAATTTTGGCGCGACCATAAATCGGCCAAAGTAAATGCCATCCGCATTAAAACCCATCTCGAGCAATGCGATGTCGCGGTGGTGCGCTTTGGCGATAAATACAAACAGTGGAACGCGGCTTTCGATGCGGGCTATTGCGCCGCCCTCGGCACGCCCTACATCACGCTGCACGATGAGGACATTATCCATCCGTTAAAAGAAGTCGACGCCGCCGCCATGGCTTGGGCGACAACGCCCGAGCAAGTGGTGGAACTGCTCACTTACGTGCTGACGCAAGACTAGAGGCTGCGCGCTTGTGGGCGCTGATTGTCTCCAATAAAAACCAAAAGGGGTCTCATGCCGTTGAAAAATTTCCATCTCCTGACGCCGATGATTGGCACGTCTGGCCAACCGAAAGCGGAAGATTTTGCGCTTCTGGCAGGCGAGGGCTATGAGGTGGTGGTCAATCTGGCGATGGCCGATAGCGACGATGCGATTGCCGAGGAAGGCCAATTGGTCAGCGCGCAGGGCATGAGCTATCTGCATATGCCAGTCCCGTTTGACGCGCCCACAGCCGAGCATTTGCGCCAATTTTGTCGTCTGATGGAGGCGCTGGAGGGGCGTAAAATTCTGGTGCATTGCCAAGTCAACGCGCGGGTTTCGGCTTTTATGTTTCAATATTTAACCCTGACAAAAGGGGCGAGCGAGGCAGAGGCCACCACGCCTTTGCTGACCAAATGGTTGCCGCAAATGGATGCCGTCTGGCAAGGGTTTCTGGCCATTCAAGCGGATGAAATCGCATGACGCGCTCACACCTCGGCGGCTGCCATTGTGGGGCGATACGCTTTGAGGTGACACTCGATGCAGCCTCGCTTGCCGAGGGGATTTACCGCTGCAATTGCTCGCTCTGCCGCAAGAAAGGCATTGTCATGAAGCCCATGCAGGCAGAAGCTTTTCGGCTGCTGGAAGATAGCCAAGCGCCGTCGACCTATCAGTGGAATAAAAACATCGCGGCGCATTATTTTTGCCAGACTTGCGGTGTCTATACCCACCATCGCCGCCGCCGCGACCCAAGCCAAATCAGCGTGAATTATGAATGTTTAGACGGCGTCGAAACCCCAGTCGCCGCGCGTATCGGTCTGGCCAATGGCGCGGAGCATGATTAGATGGAAATAAGAATTTTTCAGCCAGCCGACACGCAAGCCGTTATCGACCTTTGGCAAGCCTGTGGTTTGCTGCAACCGCATAATAATCCGACACTCGATATTGAGCGCAAATTAAGCCAGCAAGCCGAGCTGTTTTTTGTGGGCGAGCAGGCGGGGGCGATTATCGCCTCGGCAATGTTTGGTTATGATGGGCACCGTGGGTGGGTGAATTATTTAGCCGTCGCGCCGACGCAGCAAAAACAAGGCCATGCCCAAGCCATGATGCAGCGCGGCGAGAGCGAGCTGGTGGCTTTGGGTTGCCCCAAGCTGAACCTGCAAGTGCGGAAAAGTAATTTGGCGGCAACGAAGTTTTACCTAGCCTCTGGCTATGCAGAAGATGACGTGGTTTCTTTCGGAAAGCGGCTGATTAAAGACTAAAGCAGGGGGCAAAATTTGCGGCCTCAAACGCAATTGCGCTTTGGCTTTATTTCGGCTAGTTTCCGCGACAGTTAAAGCCATTTGACCCTGATTTATAGAGAACCTTATGTCTGTTCAAAAGCGTATCCAACGCATCACCGTGCCCGAGCTTATGGCGCGCAAAAAACAGCAGCCGATTGTCTGCCTGACCTCTTATCACGCCCACACGGCGGCGCTCATCGACCCGCATGTTGATTTGCTTTTGGTCGGCGATAGCCTCGGCATGGTTATGTATGGCATGGAAAACACGCTGGGCGTGACGCTGGATATGATGATTGCCCATGGCGCCGCCGTGGTGCGCGGCTCGTCGCAAGCCCTTGTGGTGGTCGATTTGCCGTTTGGCACCTATGAGGAAAGCCCAGCACAAGCGTTTCACAATGCCGCCCGCACGATGAAAGAAACCGGCTGCCAAGCAGTCAAACTAGAGGGCGGCGAGCGCATGGCAGAAACCGTCGCGCATCTCACCCAACGCGGCATTCCGGTGATGGGCCATATCGGCCTGACACCGCAAAATGTGAACGTCATGGGCGGGTTTAAAACCCAAGGCCGCACCAAAGACCAATGGCCACAACTCGAAAGAGACGCCAAAGCTCTGGCCGAGGCCGGCGCTTTTTCCATTGTTTTGGAAGGCATTGCCGCCGAGCTGGCCGATAAGATTTCAGCCGCCATCGATACGCCAACCATTGGCATTGGGGCTTCGGCGGGCTGCGATGGGCAGATTCTCGTGACCGAAGACATGTTGGGACTATCGCCAAGCGTGCCGAAATTCGTCAAAGAGTTCGCCACTCTCGGCCAGCAAATCGCCACGGCGGCGGAGAGCTATGCCAATGATGTTCGCGCGCGGAAATTTCCCGAAGCGCAGCATACTTATGCTATGAAAGTTACCAATAAAGATTAGGACGCAACGTCCATGACCCAAACGCCAGCCGGAGACACACAGTGAGTGACATTTTTGACGAAGTAAGCGCCGAATTGCGCCGCGATAATATGGGCGCAGCCTGGAGCAAATATGGCCGCTATGTCATCGGTGCGGCTGTGGCCATTGTGCTGCTGGTTGCCACGGTGATTATCGGATCTAATTATGTGCGCGGCCTCGAAGAAGCCGCCTCCCAACGCTATGACGCGCTGCTGGAAAGCTTGGCCGAATTGGACACGCAAGAAAAAATCGCGCCGCTGGAGGCTTTTGCCGCCGCCGAAGACAATGGCTATGGCGCTTTGGCACAATTCACCGCCGCTTTGGCGCATGCCGAGCAAAGCCAAACCAATTCGGCTTCGGCCGAGGCGGCTGTGGCGGGTTTTGATGGGCTGGCGACGAATTCGAGCCTGCCAGACAGCCTGCGCGATTTGGCCAAATTGCAGGCGGCGATTGTTTTGCTGGATAGCCAAGCTGGCCTCGAAACCATCGAATTGCGCTTGGAAGATTTGCTCGATGATGACAATGGTCTGCAACCGATGGCGCGCGAGACGATGGCGCTGGCCTATATGAGCTATGATAAACCGCTCAAGGCGCGCGAATTGTTTAAAGCGCAAATCGGCGATGCGCGGGTGACCTCGCTGACACGCGAACGCGCCAGCATTATGCTGGAAAGCCTATCCGGCGCGCTGACCCCGCCTGTCGCCAATATACCAGCTGCCTCCAAAGCCAAGAAATAGGGTATTTGCTCATGCCGTTGCGCTCTCTCCGCTCTGTATTCTTTTCCACTGTTTTGGCCAGTGCGCTGGTGGCGTGTGGCGGCGATGCCGAGAAAGCGAAATTCGACGGCGACCGCATTTCGGTTTTAAACTTTGAGACCACGTTGCGCGAAGACCCGCGCCTGCGCGACCAACAGGTGCGTATTGTGCCGGCCTTTCGCAATTCCGCTTGGGCCAATGCGGGCGGTTTTGCCAGCAATGCCGCCTATCACCTCGAGCTAGATGGCTTGGGCGAGGGCTTTAAAGTCGATATGGTGCGCGGCAAGGCCAGCCTGAGCGTCTTAAAAGCGCCGCCCGTGGTGGCCGATGGCAAAGTGTTTGCGTTGGGAACCGATTTAAACGTGGTGGCCGTAGATGCCAAAACCGGCGCGCCCGTGTGGACGCAATCTGTGTTGGCGCAATTTACCGAACGCAATTTTAGCCTGACGCGGTTTTTCAGCCGTAAAGAAAAACCCGCCCGCGTGCGCGATGGGTTTGGCGGCGGCGTGGCTTATGCGGGGGGGCGCCTTTTCGTCACCACAGGTTTTGGCGAAGTGGTGTCATTGAATGCGACGACTGGCGACATTATTTGGCGGGTGCAAAACCTCGTGCCGTTTTCCAATGCACCGACCTATAGCAATGGGCGCATTTACGTGGCCTCGCAAGACAGCCGTCTGCAAGCTTTCAACGCCGAGGACGGCACGCGCATTTGGGAACATTTGGCGATTAAAGAAGCCGCGACGATTGTCGGCGCGACCAGCGTTGCGGTGAATGAGCAAGTGGTTGTGGCAGGCTTTAACTCTGGCGAAGTGGTGGCGCTCAGCCCGGTGAACGGGCAAGAGGCATGGAGCGAAACGCTGACCAGCCGCGCCACGCAAATTACGCCGCTGTCGCAATTGAACGCCATTGTAGGACGCCCCGTCATCGACCGCGACCGGGTTTATGTGACCAGCCATGGTGGCCGCACGGCAGCGATTGATTTACGCAGTGGCGAGCGCGTGTGGACGGCCGATGTCGGCTCCATTGAGACGCCTTGGGCTATGGGCGATTATGTTTTGATTATGTCGCTGGACGGCGAATTGGTCAGCCTCTCGCGCGAGCAGGGGCGGGTGCGTTGGATTGCTAATTTGCCAGCCTATAAAAATGCAGACAAACGCTCTGACCGCATTCGGTGGGCGGGGCCGGTTTTGGGCAGCGGAAAAATTATTCTCGCTTCCTCCGATGGCCGCTTGGTCAGCGTCGACCCGACCAATGGGGAAGTGAACGAGTTTCTCGACATTGACGAGCCGGTGAGTATGCCGCCCGTGATTGCCGACGGTATTTTGTATGTGTTGAGCGATGAGGGCAGCCTCATTGCCCGTAAATAGGAGCGCGCTATGATCGCGCCATTTGTTCTCGCCATTGTGGGGCGACCCAATGTGGGTAAATCGACCCTGTTCAACCGCCTCGTCGGGCGCAAATTGGCCTTGGTCGATGACCAGCCAGGGGTTACGCGCGACCGCCGTTTTGGCGATGCGCGGCTCGGCGATTTGCGGTTTCAAATTGTCGACACGGCGGGTTTTGAAGAGGGTAAAACCGGCTCGCTAGAAGCGCGTATGCGCGCCCAAACCGAGGCCGCCATTGGCGAGGCCGATATGGTGCTGATGCTCACCGATGCCCGCGTTGGCCTGCTGCCCGAAGACGAGTTGTTCGCGCGGCTTTTGCGCAAGGCCGATGTGCCGGTTATTTTGGCCGGCAATAAGTCGGAAAGCAAAGCCTCCGAGACGGGGCTGAACGAGATGTATAGTTTGGGGCTAGGCGAGCCGATTGCGCTCTCGGCCGAACACGGCCACGGCACGGATGATTTATATACCAAAGTGCGCGATGCGATGGACGCCCATGCGGAAGCGCATAAAGGCGACTATGTCGATGCGGAAGACGAAGACGAGGACGCCGATTTCGACCCCGATATGCCGTTTGAAGATGACCCCGATAAGCCGCTAAGGGTGGCTATTTTGGGGCGTCCGAATGCGGGTAAATCGACTTTAATTAACTATATTCTAGGCCAAGACCGTCTGCTGACGGGGCCAGAGGCGGGCATTACGCGCGATAGTATTTCGGTCAATTGGACATGGGAAAGCGACCATGCGCCCAATGGCGCGCGCCCGATTACGCTGTGGGATACGGCTGGTGTGCGGCGCAAATCTCGGGTTACCGAGAAGCTGGAAAAGCTTTCTGTGGCGGATGGCTTGCGCGCGGTGAAATTTGCCGAAGTGGTGGTGCTTTTGGTCGATGCGACGACGCCATTTGATAAGCAAGATATTCAGCTGGCCGATTTGATTGAGCGCGAAGGCCGTGCGCTGGTGGTGGGTATCAATAAATGGGATTTGAAACTCGACCGCAAAGAAGTGCGCCAAACCATTAATGATGCGCTGCTGCGCACCATGCCGCGCCTGCGCGGGGTGCCGGTGATTATGATGTCGGCGCAAACGGGCAAGGGCGTCGAGCAATTGATGCCAGCGGTGCAAAAGCAATATGAGATTTGGAACGCGCGCATTGGCACGGCGAAATTGAACAAATGGCTGGGCGATGTCATCGACCGCCATCCGCCGCCTGCCGATAAGGGTCGGCCTGTGCGTCTGCGCTATATCACGCAAGCCAAAGCGCGCCCGCCCACTTTTGTGACGTTTTCCAGTCGCGGCCATGCGGTGCCAGAGAGCTATCAGCGGTATCTGGCGAATAGTCTGCGCGAGACGTTTTCTTTGGACGGCGTGCCATTGCGTATTTTTGTTCGCAAGGGCAAAAACCCTTATGAAGACCGCTAGGGTTTTTGGTTGGCGATAAGTTAATTACAAAAAAATATCTAAAATTAACCCTCTTTTAGGGGGGATTGCTGTCTTCTATGTTTTATGAAACTAGAAACTCAGAAAAGACAGCCGATGGAAATCGTAAGAAATCGCCAACGCCCTCGCTGCGCCGTGTGCGCTTCCTCTGCCATTACGTTAGATGGCGTTTGCCTTTGGCACGCCAATTCGCAGACATGGCGGGTGACGCAACCAGAACTAAAACAAAGCGCCGACGGCTCGTTCCGCCCCAGCACGAGCGGCCATAATTTCCGCTGCCAAGACTGCGAAGCCGACGTGGGCGTTCGGTTTGGGCGACTTTAGATATCTGGTCGGCAGTAGTCACTCATCTTTCCCACAATGCACGCAAGCGACGACTTTTTCGTAATATCTCGCGGCGCTTTTCAGCGCCGTGTCTGGGGTGACGTGGCTGCCTAGGTCGATGCGGTCTGGGTCTTGCACCAGCAGGCCGCAGCCTTCTTGATGCACTTCATAGGCGCCGTCTTCTAACGGTTTTGGATTGATGTAATAAAATGACATGGCGTTTCCTCTTTTTGTTATTGGAGGAAAGCTTGCCACCCAAAGTCGGCAAAGGCCAGCAGGTTATTTTTGAAAGTCGATAATCTCGCCGGTGCGCGTCTCACTCGGCGACAATAACTGCAAGAAAAGCGGCGCCACATCGGCCGGCGTGGGCAAAGTTTCGGGGTCTTCGCCCGGCATGGCTTGCGCGCGCATCGCCGTGCGAATGGGGCCGGGCGACAGCAAATTGGCGCGCAAGGCGTCGTTCGCATGTTCGTTCGCCCAAGTTTTCACCAGCGCATCTAAGGCCGCTTTGGTGGTCGCATAGGCTCCCCAAAACGGGCGGCATTTATGCGCCGCCCCCGAGGTGGTAAACACCGCGCGCGGCGCTTCGGCTTGCAGCAAAAGCGGCTCCATGGCGCGGATGAGGCGCGCATTGGCCGTCACATTTACCGCCATGGCTTTGTCGAATTCTTTCGGGTCAATGTGCGAGCTGGGCGTCATCGGCCCCAAAACGCCCGCATTGCCAACCAGCATATCTAATTTGCCAAAGCGCTCGTTTAAGCTGGCGCCCAAGCGGTCGAGCGCGTCGCCATCGGTCACATCCATCGGCACGCCGGTGGCTTCGCCGCCGCTTTTGGAAATCGTGTCATATAGCTCTTCCAGCGCGCCTTGCGTGCGCGACAGCAGCAAGACATGCGCGCCAGCCGCCGCCAGACTTTGCGCTACCGCCCAGCCAATGCCACGCCCTGCGCCCGTCACGAGGGCTAATTTACCTGCGAAATCATGCCCATGCGCGGAGGCGGGCGCCATTGTGTCGGTCATGGTTAACCTTGTTCAGAAAGAAGAGAAAGCTGATGCAAATGGTCGCCGCCGTTTTGGTCGGCAAGGCCGGTCGGATATTCGCCAGTGAAGCAATGGTCGGTAAATTGCGGGCGCTCGGCGTTGCGGCCATCGGGATAGCCCATGGCTTGATACAGGCCGTCGACGCTTAGGAAGGCCAGACTGTCGGCGCCGATATATTTGCACATGGCATCCAGCGAATGATTGGCGGCCAGCAGATGCTCTTGGCTCGGCGTATCAATGCCGTAAAAATCGGGGTGCGTGATGGGCGGCGAGGCGATGCGCATATGCACTTCTGTGGCGCCAGCTTCGCGCATCATCTGCACGATTTTCACCGAAGTCGTGCCGCGCACAATGCTGTCGTCGATGAGGATGACGCGCTTGCCATCGACTTGCGCGCGATTGGCATTATGTTTCAGCTTCACCGAAAAGGCGCGAATGGATTGCGTCGGCTCAATGAAGGTGCGGCCAACGTAATGATTGCGGATGATGCCCAGCTCAAACGGAATTTTCGACGCTTCGCCATAGCCAATCGCCGACGGCACGCCGCTGTCTGGCACGGGAATAACCACATCGGCCTCGACGCCGCTTTCCTCGGCCAGCTTCCGCCCGAAAGCTTTGCGGCAATCGTAAACGCTTTTGCCGTTAATCAGGCTGTCGGGGCGCGAGAAATAAATATATTCGAAAATGCACGGGCGCGGCTCGATGGGCGGGAAAGGCTTAATGCTCTCAATGCCGCTGTCGGTGATAACCACAATCTCGCCGTTCTCGACTTCGCGCACAAAGCTGGCGCCAATGATATCCAGCGCACAAGTCTCGGAGGCCAAAATATAGGCGTCATCCAGCTTGCCAATCACCAAGGGGCGAATGCCCAAGGGGTCGCGCGCGCCGATGAGTTTTTTATTGGTCAACACCACCAGCGCATAAGCGCCCTCGATTTGAAATAGCGCATCGGTAAAGCGCGACAGCGTGTTGACCCGCTTGGAGCGCGCCACCAATTGCAAAATGGTTTCCGTGTCCGATGTAGACTGGAAAATCGAGCCGTTTTTGACCAATTCCTCGCGCAAAGTCAGCGCATTGGTGAGATTGCCATTATGGGCAATGGCAAAGCCACCGCCCGTCAGGTCGGCGAAGAGCGGCTGCACATTGCGCAAAATCGTCTCGCCCGTAGTCGAGTAGCGCACATGGCCAACCGCCGAAGGGCCCAAAAGAGTGTCCAAAACGCGCGGCTTGGTGAAATGGTCAGAGACCAATCCCATGCGGCGTTCGGCGAAGAAGTTTTTGCCATCGAAGCTGACAATACCCGCCGCCTCTTGGCCGCGATGTTGCAAGGCGTGCAGGCCCAGAGTGGTCAGAGCGGCGGCATCGGGGTGGCCAAAAATTCCAAAAACACCGCATTCGTCGCGTAATTTATCGGTTGTCTCGTCATAGTGATATGCGTGTGGGAGTGTCATTACTTGACCCCTTCCGTGTTCCGGATAAGCCGCTCAATATTCGATCTCTGGCCTTGTTTATAGCCCGTGTCTTGGAAGCTGTCTTGCGTTTCCTCAACAATTTTATCGACCTGTTCTTTTGCCGCATCTAGCAGCACGTCTTGGCCAAATTCTTGCAAAGCTTCGACGCCATTGGCGGAGGGGCTGGCGCCAATATTTATCAGGTTTAGCGGCAAGCGCTCTAGCGGCACCAGTGTCACAAAGGCTTTGCTGCCGGTTTGCAACATCGGGCGCAATTTGGCTTGGGTGATGAAATCGGGGTGTTCGTCTTCGGGAAACACCGCGCTAATGCCCAGATAGGCCATGCAAATAATAAAGCCGCCGCGTGCGGCACCAAATAACACGCCCATCGAGCGGTCGAGGGGGCCGAGCGAGCTGCCCTTCATTTGTTTGGCAATCATCGAGCTGGCGAATGAAAACACAATCAAGGTGGCGAGAAAGGTCACCAACATGGCGCCGCCGTTGACCACCCAATCGATTTTAATGTAATTGGCCAAAACCGGTTTTAGCGAGGGGCCGAAGAAAATCGCCGCATAGCCCGCCGCCGCCCAGCCCAAGATAGACAAAACCTCTTTGGTAAACCCGCGCATTAAAGACAGCGATGCCGAGATGAGCAGCACGCCAATGATCAGGTAATCGAGAGCTAATAAGTCCATAGCAAATTCCTATCATGAGTCGGGTTTGGCGCCCCGATGGCGCTTACGCTTCGTTCGGGGTGACGCCGAAGGCGGCAATCAGCGCGCCCAAGTCGTCGATTTGTTTTATTTTTACGCCCTTGGGCAATTCGGCATTTCCGGTCTTGGGCGCATAGGCCAATTTAAAGCCCAGTTTTTCGGCTTCCTTCAGGCGCACGCCGCTTTGCGACACAGGCCGCACAGCCCCCGATAGGCTTATCTCGCCAAATACCACACTGTCTTTGGCAATCGGCTTGCCGCTCAGCGACGAAATGAGCGCCGCCGCCACCGCTAAATCGGCGGCAGGTTCGTTAATTCGCATACCGCCTGCGACATTTAAAAACACATCGCGTCCGGCAAAAGACATGCCGCAGCGCGCTTCCAAAACCGCCAGCACCATCGATAGGCGGTTGTTGTCCCAGCCCACCACGGCACGACGCGGCGTCGCCAAAGAGGACGCCGCGGCCAAAGCCTGAATTTCCACCAACAGCGGACGCGTGCCTTCAAGGCCTGCAAACACGGCCGCGCCTGGCACGTCTTCATCGCGCCCTTCTAGAAATAACGCCGATGGGTTTTGCACTTCCATCAGGCCGGCGCCTTGCATTTCAAATACGCCCATTTCATGGGCGGGGCCGAAGCGGTTTTTAATCGAGCGCAAAATGCGATATTGGTCGCCGCGATCGCCCTCGAAATAAACCACCGTATCGACCATATGCTCCAACACGCGAGGCCCCGCAATTTGCCCGTCTTTGGTGACATGGCCTACCAGAATAACCGGCGTATCGGTGCGTTTGGCAAAATGGATAAGCTCTTGGCCTGCCACGCGCACTTGGCTGACCGTGCCGGGGGCGGCCTCAATGGCGGGCGACCACATGGTCTGAATGGAATCGATAACCACGAGCGCCAATTTACCTTCTTTTTCCAGCGTCTTGCAGATGTCCGCCACATTGGTTTCCGAGGCCAGCTCGACGGGCGCATCCGACAGCCCCAGACGGGCGGCGCGCATCCGCAATTGCGCCAAGGCTTCCTCGCCCGAGATGTAAACCACTTTGGCGTCTTTTTGGGCGCTCTGCTTGCCGATGGCGGCGGCGGCTTGCAGCAATAAAGTTGATTTGCCAATGCCCGGGTCGCCGCCGATAAGCGTGGCCGAGCCTGGCACTAAACCGCCGCCTAAAACGCGGTCCAGCTCGGCAATGCCAGACGTGCTGCGCTCGGGCTGGTCTTCTTGTCCGGCCAGCGACGACAAGGTGATGGATTGGCCTTTGGTTTTTTTGGCGCCGCGCCCAATGGGCGGCGCGCTGGAGCCTGAGCCTTCGACGATGCAATTCCACTCGTTGCAGGCCTCGCATTTGCCCGACCATTTGCTGGTGACATTGCCGCATTTATTGCAGACATATTCGGCGCTGGTGCGAGCCATCTAGCTATCCAACCCCGCCAAGGCGGCTTCGAGTTGCTGGCCTTCCACCTCAATGGGGCCATGGGCGAGGCCATGAATAAATTGATGCAGAAACGGGTCTTCGGAAGCGTCGAGCGCGGCTTGGTCGCCGTGCCAGATAATCTCGCCTTTATAAAGAAGCGCGGTTTTATCGGCGATGGCGCGCACGCTGGTCATATCGTGGGTGATGGTCAAAGTGGTGGCGCCCAAATCTTGCACACAATCTTCAATGAGGTGATTGATGACATCGGTCATAATCGGGTCGAGGCCGGTGGTTGGCTCATCGAAGAAAATAATCTCGGGGCTAGAGGCAATGGCGCGCGCCAGCCCAACGCGCTTATGCATGCCGCCCGATAAGGCGCCGGGAAATAAATCCAGCAGCTCGTCGCCAAGCCCCACACGGCGCAAGGCCTGCTTGCCGATTTGGCGGGCTTCGTCTTCGCTCATGCCTTCGTTTTGAATGCCACGAAAGGCAACGTTTTTCCATACGGGGAGGCTGTCAAACAAAGCGCCATTTTGAAACAACATGCCAATTTGCGCGTCAATGGCGGTGCGTTTCTCGCGCGCCAGCCCAACGGTTTCTTGCCCATCGATAACAATCGAGCCGCTATCGGGCGTCAGCAGGCCAAGGATAGATTTCAACATCACCGATTTGCCGCTACCCGAACCGCCGATGACAACCATCGACTGACCTTTTTCGATATCCAAGGTAAGCCCGCGCAACACTTGTTTGGTGCCAAAAGTTTTATGCACGTGAGCCAGCGATATTTTTTGGGTCATGCGGAGAACAGGAGCGCTGTCATCAGATAATTGGCGGCCAGAATAAGAATGCTGGCGCTAACCACGGCATTGGTGGTGGCGCGTCCCACGCCTTGCGCGCCGCCTTTGGAGTGATAGCCATTATAGCAGCCCATAATGGCGATGATGAAACCAAACACGGCCGCTTTGATGAGGCCAGAGGCGACATCGTCGAATTGTAAAAAGCTGAAGGTGCGCTGCACGTAAATCGCGGCGTTGAAATCAAAGCTCTGCGTGCCGACTACGAAGCCGCCAAAAATGCCTAAAATATCCGCCACCAAAGCCAGCAAAGGCATGCAAAGCGTAGCGGCAATGACGCGCGGCGCGACGAGATATTTATACGGATTGGTCGACAGGGTGGTCAGCGCATCGATTTGTTCGGTGACGCGCATGGTGCCAATCTCGGCGGCAATGGCGGCCGATACGCGCCCTGCCACCATCAGGCCACCCAAGACGGGGCCCAACTCGCGGGTGATGCCCAGCGCCACAATGCTCGAGACGATGGCCTCTGAGTTGAATTGATTGCCGCCATAATAGATTTGAATGGCCAAAGCGCCGCCCGTGAAAAAAGACGTGAGCGCCACCACAGGCAATGAAAAATAGCCGATGCGCAGCATTTGCTGGCCAATCATCCGAAAGTAAAACGGCGGTCGGGTGAGGGCGGCGAGCGTCTGCCCGATGAATAAAGCAAGCTGTCCTGTTTGGGCAAAAAACCCAAGGAAAAACCGTCCGATGGTTGCCAGTGCTGCCAAAATGCTCTCCGTTTTCTTCGGCTAATCGCTGTATATTCTTTTATAGCGATTTCCAAGCGCCGTAAGTAACTCATATGAAATGGTTTGCCCCTGCATGGCAAGCCGATCAATCGAATTATTGGGGCCAAATATTTCCACCATATCGCCGCGTTTGGCTTCGGCGCGCAAACTGGCTGGCAAATCGGTCATGTCGACGGCCAGACTATCCATCGAAATGCGCCCCACCAGCGGCATCGGTTGGCCATGGAGCAGCAGATGCGCCGCACTGGCCGCGCCGTTTTTGCCACTGAAATAACGGCTCAACCCATCGCCATAACCAAGGCTTACGATACCAAGGGTCATTTCGCGCGAGGCCGTAAACGTGGCGCCATAACCAATGCTATCGCCCGCCGATAGCTGACGGATTTGCAGCAAGGGCGCGCGCAAACACGCAACGGGCGCCAAAGCATCTTCGGCGCGTCCAGTGGCGGAGCCGCCATAAACCATCGTGCCGACCCGAACCATATCGAAATGATAGGCCTCGCCCATGCACACGCCGCCCGAATTGGCCAGCGAGGCGGGGGCATCGGGC
>Ga0206677_10003030_pt1 | contig 14408 bp, 14 predicted proteins | sample M130m12015metaG_FD_155475 | JGI IMG/M metagenome (GOLD analysis project Ga0206677, IMG submission 155475) | Ammonia-oxidizing marine archaeal communities from Monterey Bay, California, United States - M1 30m 12015 | ecosystem: Environmental > Aquatic > Marine > Intertidal zone | place: USA... | reverse complement strand
AAATGCAGATTGGAAAATCATCCTTTTACTTTGGGTAGTCGCTTGCCCCTGCGCCCTCCTTCTAGCATCTCCTGTGCCTCATGCAGCCAGTATTTCACAAGCTGCAAAGTCAGGGGCAATAGCACGCGGCGGCGATGTCTTAGAATCGTTATCAAAAGTGAATCTAGCCCTACTCGATAAAACTGGAACTCTGACCTCAGGTAGGCCAAGAATCGGGAAGTTGACGCTAGCCCGTGGCAGGAGGAGAGATTCAGCAATAGCCCTAGCCTCAGGCTTAGAAGCATCATCTAATCATCCATATGCGCAAGCGATTATTGAACTTGCAAAAGAGGAACAAATATCCCCTACGTTGCTAACCAATATTTCTGACGGAGAAGACGGTGTTCACGCTAAGATGAAGAATGCTGATGTTGCATTTGTTCGAGCAGACAGATCATTGGTTACCGGCAAACTTCTCGAAGCACTAGAAGAAGCACTGAGCCACGGTCACGGAGCAAGCCTACTTTTGAAAGAAGAAAAGCCAGTTGCACTGTTCACATTCATTCACGATGACTTACGGGAGGGTACAGATGAAATGGTCAAGGCACTTTATGCTCAGGGAATAAATGTTGAAATTTTATCGGGAGACAATCAAGACTCGGTAAACGCTCTTGCTAAAAGCATCGGGATACCTGAATCTGCAGCACGCGGAGAAATGACGCCTGAAGGCAAAGTACAATGGGTTCAGGACCGTTCTAAAACACACATTACAATGATGGTCGGTGACGGGTTTAATGATGCTGCTGCAATGGCCGCTGCGGATATTGGAATCGCAATAGGTACTGGGGAATCTGCTAACCTTGAGGCGGCTGATGTGTTGATTCCAGGTGATGATCCTCGCCTGATTTCAGACCTAGTTTCTCTATCAAAGCGGACTCATTCGATTTTAATTTCTAATATTGTCTATTCAGTTTTTGTTACGGCGATGCTCGTTTATGCGGTACTGGCTGGATTAAATGAAAATTTAGCATTCGGAGTTCTTGTCCATGAATTGAGCGTAATTGGCGTAATAATCAATGGAGCAAGACTGTCTGGAAGCGGAGGGACGTTTGCACTGATAGTCGATATTGGGAAGTCAATATGGACTGGAACCATCAACGCGTATAGATCCTTATTGACGCCGTTTTGATAGTTAAACAAACGCTACCTTCAAGCCTCATGGCTAACAAGACCTAATCAACGGTGGAGTAAGATGGCGAGAATTCATGCAGACCCGGTCAGCACTTCTTTGATGCATCCTACCCGCCGCGCCCTTTACGTTGCCCTTTTAGAAGCAGATGAATACACAACTGTTCAGTTGCAAAAAATCGTTGGCGTTGATAGATACAATTTGTATCATCATCTAAAGAAATTAGAAGCTCTCGGGTTGGTTATGAATCATCGTGATCAGGGAAGAACTCGATGGTGGTGTGTGATAGATAGGGTGCCATTACCAAACGACGGTAGTGCTACATCTAGTGACAATTCACTCGGTACTATCGATCTAAGTAACCCTAGGGTTCAGGCAGCTGCAAGGACTATGCTAAGAGAACTATCAGAACTCTCTGGTAATAGTCTCGATTTAGATTCTACTACTCTTGAAAGTTTAGAAATAACTGGTCGTAGGAATTGAATGTCAAATCAGAATAATGGGGTGTTGAAATGACAGAGGTTGAAGAAGAAACTCCAGGCATTGAGTCAAGAATTGCACCTCCTGATTTATCTTGTCCTCGCTGTAATAACTTGTTACCTAGTGGATTAGGAATCATCACTTGTGTCATGTGTAAATCAAAGGTTGAAGTTGAACATGAAGGGACAAGAAGGAAATGGCGAGAGGAAAAAGTCAGTTGCCCTCAATGTTCGAAGGTTTTAATTTCAGGTGTTGGTAAAAGACCAGCCAATCTTCAATGTTCATCATGCCATACACATTTTGTAATCAAGCCAAATCGGCCAAAGGTCGAAATCGCATGTCCTTCATGCGATCGTAAACTTCGCATGAATAAGAGGCCAGGAGAAAGAGAAATCACCTGTCCAGCCTGTGAAACAGAATTCAAAGTAAACTTTTGAGGGATTAATCTGAAAACCACTTTTAGAATGATGGGAATTGCCGATTACATCACCATTGTGAATGGATTGTTAGGAGTCATGGCGATTGTCTTTGTCCTTCTAGCCGTTGATGATATGGGGGAGCCATATTACGAGGGAGGTGTACTAACTGATTACATATGGGCTGCAATGCTTTGTGTAATGCTTTCAGCATTTGGAGATATTATTGATGGACCAATTGCTCGAAGGTATTCGAAGCGTCAATTACTAGGCGGTTCTTTGGATATTATGTCGGACTGTATTTCCTTTTGTGTCGCACCTTGTTTGATGATTTTTGCAATGTTTGGAAGAATGGGAGAAGCATCCCCTATCTGGACAATCTCTCTGGCTCTAGGGTGCTTCTGGGTTATTGCCTGTGGAATGTTAAGACTAGCACGTTTCCAACACGATGAAGGAGGATATGTTCCATACTTCTACGGCTTATCATCTCCCGCCAGTGCCTTAATCCTCCTTTCCGCAGCAGGTCTATTCTGGCTACAACCTTCATCTGGTTACGGCCCAGACCTATCCACATGGGATTATGGCATCATAGGTGGTAACGGTAGTCCAAAACCGTATTTCGATTTCTTAATCCTCCCAATTATGCTTATTTGCGGTGGACTTATGATTTCAGATAGGAAGATGTCCAAACTAAAATCTGGGATTCAACTTAGATTATCATCCTTACAATTTGCAGCCCTTTTGTTTGCAGTAATTCATGCGATGACGGAGACAGACACTTGGGATTCAGGAGAGGACCTTTCAGGAACAGGTTTCACTATGTTCCTATTCAGCTTCTCACTGTTCTGGACCATTGTATATGTTGTCGGAGGGCCACGTTTAGTCGCACTTGACACCTTGGACGATCAGAGTGAGTAATGGCGCGCATCTTTCGTCGGATAAATCGCCTCGCGAAGTATAGTTACTATCGCGCACCTTATCTATCATGAGAACTGCATCCGTAAATGGATGGGGATCCTATGAGTGCTAGCGAAAGCAAGTCAACAACAGGAAGAGGGTTGAGAAGAGGTGGCGATAGCCAGATGGATCTTTCAGCCTTGCGTGCTCAATTTACGTCCACTCCATCCCCATCTTTGGACCAGACAATGATGCAGAGCTCAAGGTTCCGTGAAGAAGAGAAACTCAGAGCCAAACTTCGTCGAGAGAGTAAATTACGTCGTGAAGCATTGGCTGAAAGAATATCACTAATGCAGGATAATATGGCTGTAGACATTTCAAGACAGCATGAAATGACTCTGAGCGCTTTTGAAAGCGATCTTCGTAAACAGATGGAAGATGAGTTGTCACAACTAGAATCGGAAACTCTTAACCGCGAGGAAATTAGACTTCGCGAAATGCACGAAATGCGCCTGGAGAGAGAGGTTCAAACTCTGAAGGATTCATTAGATGTCGAACAGGATAGAAAAGTCGAGGAACATCGAACATTAGTTATCAGTCAATTAGAAAGTCAGCTTTCAGATGACCATCGCCGAAGATTGTCATTCCAGAGAGAGAAATTAGAAATCGAATTCAATCAAGCACTACAAATGAAAATCCGTGAACTTGAAGCAACAATACAGAAAGAAATGGAAAGCCGTTTCTTGGACTTAGAGTCTAAAGAGGTGGCAAAACTCGAAGAATCTCAATCCCAAAAATTAGCAGAAAGAGAAGAAGCCCTACGTCGTGGCATCCGCACAAGACTAGAGCAACAACTGAAACTACGTCTCAAACAGAGAGAAGCAACCATGCGTGCTGAATATGAACGAAGAAGTCTACGCTTAGAAGAAGACATAGCGGCTTCAATCCAAGAAGAATTGGAAACCAGACTTTCTTCCGAAACAAAAGAACTCGAAGAGAGGATGCGCCAAGACATTGAACTTGCAGTCGCTCGTCGAAGAGAAGAACTTAGGGGCGAAGTTGAACGCCAGTTAGAGGCAAGGCATGCCGAAAAGTTGGCAGATAGAAAAGGTCGTCTTCGAGAAAAATATGATTTGACATTCTCTAAGGCTGTTGATGATATCTCAAAATCACTTGAATCCGAACTAGAAGCCGAATTAGAGTCAAGGATGGATCAGGAGTTTGATTCATACCGTAATGCCAGAGAGGCTGAGATTCAAAACCGCCTGGCTAGGTTTAGATATGAGAGAGAAGCAGAATTGCACGATAAATTATCTGAAAGGTTCGACTCTAAAAAAGTGGATTGGTCAGAACGTTTAGAATTGGAATTCACAGCACGTGAAGCTGCTGCTCGCAAAGCCATCATGTCGGAAATTGATGGTAGGCTAAGGAATGAAAGAATAACCCACGAGACTGATTTGGACCTGCTAAAGGAAGAAACAGTCCTAGAATTAGAATCTGAAATGGAAGACCGCCTTGCAGAATTCAGAGCGCGTAAGGAAGATGAAGTTGCAACTCAACTAGAAAGACAACTTGACAAGAGAGAAGAAATCATGCGCAACAAGGCTCTCATTGAAGTTCGTAAGCGTGAAGCTAACATTAGAGCAGAAATCGAAGCACAACTTGGAGTTAAGCGTGCAGAAATTAGAGACCGTCTATCTAACCTGACTAAGAAAATGGACGACTTCAAGTCTATGGCTGAAGTTAAGATGCGAGAGTCTATCGAAGGTAAGGTTCAGACCGAAATCGATGCTGATGAATCACGCCTTGCAGAACAACAATCTGAGTTTGATGAATTAAAATCACAGGATAGCAGAGCCGAAAAGCGTCAATCCTGGTTACAAGCGATATCTGGGCAAGGAACTCAGGCAGAACCTCCTCAGATGGGAATGGATCCAAGCGCATTAGGTGCTAAGCCGAATGCGCTGGGTGCAAGTGCTGGCAGAGGTATGCGTGGAGCAATGGCTCAAGCAGCAGCTCAGCACACCCCTTCAATGGGTCTTGCCGGAATGAGGGCACCTCGTTCTACTGCTAAGTCACTAAGCGGCGCACAACCAATTGCTAGACCAGTAAAAGCACCAATCGGTGGAATGAATTTGGCTGCACAAGGGGCGACTTTACCTCAACCTATCATGCCTAAGGTCGTTAGGCAGCCAATTCAACAACCAGTGGTGCAGCCTACAGTTGAAGTGCCAGAAGTAATCGCTCCAAGCGTTGAACCAATTGCGGAAGAGTTGGTTAAGGCACCTGTAATTAATCCTCCAATAATTGAGACTGTCGAAGAACCAGTATTAGAGCCGGTTACAACAATTGACTCGATAGAGCCTCAACCAGTAATCGAGGAGTTCAAACCTGAAGTTGTTCTTGATGAAGTAATACCAGAATTGGTCACTGAAGAAGTTGTAACTGAACTTGAATCTATGGACGATGTTCTGGATGAAGCTTTAGATGCAGCAATGGAAGATGAAATGAACCAGGCTCCAGAAACGGTAATGTTGAAGCCAATCAGGACTCTTCAGGTAGCAGAAGCAAGTGAAACAGCAGTGTTGAAACCGGTATCTGTCAAAGTACTAACTCCTGTGAAGAGGAGAGGTCCACCGCCTTCATCTCAACCAGGAGTCAAGCCAGGTCAAAATGTTGAAAAAGCGTCCACTGCAACCTTGAGGCCAGTCACTACATTGAAGCCAGTTTCTTCGCCTAATACAACTTTGAATATTGTTTCAGAGGAAGAAGAGGACTGATTTAATCAAACGCTTTACTCCGAGCCATTCATAGGGTACCTCTGATTGGGGTAAATTATGAGGAAGACCATTGCATTTGTTTTGGCAATCCTGCTAATACCTGTTATTCCGTCATCACAGGCAGAATCAAATCTGTTAGATGTTGGTGTCATCGATACTGTTGATGGTAGACTCGTACACGCATCTTTTTCATCATCATCTACCTTGATGACATTAACTTCGTCAGGGAACCTATCGGAACATTTCTGGGGAAATGGTGAACTAATCACTCAATGGTCAATTGAGTTGAACATATCAGCGAATTCAGCCACAGCTGATTTTACAGGACTACAAATTGCAGTGGCACATGCTTCCGGCGTTTATGTAGTAAATACCGAATTAAGAGTTGTTTCACAAACCTACGACACTCCATCTTCTGTTGATTCAGTCGTGTGGGATACAGAGGGCGAACTTTGGTTCGGGTTCTTTGGCGGAGAACGTAGGGCTAAGGAGTATGGAGAATTTGGTACGACTGGCTTTGCGACACCTTCCCACAATACAGCAATGACAGCTATGACGATAATATCTGATAACAGGATTGTTACAGGCGGGAGAGATAATTTAGTCAAGGTTACCACTCAAGAAGGGGTTTTGGAAAGAAGTATATCCGACTTCAGCCAATATCCTAGTGCCATAATTAATGACGGCAATGGTAACATTATCGTTGGTTGTACTAATGGTGATTTATTCAGATATAATTTCAATGATTGGTCAAAAGAGGAACTATCAATATCGAGCAGCCAATTCATCAATTCGATTACTATCGCAGATAATGGAAAGATATTGGTGGGTACTCAAAATGGTAATCTTCATGTTATTGATGATGTAACATTCACTGAAGAGAGTCTGTACTCATCAGCAGGCAGAGTAATCCTCGCATCATACGGAGACGATGGGGAACTTTACGTTATCACAACTTTTTCATCGTCATCAAAAATTAGACTTTACGATTTGGATTCAGATTCCGACGGCGTTTCCGATAGTTTGGATTCATTCCCATTAGAGCCCACTCAGAGCAGTGATTCGGATGGTGACGGATATGGTGATAACTCAGACGGAGCTAATGCAGATCTTTTCCCCAACGATGTAACACAATGGGCAGATTTGGATGGAGACGGCTATGGCGACAACTCAGAGGGGAACGATTCTGATGATTTCCCGACAAACCCTTCACAATGGGAGGATTCTGACGGAGATGGTTATGGAGACAATTCTAACCAAGAGATGGGCGATAGATTCCCTAATGACCCGACTCAATGGGCAGATTCTGATTTCGATGGTTTTGGCGATGAAATCGATGGATACAACGGTGACCACTGCCCTGAACAAAATGGATTTTCTGAAATAGACAGAAGAGGATGCAAGGATTCAGATAGCGACGGATATTCGGATCCTACTGCAGACTGGACAATAGCGGATGGAGCCGACTTTTCGATTTATGACAAGACACAATGGATGGATTCAGATGGTGATGGATATGGCGACAATCTTTCTGGCAACAATGCTGACACATGCCCTAACCTCGCAGGTAATTCTACCAGCACTTACATCCCAGAGATTTCTGAAGACGGTTCACTAACTCTAGTATATGTTGTCAGAGAAAAATTCGGCTGTATAGATAGCGACGGCGATGGATTCTATGACTTAGGAGACGACTTACCCAACGATCCTCGAGACTACATTGATACAGATGGTGACGAGGTAGGCAAGAGTCTAGATTACAACGATTCAAACAGATTGGTTCAAACAAAATCAGATCACTGCGCACAAGTTTCATCAGATATGACTGAAATGTGCTTAGGAATAAGAAGTGTAGATTATCAAAATTATTTGTCTGGTTTATCCAATGATGATGTAGCTCTTTCCTATTACCAATGGGAGCAGTCCGAATTGGAAGCAGAAGATGAAAAGACATCAAGCCAACAATACTGGTCTACCGCCACCGAAATACTGCCTTTCCTTGGAGCAGGCTTTGCCTCAATAGTAGCAGTATTACTAATCTATGCGGCAATCGGTAAATCTCGCCGCCGCAGTGCGCTAGTCAAGACATATGGGGCAGCATTTGCAAACGATGGCAATAGTGCAGAAACAGAAGCACTAGAAGGCAAGGCTGGTCTTTCTGCAGTTGGAGGCGTAGATTCAGGAAAATTCTGGGACGACGAGATTGAAGCTCTAGAAGTGGCTGATGATGGTGATTTGCTAAGAGATGGATTTGATGATATTGATATCAAGGGCGCAGGAGATGTTGGTGAATCTACCGGAGTAATGGAAGAAACGGCTTCTCTGGAGGAATTAGCAGGCATGCCACCTCAGACTTCAGTTGCTGAAATAGAGGAGAAAGCCGCTGAACCAGTACAAGAAATGCCCGAAACAACACCTCCACTTCCCGCAGAAGGGCTTCCAGATGGCTGGACCATGGATCAATGGAAATGGTATGGTGCTGAGTGGCTCGCTAATCAAGAATAGGATTAATCGGCACGCCAAACAATTGGAAGAGACGCTTTCAGTACACCCAATTGTGGGCCACTGTAAACAGCAACTCCATCGACCTTCAAAGTGTTAGTAATTAACCAAAGAATCGCATTCCAACTCTTTGGTGCAGCGAATAGTTCAACTTCGCCTATTGTTGCTTTAACTAATAATTTCCCTGCATCACTCTTAGAGTCAAAGATGGCGTGAACCAGATCTTTGGTAGAAAGCATGTGGCCGGTTGGTCTCCAATCCATGTGAACACCTCATACCTTGAATGGTGCAAGATTTAGTCGCTGAACTAGGTGCTCAGCGTTAACATCTGCAACTTCTTTCATTTGTGAACGCAGGTTTTCTAACTCACCATTCATTTTACTGAGTTTGTGATTTCGGATTAACTCTGTGATAAAAGCGTCTACACTCTTATGCCCATCCATTGTTCGAAGAGTATTCAACTGTCTTCGAACCTCATAACTTACACTAACTGAGGTCATACCTTCGCCGGTCATGATTACCTTGGAAACTCTAGACTACTTGAATCCCACGCGACTAGAGTCCTAAGACAAGCCAGTTTGCGGATGATGCTAGTATGACCGTCCCTGCTTATCCAACAGTAGACGTGGATGTTCTGTTACTCCGAATTGCCTACGCATTTCCTGGACTCTTTCGTGATATTCTTTGGTAAGCGACCAATATTCTCTACTCCCTGCGCCTGCCCCACTGTTACTCGGTTTGTTGAGGATTACAGTGGGAGCACCAGTCCATGCGGCTTCAGCAACTTTAGCTAGTCTACGAATTGGTGTTTTGAAGACCTTTCTTGGAATTTTAGATTGTACTTCTTTACAAACATGCAGAGATAATTTTGATCTTTGGTCAACCATAGTCATGGCAACTCCAAAAATTTTCAAATTCCGATTGATTCTCTTTTGTATCATCTTGACACTGTTCATCAGCATGCTGAATCCTTCGAGTGCGTAATATTCAGCCTGGACGGGTATGAATACCCAATTAGAAGCGCATAGAGCGTTGATCGATAGTAGTCCTAAAGAAGGAGGTGTATCGATGATTATGTGGTCGAATTGGTCAATAATTGGCGCTAGCGCTTCTCTTAGCCTAGTCTCTCTACCAATTCTGTGACTTAATTCAATTTCAGCACCTGACAGGTGAATGTCGCTAGGGAGTAGCCAGAGATTCTCAATTGCTAAATCTTCAGGTACACGTTTTGAATTTTCATTTCTTTTAGCCCATGCCCTTTGCATTGATTCAGTAATTTGTTCGGGAGATATGAGATATTCTTCCATCAGTGGAAGGTCTTCTCCACTATCGTTTACTAACAAATCATATGCTGTTTTCTTGATTTTCTTCTTCTCAACACCGAAAGATGTTGCGCAATTCCCTTGCGGGTCTAAATCGATGAGTAATACCTTTGCAGGTGGGACTTTGAATTTGGTAGAGCCTTTAGCTAATGCCGTGGCTAAATTGACTGCAGTAGTCGTTTTTGCGCAACCGCCTTTCTGATTGGCGACTGCTACTACCATCTTATACGGATTCATCAAATACCCCTGGAAATACTCTGCTGTGAACTATCGAGGTGGGCGGCCCTCTGTAAAGAGTCGCATTCATCGAGTAGTAATCATCCCTGTTGGATGACTGGTACAGGAACTTCGGAGAGTATCTTACGCACAATGTGCATTCCAGTAATTCCACGAATCTTTGCCTCTGGTTTCATTACGATTCTGTGAGAGATAATCTGAAGTGCAATTCCTTTGATGTCGTCAGGAATTACATAGTCTCGTCCATCCACTGCAGCAGCAGCTCTTCCTGTCTTGAATAGTGATTGGCTAGCACGAGGAGATGCGCCGTTTACAACACGGTGGTCTTCACGAGTTCTCTGTACAATCTCAACGATGTATGAGAGGATAGCAGGATCGACGTGTACTGTTTCGAGCGCCTTCTGCATAGCAACTACCTTCTTTGGAGATGTTATTTGTTCAACATCGTGCTGGTCTTTCCCACGAAGTTTACGGCGAGCTAGAATGGCTTTTTCTTCAGCACGGTCTGGGTAACCCATGCTCATCTTCATGAGGAAACGGTCCATCTGCGCTTCAGGCAATGGATATGTTCCTTCCTGTTCGATAGGGTTCTGAGTTGCTAATACAACGAAAGGAGCAGGCAACTTGTGCGTGATACCTTCGATTGTGACCTGCTTCTCTTCCATTGCTTCTAGCAATGCAGCCTGGGTCTTAGGCGGAGCACGATTGATTTCGTCAGCAAGAAGAATGTTGGAGAACAGAGGTCCTGCACGTAGTTTGAACTCGCCAGACTTTTGGTCATACATGTATGTCCCCATGATGTCACTCGGAAGCAAATCGGGTGTAAACTGGACACGCTTGAATTTACATCCAAGAGCACGAGCAAAGGTATTGGATAGTAATGTCTTAGCAAGACCAGGGAAATCTTCTAGCAGCATGTTTCCGTTAGACAGAATCCCAACAGTCACTCTTCGTAGATTTTCGTTTTTACCTATGATGACCTTAGAAACCTCTCCCATCAATGAGTTTGCGATGGAAGAAACCGTTGCAATAAGGTCCTTTGTACGATGGTCACCCGCTGGTGCGCCTGCTTGGAATCCTGCATTCATGGTAATAGCACCTCGTGGTACAGGAGGGGAACCAATCAATTCCATACTTCAAGGTATTGCGTATACAAGTCGTCAGCGATTGAACCAATATTGAGTAATTATCTTCCCCAAAAGTGGTCTTGCTTGCGATGTAGACGAGTAATTTCTTCCAGAATCTCCTCTTCTATTGGCGTGAGTTCTAATTTTCTCAAGCGCTTAGCATGTGAGGCCGGAATGTCGACCCAAAATTCGTCACCCTCTTCGATGTGACGGCCTACAGTAGGTCCCATTACAGCAACTGCAAGTTCTTCTCCCTGGTGGCCTTGTTTAACTTCATCACTAGATCGAGTTCTTAAGCTCTTGATTTGGCCTACTGCGGTACCGTCTAACTTCATGATTCGTTGACCAACATGAACTCTGCCACCCAGAACTCGCATACCTACAATTGCAGGTCCTTTATTTCTGAAAGTATGGTCCTTTAGGTAGCGTAAGTGGCCAGGATAGACGAGGTTCTCTCTTGCGGCTGCATCCATTTCGGCCTTTGTTGTCTCTCTCCATTCTTCAAATTCTTCAAGAATGCGATAAATAATTTCGGCGTCAATGAATTTGATTTCAGCATCAGGTCCTTCCAATTTAGGTTGAACCTCAGCATTACCTTTGACCGAGAATGCCAGAATAATCTGATTTAACGGGTCTTCAGCACACTGTGCAGTGATTATGTCTCTTTTGTTAACAGGGCCTATAGTGGCCATTCGGATCGGAATCTCAATCTTGTTTAATTCAAAAGCAAGCGCTTCTAATCCCCCAACAGTGTCGGCTTTGATAACAACGCCTTCTTCAGCTATTTCCACAGATATCGATGCTTCCTTGAATGCTTCTTTCTCAGCGTTTGCTTTAGAATCGGAATCGTTAGTTTGCCTCAGAGTCGTCCCTGCTAGGACATTTTCAAGGCCAGGTGCTACTATTTTCAGTCCACAAGCCGCAACTGCGTTATCACAAGATTCCCATCGGTCACCAGCGTCCCGCATCTCAGACATTCCTTTGGGTCTAAACATTCCCTTAATGTGTGTTGTAAATGGCCCATTGGCTCCAACAAGAGTTATGCTGTCTCCGACATTCAATTCACCACGGTTGAGGATTACATCAATTGTCTTGCCCAGCCCTCTTTCATCTTTCATTTCTAGGACTGTTCCTTCGCCATTGCCTAATGTGTCTCGAAGTCTCTCATCGAGGAATCTTTCAGCAAGTCCTACGGTGACGGTCAACAAATCCTGTAGCCCCTCTCCATCTTTGGCAGAACATGGAACCATTGCTAGATTCGATTTGAAGTCGCGGATTTTGTCATATCTCTCGATATTAAATCCATGTTCGCTGAACTGTCCAAGCAATTTCCAGTAACGTTCTTCAAAATACTGTTGGACATCTTCTCTCTGGTTTGCCCAAGACTCGATGAATGAACGTCCTTCTACGGTTCTCCAGCCATGAAGGCGGTCTACTTTGTTGGCGGCAACTACGAATGGTGTTTTTTTGTCTCTGAGAATTCTTAGACTTTCGATAGTTTGTGGTTGTAAACCTTCCATTACATCTACAACAAGTATCGCAATGTCGGCTAATGCGCCACCTCTACTTCTCAAACTGGTAAACGAATGATGCCCTGGAGTATCAATGAATAATAGTCCTGGGCTGTTGAAATCTTTCCCACCGGTCATAGGCGCACAAGTCTCATTGAGAATTTTAGCAGGAACTTCAGTAGCCCCAATATGCTGGGTAATTCCTCCAGCCTCTCTGTCCATGACACTTGCTTGTCTTTCACTTCCAAGTGATCTGAAATGGTCTAGAACGCTGGTCTTACCATGGTCAACATGGCCAAGAACAGCTACTATTGGTTGGCGTTGCCAACCCAACTTCTTCTCCTCTTCTTCAGGAGCGGTTTCTAAGCCATCCCCTTCATCAGACATGTCTAAAACTCCAATTGGATTTTTAATTTTTCAATTGACATTCAATTCACTCGTAGACCCAAGATTGACTATCTTGTTTCCAGTCGTTAACGCCTTCTGGGAACCACAGTCCCAGTTCGAATTCTGCAGTATCTGTTGCATCAGATCCGTGAATCATGTTGTAGCCAATGTCCATCCCGAAATCGCCACGGATTGTTCCCGGCGCTGCTTCTCTTCCATTGGTTGGCCCGATTAGATTTCGAGCTACACTAATTGCATCTCTTCCAGACCATGCCATGCAAACTACAGGCCCACTGGTTACGAACTTGATTAGACCTGGGAAGAAAGGACGCTCTGCGTGAACTGCATAATGCGTTTTTGCAGTTTCTTCACTAGCAATGACTTGCTTAAGTCCAACTAATTGTAATCCTTTTCTTTCAAATCTTTGAATGATTTCTCCAACCAGTCCGCGTTGCACACCGTCAGGCTTTACCATGATATACGTAGTCTCCATACTAATTCCACCAATGTGGCCGACTGGCAAGCCCTATTTGAGCGCAGCGATGAAATTAGTATCGTTGCTTAGTATCAAATGCCGCCCTTGACGAAATGACGGGTCCACTTTACCTTACGTGAATTACGCTTTAGTTTGACTGCGTTCTTACGTGCTTTACTGTTAGCAAACCACTGTACTGTGCCATCTCTGCGGATGAACATTAATCCTGTGCCCGGTTCGATAACTTCTCCGGAAAAACTGCAAATTCTCTGTTCTGGCATATTGATCACCTATAGTTGAGTTTACGGGCTTCCCTTCCAGTATCGCGCAGCATTAGAACATCTCCGAGGCGGACAGGCCCCAGTACGTTTCTTGTGATAATGCGCCCTACGTCACGAGGGTTCGGTGCATCGTTGACACGCACCTTGACTTGAGTAGCTTCGCCGGTCATTCCGGTTCTTCCTACAATCTCGACGACCTCAGCAGGCCATCCTCCGAGTTCTTCAGACATTTCTTATTCCTCCGAATCCAGTTGGGATTAGCTAGAAAGCCCCTTTACGAGTTCAACAACTTCGTCGAACTTCTCTTTTGCGCCCTTTGAAACCTCAAGGAGTGCTAGAGATGCAGTTTTTACGCCACCTGGCATGCCTGCTTCTTTTGCTAGGAATTCTTGGCTTGGGACGTATCCGAATGGAATACCTTTCTCAGCACAGATTAATGGGATGTGAGCCAGCAATTCTGGAGGGTTGACATCTTCTGCCATAATAATGAATTTAGCAGTGCCGCGTTCTGCAGCCTTGGTAACCTCATTAGATCCTTTTTTCATTCTACCGTTGTTGTTCGCCTGAACCATCTCGTAGATTTTATCTGCGACATCGTTAGGGGTATCAAAAGACACGTGTGCACTCATTGAAATCACTCTCATGCTTATGTGAAGCAACGCTGCGCACGACCTCGCGAATATAAACACCACGGATTAGCAATTTTCAGTGAAAATCAAAATTCATCCAGTATTTTACGCACACCACGAGCCAATGCGGCCCCTCCTGATATGACAGCCCTACTATTCGAAAGGCTGGAGGTTGCGTGCACGCCGTCCACATGAT
>Ga0206677_10003029_pt1 | contig 14410 bp, 13 predicted proteins | sample M130m12015metaG_FD_155475 | JGI IMG/M metagenome (GOLD analysis project Ga0206677, IMG submission 155475) | Ammonia-oxidizing marine archaeal communities from Monterey Bay, California, United States - M1 30m 12015 | ecosystem: Environmental > Aquatic > Marine > Intertidal zone | place: USA... | reverse complement strand
TAAATAAAAAAACCCTAACATATTGATTATAAATATATTAGGGAATATTTTTGCGGAGAAAGAGGGATTCGAACCCCCGGAGGTGTGACCCTCGCTAGTTTTCAAGACTAGTGCATTCGACCACTCTGCCATTTCTCCAATGCGGTTGCAAATATACATTCCTTTTCTAACTAATAAAATATTTTAAAACGATAAATTCATATTTTTTGTTTTTAAAATAGATATCTTCATTTAAAAGATAATTTATGAGTGATTTAGTTCAATACGGATTCTTGATAGTCGTTGGAATATTAGCTGGAGCAATCAACACTTTGGCTGGTGGAGGATCTTTATTGACCCTTCCCATTCTAATATTCATGGGTCTTCCTTCCAATGTGGCAAATGCAACTAATCGAATAGGAATAGTTTTTCAAGCTTTTGTAGGAACTGCAGGATATCGTTCCAAGGGAGTTTCTAATTTTCCTTTCAACCTTTATTTAGGAATTTCTGCCCTTGTGGGTTCGCTCATAGGTGCTCAAATTGCTGTTGATATTAGTGGAGCTATTTTTAATAAAGTATTGGCTATCATGATGCTAATTGTTGGAGCAATTATTGTTTTTAAACCCAAAACAAAATCTCTGAATTTACCTGAACGCTTAAAAGGGAAATATCTTTTTTATGCAATTGTTGGATTTTTTCTGATTGGAATCTACGGTGGATTTATCAACGCTGGTATTGGTTTTGTAATCATTCTTTTTTTGAATAATGTAAACCGTTTGATGTTGATCAAAACAAATGCTACAAAGGTTTCCGTTGTCTTTATTTACACCGCTGGAGCATTGGCTGTGTTTGCTTACAACGGAACAGTTGATTGGATGGTAGGCTTTGTATTGGGACTGGGAACCTCTCTTGGAGCTTGGTGGTCTAGCCGCTGGTCTGTTGATAGAGGAGAGGGGGTCATCAAAATTGCAATGATTATCATGGTTAGTTTGATGTCTGTAAAACTTTGGTTTTTTTAAATCAATATTTTACATATTCAACAATTTCAAGGCCATAACCTGTGATTCCCACACGAGGACCTTGATTTGAGTTGCTGATTACTTTAAGTTTATTAATTCTCAGGTCGTGAAGTATTTGAGCACCAATCCCAAAATCTTTGTAATCCATTTTCATAGGCGGAACTTTATGGAGCTCCCCTTTCAATTGTGCGGAGGTCAGTTGACTTATCCGAGCCAATAAGTTTTCGGACTGTTGAGCTTGATTGATAAAGATTACTGCCCCTTTGCCCTCGGCATTGATTAAGTTAAAAATATCATCCAAATAAGATTGTAGGTAGTTCTTTCCTTTCTCGTTTGATCCAGCCAACATACTTAAAATATCATTGTTTATTTGCGAAGAATTGATTCGAGTCAAAACAGAATCCTTCTCATCCCAACTACCTTTAGTTAATGCAACATGGACTTGACTGTTGGTGGTTTGTTGATACGCTCTTAAACGAAATTCTCCAAAACGAGTTTGAATCTCTGTGTCTGCACGTTTCAAAATAAGACTATCGTGTTGCATACGGTAAGACACCAAATCTTCGATGGAAACCAGTTTAAGATCAAATTTTTCTGCAACCTTTAGCAACTGTGGTAGTCGAGCCATGGTACCGTCTTCATTCATGATTTCCACAATAACTCCTGCTGGTTTCATTCCAGCAAGCCGTGCAAAGTCTATTGCAGCTTCTGTGTGTCCTGTTCTTCTTAGTACCCCACCTTCTTTGGCTATTAATGGGAAAATATGCCCAGGTCTCGAAAGTTGATGAGCTTGGGTAGAATCATCTACCAATGCTTTAACTGTTTTTGATCGGTCGCTTGCAGAAATCCCTGTGGTAACTCCATTTCCTTTTAAATCAATCGAAACAGTAAAAGCGGTTTCCATGGGATCGGTGTTGTTATCAACCATCCGATTCAAATTCAATTCATCACAACGTTTTTCTGTCAGTGGAGCACAAATCAAACCTCTGCCATGAGTTGCCATAAAGTTTATCATTTCTGGAGTAATTTTTTCAGCAGCTGCCAAAAAATCTCCTTCATTTTCTCGATTATCATCATCAACAACGATAATAATTTCCCCATTTTTTATGGCTTCAATAGCATCTGATATTTTGTCCAATCTAGCTTTTGGCATGAGTTGCTTTGTTTTTAAAATTTTTAAACTGTTCAATTACTTTTTGAAGTGGAATTATGATTCGGTCTAAGTTAGCAATTCCTCTATCTCGTGAAGCTTGTTTTGTTAAATAAAGTGCAAATAGTCCAATAATCAATACGGAAACCCAACTTCCAATAAAAGGACTAATACTACTGTCTTCTGCTGCATTTTTCCCAAACAATCCAATGTAGTGATAGGACAGAAAAATTAAAATAGCCAATACTACAGGTAAGCCTAAGCCTCCTTTTCTTATGATTGCACCCAAAGCAGCTCCTACTAAGAATAAAAAAAACACCCCAAAACCTAAAGTGAATTTATCGTGGAATGAACTCTTGTGAAGGTTAATCAGTTTTTGTTGAATAAAAAAATTCTTTTTCTTTCCTTCAATATTTCTAAGAATACCCCTTGTATTCATTAGGGCTGTATGAATCACTTGTTTGTGTCTGTAATGGCGTTCGTGTGTGATGAAACTCAAAGGATTTCTTAATTCTTTAAAAATAGAATCCTGTAATTCAACTCCTTCTTCTACATTTTTAAGTACATCAGATCCATTTATTTTTTTGAAATTTTCTGCGAACAACTCTCGAATTCTATTGTATTTTATTTCCAAAGAATCTATACTTTCATTCAATTGATTTACTTTTTGCATTCTAAATGTAGTCTTGTAATTCTCCTCGGAAAGATCAACATTATTGAATTCAGACAAATCAATATTCATTATGTATTTTTCAAATTTTACTTTACTGTGCGGAATCCTTCTTTTATCATCAGATTTTTCTGGAGTAACTTCTTCATATCGATTTCCATTAAAAAGCCACAATTGAAGTTGATCCCCGATTTCCACACTTTTTAGCTCTCCAGTGGCTGCTTTAATAACAATATTATTTTTTTGATTGGGTATTTTTTCATGAATGATTATGTCCCTCAACAAACGATCTTCATCTCCATATTTTTTATCCACTTTAATATTCATTTGCCCTAGGTCATTGAATACTCCTTCGGTTATGGCAAGTGCAGGTTTTAATTTAGCAAGATTTCTTCTGAGATTAAAAGATTTAACTTCTGCAAAAGGCATGATGTAATTGGTAAAATAAAAACTTCCAATCCCTAAAAAAAAGTGAAAAACAACCAAACTCAACATGGCTCTTTGCAACGAAATTCCCGTTGATTTCATCGCTGCAAATTCATAATTCTCAGCAAAGGTCCCATAAGTCATTATTGAAGCCAACAGAACAGATAGGGGAAGAACTAAGGGGACAAGTTTTGGTGAATAGTAGAGTAAAAATCTCAGAATTGTACCAATGTCGATTCCTTTTCCAGCAAATTCATCAATAAATAACCAAATCGTTTGAATGATAAAAATCAGCATCAAAATGATAAAAACACTTAACAACCGTTGAATGTATGAAGACAAGATGTAGCGATCAAGAATTTTCATCAATTAGTTATTCATGTAGTAGTTTGGGTAGTCATCTTCGTTAAATTCAAAGAATCCCGGTGGGAGTGAAATATTTTCCTCTTGATTTTTAATGGTAAGTGTTGTTGTGGTTTTACTGTTTCCAATTTCAATTAATCTGTAAATGGTATTTTGATCAACATCAATTCCTAACAATAGATATTTTACATCGGTATTCTCCTCTGATGGGATTAGCTTCACAAATTGAATATTTCGTCCCATTACCCGTTGAGAAATATCCCACTGATAATCATAACCCTCTTTGTAAAAGTTTAAAATTTGGGAGGGGTTTACATTAATTTCCTCACTTTCTTCTGGGGAACTCACAGTAATTTCCTCATTTTCTGGAACGATGGTGTAGATTTTATCTCCGTCAAAAATCTGAATAACTTCAAGAAAATCTAATTTGTACCTATCGCCTGCTAGGGTAACTTTACCCTCTGTTTCCTGACGAATTTGTTCCTCTTTATTTTCTAGAACATACTTAAACTCAAAACGCATGTTTTTTTGCTTTTCTATTTTATTAGAAACTTGATCAAGTAAATATTTAGCTTGTTCAGAACCTTGAGCAAAAAGTAGTGAAGATGATCCGAGTAAAATTATTAAAAAGCGCATGAGCAGACGTTTTACATTATTCATTATTCAATAATTGTTCCAAAGAATTTAAATCAGGAATCAGAACCTGTCTAGCTTTGCTGCCTTCAAATGGTCCAACAATTCCAGCAGCTTCCATTTGATCGATTATTCTACCAGCTCTGTTGTAACCCAATTTTAATTTTCGTTGAAGTAATGATGCCGAACCTTGTTGAGCGTTGACAATAACTTCTGCTGCATCCCTAAATAAAGCATCACGATCATTGATGTCAATATCGAGTGAGGAAGATTCCTCTCCTACAAATTCTGGAAGTAAGTGCGCTTGTGCATAAGCTTTTTGTCCACCAATAAACTCTACTACTTTTTCAACTTCAGGTGTATCTACAAAGGCACATTGAATTCGAGTGAGATCATTCCCTTGAGTGTAAAGCATATCACCGCGACCAATAAGTTGATCAGCTCCTCCGTTGTCCAAGATTGTTCTTGAATCAATTTTGGAGGTTACACGAAATGCGATTCGAGCAGGAAAATTAGCTTTAATAATGCCAGTAATTACATTTACTGAGGGACGTTGGGTAGCAATAATCAAATGAATACCGATTGCACGAGCCAACTGCGCTAATCTAGCGATGGGGGTTTCTACTTCTTTTCCTGCTGTCATTATCAAATCAGCAAATTCATCGACAACCAGAACAATGTAAGGTAAAAAACAATGTCCATCATCTGGATTTAATTTTCGTGCCTTAAATTTGGTATTGTATTCTTTCAGATTTCTACACATACCGTTTTTAAGCAATTCGTAGCGATTATCCATTTCTATGCACAATGAATTCAAGGTGTGAATTACTTTGGTGTTGTCTGTTATTATGGCATCTTCGGAATCAGGGAGTTTTGCCAAATAATGACGTTCTATTTTGTTGTAAATATTAAGTTCAACTTTCTTTGGGTCAACCAAAACAAACTTTACTTCAGCAGGATGTTTTTTGTACAAAAGCGAGGTCAATACAGCATTCAGTCCAACAGATTTTCCTTGTCCAGTAGCTCCAGCCATAAGTAGATGGGGCATTTTCGCTAAATCTACTACAAAAGTTTCGTTGCTAATGGTTTTTCCTAGAGCAATGGGAAGTTCCATTTGAGCATTTTGAAATTTCTGAGAAGCAATTACAGAACGCATAGAAACAATACTGGGTTTCTGATTTGGAACTTCAATTCCAATTGTTCCTTTGCCTGGAATGGGGGCAATAATACGAATTCCTAGCGCTGACAGTGAAAGGGCAATATCATCTTCTAAATTTTTAATTTTTGAAATGCGAATCCCGGCTGCTGGAACAATTTCGTAAAGAGTAACTGTAGGACCAATATTTGCCTTGATTTGTGCGATCTCAATTTTGTAATTTTTTAGAGTTTCAACAATTTTACTTTTGTTGGCTTCCAATTCCTCTTGGTTAATGGTTATGCTTCCATCTCCATAGTCTTTAAGTAAATCTAGTGTTGGAAAAACATATTTACTCAAATCCAAAGTAGGATCATAGGAACCATATTTTTCTACCAATTCTTGTGATAAATTAGTTTCTAAAAGTTCTTCGTTTGTGGTGTTGATTTCTATTTCTAGTTCTTCTGCTTCTGATTCAATAGTTTTATTAACCTCCAAAACTGGGATTTCAAAAGGAATTTCTTTGTCTGTAGTTTTTTCAGTTGTAATTTCAGGGGAAGCAACTTCGCTGTTTTCAAGAGTAACTTCTTCAAACGATTGAGGTTCTCGTTTATCAACGTTGCTCTCTTTTTCAAAAAGCGATTTTAACTTATTTATTATGGCTTCTGGAGTTATGTTCCAGTGTAAAACAATAAAAATTAAACTTCCAAAAACCAAAAGGGTTCCAACTCCAATACTCCCAATGTAATCATACAAAAAATCAGTCATTTCAAAGCCCATTACTCCACTCAATAATTGAAAAGAGTCTGAGTAAAAACCAAACACAAGAGAAAACCAAAGTGTGTAATACAATCCCCAAGTCCATTGATGTAAAAGTCTTTCTTTATGGATGTTGAAAAAATAAGTAAAGCCAGTAAAACCAATCAGATATACGGTAATAAAGGCAGCAAGTCCAAAGAGTTTATGGATAAAGAAATGACTTATGCTTGCTCCTAATTTTGAAAGTAAATTTGTACTAACTACAGAACGATTACCCAAAGCATTCAAACTACTCTGATCTACTTCCCAACTAAAAAAATAAGATGTAAAAGCAATAAAAAAAAGTAAAGCAACAAGAATTAAAAACCCCCCAATTAAAATCTCTCGGGTACGCTTATTCTTTGCAGAGGATGCGGTAAATTTTGGCACTTTAGATGATGATGATTTTTTTGCAGTCATTCCGGTAATGGATTCCTAACAAAAATACAAATAATGATTGAATTAAAACTAAAAAAGCCCCCATTAAAGGAGGCTTAAATTAGTTTTCAATACTTCCTTGGACTCGCTCCATAAAAGCATTTAGCGCTTCTTTTTGACTCTTACCAGCCTTGATGTCTTTGTGTACTTCCAATGCTCCATAGAGGTTCGATATCAATTCACCCAACACATCGATCTCTTCATCTTTTACTCCCGAATGTTCTGAGATGTGTTCCAAAACTTCAAGCGTTTCGATTAAATAGTCTTCATCATTATCAATAACAAAATTCGATAAATGTTTAATTAGCGGTAGCCTCATGTACGAATGTTTTTAATAACTCAGTTTTATTGGTCTGAATTTGATCATTCAGTTTTCCATCTCTGAAAGATGCAAACGTCGGTAAGTTACTAACGTCTGCAAGTTTTCTTGAGTTTGGATTTTTTTCAGCATCAATTATTACAAACGGTATGCTGTCGTTTTCTGAGGCCATTTTTTTGAATTTTGGTTTCATAATCCTACAATTACCGCACCATCCAGCAGAATATTGCACCAATACTCGGTCATTAGAATCAATTAATTGTTGAAGTGAATCGTCTGTTATTTCTTGAAACATGCGAAATAATTTAGTGTTTACTTAGATAATCTTGAACACTATCACGATTTGCATTCATTGCATCTTTTCCTTCTTCCCAGTTTGCTGGACAAACTTCACCTTTTTCTTGTACGTGAGTGAACGCATCAATTAAACGAATAAACTCGTCAACGTTTCTTCCAAGAGGCATGTGGTTGATTCCCTCATGGAAAACCATTCCATCCTCGTCAATAAGGTAAGTAGCTCTAAAAGTTACATTATCTCCATCCATCAAAATAACACCAGTATTTTCATCATAACGTTCGTTGGTATTGTCAAGAATATCTAAAGTATTTGCTAAGTTTCGGTTACTGTCTGCTAAAAGATTGTAAGTAATACCTTCAATACCACCATTGTCTTTAGCTGTGTTGAGCCATGCAAAATGTACTTCTGGAGTATCACAAGAAGCTCCAATAACAATGGTGTTTCTTTTTTCAAATTCAGGAAGTGCTTTCTGGAATGCATGTAACTCAGTTGGACACACAAAAGTAAAATCTTTTGGGTACCAAAACAGTAAAACTTTTTTCTTGTTGTTCTTTGCTTCTTCCAATACATTGATGCTAATGGTATCGCCCATTTCGTTCATTGCATTTACACTTAAATCTGGGAATTGTTTTCCTACTTTTGACATGTTAATTATGTTTTAATGAGCAGCAAAATTAATTTTATATTCTATGTTCATAACAGAAAACAAATTGGATAAATTTACTTTAAAATAAGTTTTTTCGATGATTGTACTTCAGAACAGAGGGAGATTAATCAGAGATTTTAAAAACACTCGATTAGTCGAAAGTTCTAAGGCTTGATCTTTCTTATTTTAATTCCAAAATAAGCATAAATTAAGGTCATAAAAGGACTGAGCCAATTGAAGATTGCATAAACAAAATATTCTCCAACCCCAACCCCTAAAACTCCAGATTGATATGCGCCACAGGTATTCCAGGGAATAAGAACAGAAGTAACAGTTCCAGAATCTTCAAGAGTTCGACTTAAATTTTCTGGAGCTAAATTTTTATCTTCAAAAGCTTTGTCAAACATTTTTCCAGGCAAAACAATCGAAAGGTATTGATCGGAAGCTGTTAAATTTATTACAACACAAGAGGCAGCTGTACTAGCAAATAATTGAAAAGTAGATTTTGCCATTCTGAGCAAGGCATTACTTATTTTCTTTAAAGCACCGATGGCATCCATAATTCCACCAAAAACCATCGCACAAATAATCAACCAAATGGTACCGAGCATACCTCTCATTCCACCAGAACTAAACAAATCATTAAGTAAATCATTGGAGGTTGTTACCGAGATGTCACTGATGATTGCATTCATAACTCCTTTGTAGGCGCTGATGAATGTCAAAGAAGTTACTCCGGCAACTTGGGCAACAATATGCGGTTGAAAAATCAACGCAAAAATTCCTCCGAAAAGTGTTCCCGCTAACAATGCAGCTAATGGAGGTGTTTTTCGAATGATCAAAACTACCACTAAAATGGGAACAATAAATAACCCTAAATTGATTGTAAAACTATCTTTAATACTATTCAATAAAACAGCTGTATCAGCAGTTCCTGAAGTATTTTGAAAAAAGCCCAAGAATAAAAATACGATTAGAGTTATGCTGATACTCGGAAGAGTAGTAAGAGTCATGTACCGAATATGGGTAAATAAATCGGTGCCAGCCATGGCAGGGGCAAGGTTAGTAGTATCGCTCAAAGGCGAAAGTTTATCACCAAAGTAAGCCCCAGAAATTACTGCTCCAGCAACCATTCCTGCAGGAATATCCAAAACCCTACCGATACCAATAAGAGCAATTCCTACTGTAGCAGAAGTTGTCCAACTACTCCCAGTAGCTATCGAAATAATAGCACAAATGATAATACAAGCGGGCAAAAATATACTGGGGTGTAAAATCTTGAGACCATAGTAGATCATTGCGGGGATAATTCCACTCAAGAGCCAAGTTCCTGCCAATGCCCCTACAAATAATAAAATTAATAATGCACCCGTTGTAGATTTCAAATTTGAGCCTACTGTTTCGATCATTTGACTGTAAGAAACCTTATTTCTAAAACCTACAAATGCGGCAACTGCAGCTCCAATCAAAAGAATAAATTGATTGGATCCTCCCAATGCATCATCACCGTAAACAGTAACGTTGAAGGATAGTAAAAAAACAAGTATTACTACTGGCAGTAGTGCCTGTAAAATGGATAGGGATTCAGTCTTTTGTGACATATCAATAACTTTCCTGTAATGATACGATTTTTAATTGTTATTTTATTTCTTGTTTTGGAATTTGTAATGGTGATAAACCGCATTAATAAAACCTAAAATAACTCCCACGCACGAGACTACATAACCTATGGTAAAAAGTTTCCCAAGGTCTGTAGCTGGAGAAAAATCCCCAAAACCTATGGTGGTTAAGGTTATTACTGAAAAATAGGCTGCATCAATCCATGACCAATCTTCAATGTAATGATAAAATACAGTACCGATACTGATTATGACAACGGTAATACCCAAAAGGTTACGGTATTCTTTGTTACGTAAAAGCGAGATGATAATTTTTAAGAGGTCATAGCTTCAATTTGGTTTTTCAAGGTATAAAAAAACTGAAAATCAAATATTTTCTTCACTCTAGTTAGAAACATTTGTATTTTTGTTCTACAATCTTTAAAATTTAAATTGATGAGTAAATATGATGTTGCTGTAATTGGATCAGGTCCCGGAGGATACGTAGCCGCAATTCGTTGTGCACAATTGGGCATGAAGACAGCCTTGATAGAAAAGTACAGCACCCTGGGTGGAACCTGCTTGAATGTTGGGTGTATTCCATCTAAAACACTACTTGATTCTTCACATCATTACGAGGATGCAGTCAAACACTTTGACACGCATGGGATTGAAATTCCGGGAGAAATAAAAATAAACTTCGAAAAAATGATTGGGCGCAAGCGTGCCGTAGTAGAACAAACCACCAAGGGTATTGAGTTTTTGATGGACAAAAACAACATTACCGTTTATCAAGGTTTAGGAAGTTTTGTTGACGCTACCCACATTCAAATAGATGGTGAAAAAAAAGAAACCATTGAAGCCAAGAACAGCATCATTGCTACAGGATCCAAACCAGCAACTTTGCCTTTTATTTCTTTAGATAAAGAACGCATCATAACCTCTACAGAGGCACTCGAATTAAAAGAAATACCCAAACATCTTATCGTAATAGGAGGAGGGGTAATAGGTTTAGAACTTGGACAAGTCTACCGAAGACTTGGAGCAGAGGTTTCGGTCATAGAATATGCTAATCGAATAACTCCAGCAATGGACAGTGCTTGTTCTCGAGAGTTAACAAAAGTTTTGAAGAAACAAGGCGTGAAATTTTATTTGTCACATGGCGTAAACAAAGTAGAACGAAAAGGTTCGTCGGTACAAGTAACCGCAACCGATAAAAAAGGATCTGAAGTTACTTTTGACGGGGATTTTTGTTTAGTTTCTGTGGGTCGAAAACCCTACACAGTCGGCTTAAATGCCGATGCAGCAGGAATACAACTGAACGAACGGGGGCAGGTTGAAGTAAACGATCACTTACAAACAACAACCCCAAATATTTATGCAATCGGTGATGTAGTCCGTGGAACTATGTTGGCGCACAAGGCTGAAGAAGAAGGAGTAATGGTTGCAGAGTTTTTAGCCGGTCAAAAACCGCATATTGACTACAATCTGATACCCAATGTAATTTACACTTGGCCAGAAGTTGCATCGGTAGGTAAAACAGAAGAGCAACTCAAAGAAGCTGGAGTTCAATACAAAGCAGGTCAATTCCCTATGCGGGCATTAGGTCGTGCTCGTGCAAGTATGGATACCGATGGTTTTGTCAAAATATTAGCCGATGCAAATACAGATGAAGTACTGGGTGTTCATATGGTTGGAGCTAGAGTAGCAGACCTAATTGCCGAAGCAGTAACAGCAATGGAATTTAGAGCTTCAGCAGAGGACATCTCAAGAATGAGTCATTCTCATCCTACCTATGCAGAAGCGGTAAAAGAAGCTGCACTAGCTGCGACCGAAAATCGTCCCCTGCACATCTAATCACATTCGCCAAGTGTCCAGGTGGTTACTCCGCTTACCGCTGCAGCACAAGAATTACCGTAGGTTCGATTATTACACCCACATACGGGAGCATACTCCAAGGTACAAGCTTGTTCGGGACTTGCCACGGTTACGCATGGATTTTGCACTTCGGTTTTGGAACTAATCCGAATCAATTTGTATCGATTCTCAGGACAATCATCCATGCAATTACTGGTGTCAATAGGAGTTATTTCTAAAATTAAATCGTACACATACCCATAAATAAAATCGAATCCCTCAATAATGAAGGACTTTGTCCTCCATTGATCACTGCCTATTTCGTTTTCAAGCTGAAAATTAAAACAATCAAGTTTAAAAAATGCTCCAGAGCAGGGACTTGTGTAATAATTTATTCTCATTTTTTTGATTGTCTCTTCTGCTGATGAACTCGATTTTTCACAAGAAACCAGTACAAAAAGAAGAAAAAATAAAGGAAACCTACCAAAGTGCATAAACAAGAACTATTTTAGTAACAATCAAAAATATTTTTAACGATCAAATAGTATTAATTTTTTTGTAAAAAGCAACCATAAATTTGGCAATCTCTGGTCCAGAATCTTCTTGTAAAAAATGACCTCCAGAAATGGTTTTATGATCCATCCCTTTTGTTCCAGGAATTAATTTTTGAAAAACTTGATCCCCGCCCTTTGTAATAGGGTCCTGATCACTAAATACATTTAAAAAAGGCTTGTTCCACTGAATTAAAATTTTCCAAGCATCTTTATTGTTATTGCATTCTGGATCTTTTTCTGAAGTAGGAACTAAAGCAGGAAAAACCCTAGCTCCAGCTTTGTACTCATCCGTGGGAAATGGAGCATTGTAAGCTTTCATAACTTCATCGGATAAGACTGTGGTAGTAGCTTTTTGCAGAATAGTAGCAACGTCAAATTTGGGACTTGTTGCAGCAAAGTTTTGCCAGTCCAAAAAAGCTTGAGGAGGAGATACACTTCCAGTAGGCAGCATAGTATTTCCAGCAACAACAGATTTGAAATGATCAGGATTAGCGGTTAATAATCGTAATCCAATTAGTCCACCCCAATCTTGAATGAACATATTGATGTCTTTTAAATCCAAATGATCCAACAAATCTTGAATCCAGTTAATGTGTTTGGCATAAGTGTAATCAGTCTGTTCCGCTGGTTTATCTGATTTACCAAATCCAACGAGATCAGGAGCAATAACGCGCAAACTACTATTGATAAGAATAGGAATCATCTTACGATAAAGGTAGGACCAGCTTGGCTCACCATGAAGGAGCAATACAACAGGATGTCCTGGGTTTCCCTCATCGAGATAGTGCAAGCGCAAATCGTCCCCAACGGTACAATATTTTTCTTCGAAAGGATAATCTTCTAGGTTTTCAAATGCCGAATTTGGGGTTCTAAGTATTTTCATAAATCACAATTTATTTCAGGATTTCCAGCCCAGTTTACAGCTTCTGTCAATAGAAGTTGGTAATAGGGTTCGTCATAATAGCTAGCTTTGTGCCCCAAAGAACTGTAAAAAGATTTTCCTTTTCCCACACAATTGTACCAAACAACAGGATGATCATCACCCATACCAAAATCCTTGTTTTTCAACAAGCCATTTTCGAGAGTCCCACTCATAATCATATCGGTTTCATCTAGGGTGTACAAAATATGAGCTCCTTTATCTCTCGGACTTTCAAAAAACACATACCACTCATCTTCGCGATCCCAACTCAAAGGAAGCTTATCACTCGCTGGAAAGCTCTCTGGAGACTCTCGATTCATAGTTCCTGTTTGGAATTGTGGTGCCATAGGATGATGAGAAAATACAGCACGAATCAATTCATCGTAATACCAATCCCATTGGTGAGAATCATCTCCAGTTCCATGGAAACCGACAAAACCTCCACCACCTTCTACATAGTTTTTGAAAGCAGCTCGTTGTTTTTCATTCAAAGTTTGACCCGTAACATTATTCCAAACAACTACATCAAACAAAGACAGTTGTTCTTGGTTGTGAATAGCACCATTATCAGAAACGGTTAGAACCCAATTGTTTTTTTCAGCTAATTTCATGAACGTATTTTTTGCAGCAGGAATAGCCTCTTCATGAACCCATGCATTTGCTTTAGAATACAATAAAACATTGAAATCTTTTTTATCAAGATTTAACTCTGGCGGAACAGTTTCAAAAGTTTTCCACCCGATCTTAGCTTTGTAGATCATCAAACCAATCTGTCCAGCCTTAAAAAGAAAAACGACAAAAAGGATCCCAACAACAGATATAATTATTTTTTTCATTAGGATTAATTATAGGTGGGTGATTTTTGGGATTTTAATTTTCTCCAAGTTATTAAAAATATTCTATTTCTGTAGCGATGAAGTAAAAAGGTAATCGACAAACAGCCAAATACAAAGAACAATGCTCCAAAGCTACTTTGAACCAATGAACCTGTATACTTGAAGTATTTGTAAATTCCAATCCCACTCAAACTCCCAAAAAAAATAAAGTAATGAATGATGTAGATACTCAAAGTTTTTTGCCCCACCCAAAGCCAAAAGCTCTTTGTGAAAAAGCGGTTCATAGCAATGAATATTCCCAACAAAACAAAAACATCTCCAAGTCGAATAAACAGAAAGTTGTTGAAAGCAACTTGTCTAAAAAGTTGCCAGTCGGTTTGATCGTAAATCCAAATAAAAAATGATGAAGATTTGAAAATAAAAAAGCACCCCAAAACAGTAAATCCTATGCTCTTTAAAAGGAACTCTTTTGGTTTGGAACCAAACAGTATTGCAATACTAGCACCCATACTAACATAACCAATCCAAGGGAAAAGGCAGAAAACACCGCCATTAGCTTTTGTTAAGTAAGCACCCAAAAAATGAGGTAGTGTAGAGAAGGTTTTATGGGAATAAAGAGGTTCACACATAAAAACAACCAAACCAATTCCAAGAAAAACAAAGAAAATCCCTTTATTTAAAAAGCCAAAGATCGCATAGATTACAACAATAAAGATCAATCCAAGACCTATGATTTGAAGAACATCGAGATTAAAAAAAGAAGTATTGA
>Ga0206677_10003027_pt1 | contig 14413 bp, 13 predicted proteins | sample M130m12015metaG_FD_155475 | JGI IMG/M metagenome (GOLD analysis project Ga0206677, IMG submission 155475) | Ammonia-oxidizing marine archaeal communities from Monterey Bay, California, United States - M1 30m 12015 | ecosystem: Environmental > Aquatic > Marine > Intertidal zone | place: USA... | reverse complement strand
TCCTTTACCAGACAAACGCAAACGCACCCTTCCTAAATTTGGGAGATACGCAAGTTTTATGTCTTTGGGTAGATTGTTTTCCCATTCTTCAATACGCTCTGCAATAACACTCTCTCCTAATCCATAGGTAAGTAAAGTTTTATGAATAATAAAAGGTCGGGTGTAGTGTTTTTGTAAAGCAGGAATTACTTCATTACTTATCAATGCTTTCATTTCGAAGGGTACTCCTGGTAAGGAAATTATTACACGATCTTCGTTTTCGAACCACATCCCCGAGGCAGTTCCATAAAAATTATTCAAAACTTTTGCCTTTGAGGGTAACAAGGCTTGCTTTCGATTTTCATCATTGATAGGTGTGGGAACATATTTTGCAAACATTTCTTCAATACGCTCCAAAACAAGTTCATTTTTCACCAAAACATCATCAAAGTATGCGCACAGGGTATGTTTGGTTAAATCATCTTTTGTAGGACCTATCCCCCCTGTTAGGATGATTACTTGAGCTCTTTTCTGAGCTTCATTCAAGCAATTTTCAATGTGTTCTTTTCGATCAGAAATAGAAGTGATTTGTCCGACTTCGATCCCAATTTTATTCAATTCTTTAGCGATAAAAACAGCGTTTGTGTTTACGATTTGTCCAATAAGAATTTCATCACCGATGCTTACAATTTCTGCAATCATATCTACTTTACTTTTATTGAAAATAATCGATGCCCTTCTAAAAACCCTTCGAGCACATCATCGGTTCTTACGGGACCAACTCCTGCAGGGGTTCCAGTAAAAATTATGTCTCCAATTTTTAGGGTAAAAAACTGGGACACATAGGATATTAATTCATCTACCTTCCATAACATCAAGGCAGTTGAAGCACTTTGTACAAGATTTCCATTTTTAGTCATTTCGAACTGAAGTTGATCTACATTAGGAAGTTCACTTTTACTGATCCAATCTCCAACCACAGCAGCTCCATCGAACGCTTTTGCTTTTTCCCATGGCAAACCTTTTGCTTTGAGTTTGGCCTGCAAATCACGTGCGGTAAAATCAATCCCCAAACTGATTTGATCGTAGTATTTATGTGAGAATTTTTCCTGAATGTGTTTACCTATTCGATTGATTCGGATCAAAACTTCGACCTCATGGTGTACATCATCTGAAAACGGAGGAATAAAAAAAGGTTGGTTCTTTAGAACCAGTGAAGTGTCTGGTTTGAGAAAAACCACAGGATCAACAAGTTTTTCGTTTACTAGTTCTTCGATATGACCGCTGTAATTCCTACCAATACATATTATTTTCATACTCTAGATTGTAAACCCGATCTATCAAATCAATTATTAATGACCCTCATTAAATTTACTCAAACGCAAAGCTGTTAAAACTTTCTTTGTGTACAAAGGAAAATCAGCATTGAGCAACCATCCAAAATATCCTGGTTCTTTTTCTAGAACCTCGTCTATTGTTTTTCCTTTGTGTTTTCCAAACGAAAAACAAGGTTGGTTTTCTTTGTTCAAAATAATAAATCCTGCTACATCCAGAGATCGTTTACGGGTACAGAATTGACTTAAAAAATCTAGATTATTTTCCAATTCTTCATAACGCTCAACCTGAGCTAATAAAACTTGATAGGTTGCTTCAGTGTCGGCCATTGCTGTGTGAGCATTTATCAAGTCTTTGTTACAATAAAACTTTAGAGCAGCGCTCAGGGTTCGTTGTTCCATTTTGTGAAAAATAGTTTGTACATCAATAGTCTTGTGGTTCTTAAGGTCAAAATCAATCTCAGCACGCATAAATTCCTCTGCTATCAAAGGGATATCAAAACGATCTGAATTGAATCCTGCCCAATCACATCCTTTCATGAAAGCATAAATCTCACCAGCTAGTGTTTTAAAATTAGGAGCATCTGCTACCTTTTCGTCTGTTATTCCATGAATGTCAGAAGCTCCTTTAGGGATTGGCATTTCTGGGTTTACCAACCAAGTTTTCCCTTCTTTATTTCCGTTGGGTAAAAGCTTGAGAACTGCTATCTCAACAATACGATCTTTTACTACATTAACCCCAGTAGTTTCAAGGTCAAAAAAGCAAAGTGGTCGTTTAAGTTCAAGTCCCATAGAATATTTTTAAAAATCAATTGAAGTATCCCATTGCTCCAAAGCATCAGAGACCGCTTTTACAAATTGTCCTCCCATGGCTCCGTTAATTATGCGATGATCATAACTGTGACACAACATCATCTTTCTTCTTATCCCTATGAAATCACCATTTGCAGTTTGAATAACTGCTGGCATTTTTCGGATAACACCAATAGCCAAAATACCAACTTGTGGTTGATTGATAATGGGTATCCCTGTTATTGACCCAAAATTTCCTACGTTGGTAACCGTGTAGGTTCCATCCTTGATCTCATCGGGTTTTAGTTTATTCTCTCGGGCACGCATCGAAAGCTCGTTTACCGCTCGAGCCAAACCTACCAAATTGAGGTGGTCGGTATTTTTTATTACTGGAACAATCAAGTTGCCATCTCCCAAGGCAGTTGCCATACCAATATTTATGGCTTTCTTTTGAATGATTTTACTATCCCCCTCTACTGAACTGTTGAGTAGTGGATATTCTTTAAGTGCTTTGACAACAGCAGAGATGAATATGGGAGTAAATGTTAATTTTTGTTGTTCGCGTTCTTGAAATTTTTTCTTAACTCGTTCTCTCCATTCCCATAAATCAGTAACGTCAACCTCGACAAAAGATTGGACATGGGCTGAAGTTTTTCGGCTCATGACCATATGATCAGAAATCATTTTACCCATGCGAGACATTTCAATTATTTGATCTTGTCCAGAAATAACAGTAGACTCTGCCTCTGTTTGATTTGCAGAATTAAGCTGTTGTTTTTGATTGCTTCCTTTAACTGATGTTCGACTTTCGAGGTAGGTTAACATATCCTTTTTGGTAACCCTACCTTTATCTCCTGTCCCTTTAATGGTATCCAAATCTTCAATTGATATGCCCTCTTCTTTAGCAATATTTCTTACTAAGGGAGAATAAAATCGATTCGATTCGTTTGATGTGAGTGATGGAGTTTGAATAGTTTCTTGAATTGAGGAAACCTCTGCTTCGATAATGGCAATTGGGTCCTCTTCGGGGGTGCTTTCTGTCTCTAAAGAAGATTCATAAACAATAAATTCTTCTGATTCTTCAGATGGATCATCATTTCCATCGGTCTCAATTACAGCAATCACGTCTCCTACTTGGGCTATTTCATTTACTTCAAACTTCTTTTCTAGGAGTACCCCCGCTACTTCAGATGGAATATCTGAATCTACCTTATCTGTGGCAACCTCAACAACAGACTCATCAAGAGCTATTGAATCCCCTACATCTTTAAGCCAAGCACTGAGCGTTGCCTCTGCAACACTTTCTCCCATTTTTGGTAATTTAAGTAGGTATTTACCCATAGTTTAAAGATTTTTAAAGTGTTACAAAGGTATCAAAATTATTAGAGAGTTTATTAAAAACTCAGTACATTGTGGCTACCCTTGAAGGGAATCTTCATAAGGAATTCGCTTTAAAATACTCCGTCCTAGAGTTATCTCATCAGCATATTCTAATTCATCTCCAACAGGTATTCCACGAGCAATAGTCGATATCAATACTTCAAAACCAGATAATTGCTTGTGAATGTAGAAAGTAGTTGTATCTCCCTCCATAGTAGCACTCAAGGCAAATATGATCTCTTTTACTTTTCCAGATTTTACTTTTTCTACCAAAGAAGTAATTGTCAAATCTTGAGGACCTACACCATCAATTGGAGAAATAATTCCATTGAGAACATGGTACTTTCCTCGAAATTGATCTGTATTTTCAATCGCCATTACATCTCTAATATCCTCAACAACACAAATCTGCTCATCTGACCGTCTTGAGTTTGAACATATTTCACAAACCTCGGTATCTGCAATATTATGGCATTGGGAACAAAAAGTAATCTCAGATCTAAACACGTTTAAGGCTGATGCTATTTCTTCGGTTTGTTTTTTGGGTTGTTTTAGCAAATGTAAGACCAAACGCAAGGCTGTTCTTTTGCCAATCCCCGGTAACTGAGACATTTGATCAACGGCTTGTTCTAATAGTTTAGATGAAAATTCCATGATCACAAAAATACAAAATAAACCGTCTTCTTTTCTTTGATGAACCATTAACTATTACTGTATTAAGGATTAAAAAATAATTTTGATTTAGATGAATTGCTACCAAATAAAAATATCAGAGAATATTGTTTCTCTAGCAATGATTATTTTTTTCTTTCATACCTTAGCCCATATGATATCACCTGCTTTTATTCTTAGTTTGATTCTTGGATATTTCTTTATTTTAATAACCATATCATACTACACAGGTAGAGAAGATTCCAATAAAGAGTTTTTTACAGCCAATAGGAACTCACCCTGGTATTTGGTTGCTTTTGGTATGGTTGGAGCCTCACTTTCTGGGGTTACCTTTATTTCAGTTCCCGGCTGGATCAAAACTTCTGAGTTTAGTTACCTTCAAGTGGTACTGGGGTACATGGTTGGTTATTTTGTTGTTGCCTATGTTTTGCTTCCTGTTTACTACAAAAATCAAGTAACTTCTATTTATGAATATTTAAATACACGACTCGGAAAAAACAGTCATCTGGCAGGAGCTTTGTTCTTCTTTATTTCGAGAGTTTTGGGAGCTGCTTTCCGCTTATTTTTAGTAGCAATTGTATTACAACAATTTATTTTTGATTCGTGGAGTGTACCTTTTGAAGTTACCGTTATTCTCTCTATTCTTTTGATTTGGGTGTACACACAGCGCGGAGGAATTAAAACCATAGTATGGACAGATACCATTCAAACCAGTTTGATGATTTTGGCTGTATTCTTGTCAATAGTGTACATCAATAAAGAACTCGAATGGAGTATGATTGACTTTTTGAAATCAGCAAAATTCAAGGAATACAATAGTGTTTGGGTAACCGATTCTTTTTTTGCTCGGAATCATTTTTTAAAATCCTTTATCGGTGGAATGTTCATTACTATTTGCATGACGGGTTTAGATCAAGATATGATGCAGAAAAATTTAAGCTGCCGAACTTTAAAGGATGCTCAAAAAAATATGATGGTTTTTAGCGTTGTCTTGGTAGTGGTAACTGGGCTTTTTATGCTTTTAGGGGCATTGCTTTACATTTATGCTGAAAAGGAAGGAATTGCACTTCCTATGATGGATGGAAAGGCCAAGTCCGATTTACTTTTTCCAGAAATTGCATTGAACGGCAATCTTGGTCTGGGGGTTGGTATCACATTTATTTTGGGATTGATTGCTGCGGCTTACAGCAGTGCAGATAGTGCTCTTACTTCTTTAACTACCTCTTTTTGTGTTGACTTTTTATCTTTAGAAAAAAAAGATCAGAAGACTCAAAAAAGTATTCGTAAAAAAACTCATGTTGGTATGAGTGTTTTACTAGTACTGGTGGTGATTGCTTTTAAATACATTCTTGATGAAAATGTAATCGATAGTTTACTAACAGTTGCAGGGTACACCTACGGACCATTGTTAGGATTGTTTGCTTTTGGAATTTTCACTGACTACACCATCAAAGACAAGTATGTTTGGATTGTAGTTTTTACATCAGTAATCATCAGCAGCATTCTCGGAGGAATAGAGGCATCTGTTATCGGTGGATACCAGATTGGCTATGAGTTGTTACCCCTAAATGGAATATTTACTTTTCTGGGTTTAATACTGATTCGTAGCAAGCAAAACTAAAGTACAGGCTTGTTCCGTTTCAATCCCAGCTTCTTGTAAAAGGCTTTCTAATTTTTGATTTTCTGTCCCTGGATTAAAAATCACCCTTCTAGGTTTTAAATTCAGAAGATAATCGTAATAGGTTTCTTGACGAGCCGGGCTCAAATACAAAGTAACTGTATCTACATTATTCCACTCTGATTGATGTTCTGTATGAATTGTGGTATCGCCAAGAACTCCATCTCGAAACCCCAAAGCGAATACGGTATGCGAAGCAGCTTTCAATTTGTAAAAAGCTTTGTTTGAATAGCGCTCGGCATTGGTGGAAGCTCCAAGAATTAAAGTAGATTTATATGTGTTGTGCATCTTACCAGACCATCATTGAACTTCCCCATGTAAACCCGCTCCCAAAAGCTGCAAGAACTACCTTTGAACCTTCTTTGATTTTTCCCTCTTCCCAGGCTTCAGTCAAAGCAATTGGAATAGAGGCGGCAGTTGTATTGCCATATCGCATAATATTGTTGTAAACTTGATGATCGTCTAATCCAAATTTCTTTTGGATAAATTGTGAAATTCTCAAGTTTGCTTGATGAGGTACCAACATATCAATATCACTCGCTTGCCAATTATTTTTTTGTAATCCTTCGTTGATTACCTCCAAAAAACGAACAACTGCATGCTTGAAAACAACCTGACCGTTCATGTAAGGGTAATAACTTAAATCTTCAGGGTCGTTTGCGTCAATTATTTCGGGCACCCAACGTTGGGTGCTTGGACCAATTAAAGATAATTCTTCAGCGTGCTTTCCTTGTGAATAAATATGGGATGACATAATACCTCGATCCGTATTTGTTTCTCTGGTTAAGACAGCTGCACCAGCACCGTCTCCAAAAATAACAGAAACTCCACGGCCCCTTGAGGTCATATCCAAGCCACCAGAATGGTTCTCGGATCCTACCACCAATATGTTTTTGTACATTCCTGTTTTGATGAACTGATCCGCAGTGGTTAATGCATAAATAAACCCACTACATTGATTCCGAATATCCATCGCAGGACAGGCTGGAATCCCCAATAAATCTTGAAGGATTACACCAGAACCCGGGAAATAATAATCAGGACTTAGCGTTGCAAAAAGGATTAAATCCAAATCTTCGGCTTTCAAATTTGCACGTTCCAAAGCAATTTTAGTTGCTTTTAGAGCCATTGTTGCTGTAGTGTTTCCATCACCTTTTTTAATATGGCGACGCTCTTTTATTCCTGTTCTTTCCGTTATCCATTCATCAGAAGTATCCATGATTTTGGACAGGTCGGAGTTGGTTACAACATTTTCTGGAAGGTATTTCCCTAGCCCAATAATTTTTGAATTGTACATAAATTTTTATTAGTAGTTCATTAAAAGTAAAGAATAATAGAAACCATAACAAAAAAATTTAGATGAACTTTTTGTAATTGTCGACCACGACATTGGATTTTAAATCGTGTAACAAATTGTACAACCCAAAGAATGTACGGTTGATGTAAAGAAAATGTCTTGAACCACGATTTCCATTCAGCTTGCGTAATTGTTCATCCTTGGAGAGACATTCACTCATTTGAGCAACCTTTCCCCAAAAGATTTCATCAGAAAAATCAAAAGTTTCATTGTGAAAAGGAAAAGTCAATACTCCAAGTAACTCGTGGAACAAATCGGTAATGTATGCACTATCTTTTGCTGAATCATCAGGTCTGAGAATTTCTAGCGCGGTAATTTTATCAATGAAAAAATCGCGATCTTCCATTGCCTCTTTTTGAGCTAATTCGAAATAAGGTACATAAAAATCCTCTGGAACATCTTTGATACATCCAAAGTCAATTGCTATCAGATTGCCAGAACTGTCAACCAAAAAGTTACCTGGATGAGGGTCCGCATGAACACGCTTCAAAACGTGCATCTGGTACATGTAAAAGTCCCAAAGTGTTTGTCCTATTGAATTGCTTTCTTGAGGATCGTTTTGTTTGGAGGTGTATTGCGCTAAATGAATTCCGGACATCCAGTCCATGGTTAGGATTTTATCACATGAAAAATCTTTGTAATAGTCAGGAAATTTGAGATTAGGAATGTGCAAACAAGCCTCGGTCATTGATTTGCTTTGTTCCAGTTCTAGAGTGTAGTTTGTCTCCTCCAACAACTTTCCTTCAACTTCCTTGAAGTATTTTTCTGAATCTTTTCCCTTCAGATTGAATAAGCGAGTTGCAACGGGTTTTACCAATGTCAAATCTGAACTGATGCTATTTGCTACTCCGGGGTATTGAATTTTCACGGCAAGTTTTTTGCCATTAAGTGTGGCTTTATGAACTTGTCCTATACTTGCTGCATTTACGGATTCGGATTCAAAAGTATCAAATATTGTTTCTGGATATTCTCCTAAATATTTTCTAAATGTTTTTCTTACAAGCGGTCCGGATAATGGAGGTACAGAGAATTGAGCCAAACTGAATTTTTCAACATAAGCACCCGGTAATAAGTTTTTTTCCATGCTTAGCATTTGAGCAACTTTTAGTGCGCTTCCTTTGAGGCTTTTCAGTCCATTGTAAATGTCTGCGGCATTGTTTTCATCAAAGTTCTCCTTGGCATTTTCGGGATCTGTAATTTTGTCTCCAATGTATTTTATGTAATTCCCTCCTATTTTAACTCCCGTGCTCATCAACTTTCCTGCACGTTCTATTTTTCCAGTTGGGATGTAATCTAGTGTTTTCAATAAGCTTTATTTAATTTTTCTTTCCACAAAAACTTCCCGAGATCCAATATTCTTTCAAGTTGAGTGTTGTCAAATACGTCAAAAGCAACTGTGACCGATTTTTCTATTGCTTCATCGGTTCTTTCAGAACCTTGTGAAGTGTCATCCAACCAAAATTTTAATAAAAATAACAATTGAGCCCAAGCTGCTTCCGAAAATAGTGCAACAGGATGTTTGGTTGTGTTCAATGTTTTGTCATCGTTACCCTCTTCAATTAAATCAGATGAGAAATCTTTAAAAGACCTTTTTAGTTTTTTTAATTGTCTCATTACAGACATTGGTGATCCTACTGGGCTTAGTGCAAAAAACACATAACTTCTGTTGAGCTGTAAGACCTCAAAAAAAGTAAAATAAAATGTCAATAAACGATCTTTTCTACTGAAATCATCAAACCTTTTATTCTTACGGATCAGATCCATTGTATTTTCAAAAAAAACTTGCCAAATATGAAGTTTAACAGAATCTAAAGATGCGTAGGTTTTGTAAAAATCAGATTCCTCTATTCCGTTGGTCTTACAAAATTTGTAAACCGAGAGTGGAAATTTTTCGTTCTCCAACGCGGTCTCCATGTAGAGGGTAATAATGTTGGAGGTTTTTGTTTTTTTTGCTGTTGCCATGACATTGATATTTACTACAAAGATACAAACTGTTTATCTTTTTAAAAAAAAAATTAAACAAAATAAAATGCCAATTTGTCAGCGAAAATAGAATGGTATTTTTTTTGAGTTGTGATAAATAAAAATAAAAATATGTCAAAAGGTAAAATTAATGTTTCTGTTGAGAACATTTTTCCTCTCATCAAGAAATTTTTGTACAGTGATCACGAGATTTTTTTGCGTGAACTCATATCAAATGCTACGGATGCAACTTTAAAGTTAAAACATCTGAGCAATCTAGGTGAATCAATTGGTGAGCTGGGCGATCCCATAATTGAAATCAAGCTGGACAAAGACAATAAAACCCTCCATATCATTGACCAAGGAATTGGGATGACCTCAGAAGAAGTAAAAAAATACATTAACCAAGTTGCGTTTTCTGGTGCAGAGGAGTTTTTGGAGAAATACAAAGACAGTGCTGCTGATAGTGGTATTATTGGTCATTTTGGTTTGGGATTCTATTCTGCTTTCATGGTTGCAGAAAAAGTAGAGTTAATTACCAAGTCCTTCAAAGATGAACCAGCTGCTCACTGGAGCTGTGATGGTTCTCCAGAATTTACTTTGGAACCTCATGACAAAAAAGAAAGAGGGACAGAAATCATTCTTCATATTGCTGAGGATTCTGTTGAGTTTTTAGAAAACTCAAAAATTACCGAGCTTTTGAACAAGTACAACAAGTTTATGCCAGTCGCTATTAAGTTTGGAACCAAGGAAGAAACCCTTCCTATTCCAGATGGAGCTCCAGAAGGAACTGAAGCCCAAAAAATGACTGTTGACAATATTGTAAATAACTCAAATCCAGCTTGGACGCAACAGCCCGCTGACTTGAAAGAAGAGGATTACAAATCCTTTTATCGTGAGCTTTACCCTACTCAATTTGAAGAGCCTTTGTTCAACATTCATTTGAATGTTGACTATCCTTTCAACCTGACTGGGATTCTTTACTTTCCTAAGCTAAGCAACGATCTCAGTATTCAAAAAGACAGAATTCAGCTCTACCAAAATCAGGTTTTTGTAACGGATAATGTAGAGGGAATTGTTCCTGAATTTTTGACCATGCTACGCGGAGTTATTGATTCTCCAGACATCCCATTAAACGTATCCAGAAGTTATTTACAAGCCGATGGTGCTGTTAAAAAAATTAGCAACTACATTACCCGTAAAGTAGCTGATAAATTGTCAAGCCTTTTCAAAAATGACCGCGCTGCTTTCGAACAAAAGTGGAACGACATTAAAGTGGTTATTGAATACGGGATGCTTTCTGAAGAAAAGTTCTTCGAAAAGTCTGACAAATTTGCGCTCTACCCTACTGTTGACGGAAATTACTTCACTTTTGAGGAATTGAAAGAGGCTACTAAAGATTTACAAACAGACAAAGACGAAAAACTTGTTGTTCTTTATGCTTCAAACAAAGATGAGCAGCATTCTTACATTGAAGCTGCTAAAGAAAAAGGGTATCAAGTATTACTTTTAGATTCTCCTATTGTTCCCCACCTTATTCAAAAACTAGAAAGTAATCACGAAAAAATTTCTTTTGCTCGAGTAGACGGTGATGCTATTGATAACCTGATCAAAAAAGATGAAGTTACCGTTTCTAAACTTTCAGAAAAAGAAAAAGAAGCACTTACTCCTCTTATCGAAGAAGTAATACCCAAAGAGAAATACACCATTCAACTGGAAGCACTGAGCAGTTCACAACTTCCCTTTGTTTTGACCCAACCCGAATTTATGCGTCGTATGAAAGAAATGCAGCAAACCGGAGGTGGCGCAGGTATGTTTGGAAATTTACCTGAAATCTACACTCTGGTAGTAAACACCAATCACCCTCTGGTAGGTCAAATCTTGAACACCAAGACCAAGAAGAAACGAGAACGTCTCATTCAACAAACCCTCGATTTGGCTCGTTTATCACAGAACCTTCTCAAAGGAGAAGAGCTTACACAATTTATTGTTCGCTCTGTTGATCTGATTAAATAAAAAAAGGCTGTCTTCAAAGACAGCTTTTTTTTGAACTATTTTTAACTAGCTTTAATGAAAGCTTTAGTATTGAATGAGTCAAGACGAAGACTACAAACTGGACAATCCCATTTGGTTCGCCTTAGAAGAAACGCATAAGCAATATGCGATTGAATTTGACGGCTGTAAATTTTACAAACCCCAGTTTTGTGCTTTTGGCGGAAAAGGACCAACAGGAGTTACAAGCCCAGCTTCGGATAAATATAGCAAACTCACTTCTTATTTTTACATGGTAGGAGAACCCCCGACTACTGGTATACAAACCCAAATCAAAAAACAACTAACAGCTAATCAAATGCTCTTATCTAGTCCCTTTGATTTACAACTTACCGAATCGATTGTTAGCCTTGATTCTGATAAACAAATAAAGGAACTTTATGATCTAGTAAATTTTGTGCAGCCTGGATTTATCCGAGAGAAAACGGTACAGATAGGGTCTTATTTTGGCATTTACTCTGGGAAAAAATTAATTGCGGCTTCTGGGGAACGCATCAAGATGAATTCTTTCACAGAGGTAAGCGCTGTTGTTACTCTACCTGACTTCCGAAAAAGAGGCTATGCACAGCAGCTCCTAAAAAAAACTACTGATAAAATCTTTTCCGAAAACAAAATCCCTATTCTGCATGTGGACGAAAACAATGTCCATGCAATAAAGCTCTATGAAAAGCTCGGTTTTGTAACCCGAAGAAAAATAGGCTTTTGTTTGGTTGAGGCTGTTTAATGGTTTCTCCTAGAATTCAAGAGGCCGTTTTTAACCCAAATCAAAAAAACACCATTTACAACAGTGAATTTTTCTCAGAATAAGGGAAAATTTCGTCATACCTTTTGATGAGATTCATACCCAAGCGTCTGTTGATATGCTGTCGCCGAAGTTGATCAGGAGCACTCAATCCTGAGGCAGCTAGTAACTCTGTAAAACTCTTGAGTGTTTTTCTATGGAAATTAGCCACACGAGACGATTTATCGTTTACATCCAATCCACTCATCAAAGATTTATTTTGTGTTGCTACCCCAACTGGGCAGGTGTTGGTGTTGCATTCCAATGCCTGAATACACCCAATGGCCATCATCATTGCACGCGCACAACTTACCATATCGGCACCCAAAGCTAAAGCACGAGCAATATGGAATCCAGTAAATATTTTTCCAGAGGCAATCAATTTGATTTCATCTTTTAAACCATAGCCCACCAGAGTGTCATAGGCAAAGGCTAGTCCGTCGCGTAAAGGAACTCCGAGGGAGTTTGAAAATTCAACAGGAGCGGCCCCTGTTCCTCCCTCTCCTCCATCTACCGTAATAAAGTCGGGAGTGATTCCAGTTGCTAGCATTGCTTTACAGATGGCGATAAATTCTTGCTTTTTACCGATGCACAATTTAAAACCAATGGGTTTTCCATGAGACCGCTCGCGTAATAATGAAATAAACTCGATCAATTCCGATGGATTCGAAAAGGCCGAATGACTCGGAGGAGAGTGAACGTCTATGTGCGGATCTACTCCTCTAATCGCTGCTATTTCTGGGGTATTTTTGGCAGCAGGTAAAATTCCTCCATGACCGGGTTTAGCTCCCTGAGATACTTTTATTTCAATCATTTTAACCGTATCTAAGGCAGCTTTTTCTGCAAATGAATCGGGGCAAAAATCTCCTTCTTTTGTTCTACAACCAAAATAACCCGTTCCAATTTGCCAAATTAGATCTCCTTGTGATTCTAGATGAAATGGACTGATGGAACCTTCTCCAGTGTTTTGGGCAAAGCCTCCAATTTTAGCTCCTTTGTTCAATGCCAAAACAGCATTTTTACTTAACGAGCCATAACTCATTGCAGATACGTTTAATATACTTGCTGAATAGGGCTGATTACAGTGCTTACTGCCAACCTCAACTCTTGGACTTGAATCTACTTGATCTTGATCAATAGCATACATCGAATGATCCATCCACTCATAACCCGATCGATAAACATCCATCTGTGTTCCAAAAGGCACAGTATCGGTTACGTCTTTTGCTCTTTGATAAATCAAGCTTCTGAACATTCTGTTGATCGGACGTCCCTGAGTGTCAGTTTCTACAAAATACTGCATGATCTCAGGACGAATGGCTTCTAGTACATAACGCAAATGCCCCAGAACAGGGAAATTCCGAAGGATCGTTTGTCTTTTTTGTGTGAGGTCATAAAAACCAAGTAAAATCAAGGGAGCGGTTAGAATTAAACTCCATTTTATGGGTTCCCATATGAAGTAAATTGCTGTGGTCAAAATGAGGGTTAGGAAGGATAAAAAAATAAAGCCTGTACGTACTTTCATGTCAGATTATTTTTAATAATAATAGTTGTATTTTTTTTAAAGATAATCAATCGAAAGTTTTTTAAAAATTCTGTACTTACTTATTTCAGTTGATTAACGACTGGTTTGAAACCATCTAAACAAGTTTTTGGTAAAAAATTTAATGCTTTACAAATTCAAAAAGTAAAAATTAAATGTACTTTTGAATATGCACGAACTCTTCTCAGATAAGGCTCCTGTTTGGAAACCAAAACTTCCCAATGGTGAATTGCTTTATTTTGAAAATTTTTGGTCAAAAAAAGAGGCGGATCTCCTTTACAAAACCCTGGATAGTGAAATTCCTTGGAGGCAAGACCCCATTACTATTTTTGGTAAGACGTATCCTCAACCTCGATTAACTTCTCTCCACAGCATAAATAATATCCCCTACAGCTATTCGGGAATTACCATGAATCCCGAACCAATATCTCCTATATTATTGAATATTCTTTTGAAAATAAAGACTGTGGAACAATATGAATTTACAAGTGTTTTACTGAATAAATACAGGGATGGAAAAGATAGTAACGGTTGGCATTCTGATGATGAAAAGGAATTGGGGATTAATCCCATCATTGCCTCAGTTAGTTTGGGTGCTGAAAGATTTTTTCATCTCAGACACAAAAAAATTAAAAAAGAAAGACATAAAATAAAACTTGCCCATGGAAGTTTATTGATCATGGGGGGTGAAATGCAACATTACTGGCAGCATCAAATTGCAAAAACCCAAAAGCAAATAGATCCAAGAATCAATTTGACTTTCCGTAAAATAAGGGCATAAAAAAAGCCTTGCAATGCAAAGCTTTTTTTTATTAAAACTTTATGTCTAAAGGGCTGATAAAGTGAATTTTTGTCCATCATCATCAACAGCTACAAGACTGTT
>Ga0206677_10003026_pt1 | contig 14416 bp, 16 predicted proteins | sample M130m12015metaG_FD_155475 | JGI IMG/M metagenome (GOLD analysis project Ga0206677, IMG submission 155475) | Ammonia-oxidizing marine archaeal communities from Monterey Bay, California, United States - M1 30m 12015 | ecosystem: Environmental > Aquatic > Marine > Intertidal zone | place: USA... | reverse complement strand
ACGTAACCTATGAAAGGAATTCTACTAACCTTGTTTTTTTATCCGAAATCTGTTCTTTTCGAGGTGTTGCTTACAATATAATTTATCAGGTAATTGATCTCTGGAACAATACCCTTCTCCATCCTTTTTTTTGGCTATGCACTTTCCAGATAGAGCATGTTCTGAGATTATTTCTTTTATGGCAAAAAAGGAGATTGCTAAGGTAAGAAAAATCCAGATTATGATTGTCAGTATAATGTTTATATCTCCATTTGTATCGTAAAGAATATTATCAATTCCTTTTTCTGGGGTATGTTCTGGGAATTCAGGGTCTACATTTTCCTTGTCATCAGATTCGGAAACACTGTAAGTCTCGCCACGACTGAGAGCTACAATAATAATGAGTGTAACAAATATCAAAGTTACCTGTACTCGTTTGAAAATTTCTCTCTTATTGGCTAACTTTATTTTCTCCGTAATCCTAATTTTGCCACTTCCTATTGATGGTAGACATCGTTTGTTTTGAATTTATTTACGGATTAAGAATTTTATGAATGAAATCAGTGGGTTTCTGCTTAAGCCCATTGCTATGTTCTGAACGAACTTATCGGCTATCTATGGGCCCTTCAAGACCTAGCCTATGCTTCAAAAATCGTTTCGCACTTAGGACATTTAGCTCTCCCTTTGTATGCCATAGGAACACGGATTGCTACAGCACATTGCGGGCAATAGAGCATACGTTTTGGTTCAATTTTCACTTGTTCAGGTTTCGATTGAACAGGCTTTGGTTTGGGTGAATTCGAATCTGTTTCTTCGATAAACAACCCCCATGGTCGAGCGATCAAGATATGACTTCCGATGTATGACCAAAAACATATTTTCAGGACCATCACAATGAAATTGAATGAGCTTTCAAAGCCACTGTTGTCTGGATTACCTCCCATGCCACTGGCTGCTGCCAAGAAAAATAGCCAGACCATCCCGAGAGTGATGGTGAGTGATGCGAGAACAACAGTAATCGTGAGAATGAGATAACCTGTCGCTTGTACTGCGTATTTGCCTTCTTGCTGTTTGAACTTACTGTAATTCTCCATTGATTTGAATATTGATTCTGGAGAACTCGTATCGATTCGAAGATTTTCTTTTCCTCCAATTGTCAACTCACCAAGTCGTACTGAAAGAATGAAAAATCCTGAGAGCAAAAAGGGGGCAGAAAAGACATATGGTAATGTGGAATCAAGGATTTCAAAATCACTCCCTGTCATCATGAACACAAGGGACCCAAAAATAATGAGCGCTGAGGGAAGAAGTAGCTGGTTCCCTTCCTCCATGTGTTTTTCAAGCAATACCACTCTTATCAAATTACCACCTGCGGGACTAATCGTACCAAAAAGACTCTAGCCTTTCCTATGAATTTGTACACATGGACTTAGACACTGCCGCTCAATTAGGAGAAGTTTTTGGTGGATTGGCCATTCTTATTACGCTCTTATTTGGTCTTCGGCAAGTCAGTCAATGGAACGAAAATAGACGTTACGATATTGCTCAATCTGTTGCTTCACACCTCAGTTCTCCACTCATTCAAAGAGGATTGTCGGTCGTAGGCGCCCTTCCAGATGAGATGTCAGTTAACGATCTACAACAGTTAAGCAGAGAAGAGAAAAATGCGCTTAATGCCCTTTTAGTCGGCATGAATAATCATGGCGTCATGACATTTCATGGCCACCTTTCTCTCGATATCATTGCTTCCTTTTACCAACCATATACGCTCTATCTTGATAGCCGGTTCCGTAAAGTTGTAAGCATCATGTATCAAGGAACACAACACATTCGAGAAGAAAAAGGAACGACCCTGGGCCCATTTGATTGGTTGCTTTGGCTTCTCAACAAGCTCGATGAGTATCCTTTACCGAAGGAAAGTGTTTACTAAATTCAAAGGAAGAAGCCTAATTTGGCATTATCTTTTTCTGTGTCTTGATTTTTGTATAAATTTGCTCTCGTAATCGTCCATTTTTTCAGTTTTTTGCCATCCTCAGATAGTTCGGCAACACACATCACAATTGTTTCGTCCATTCCTTCTTCAAACACGGAATGCGTTCCACAGATGACGCCATCTGAATTATACAGCGTTTTGTAATTTCCAATCCTCATCTCAGTTTCTCGAACAAATCGCATTGTATCTTCTCGCGATGTTGCACGTCCACTGTTCGTACTGTGCCATTCAAATTCTTCACTGAGTAAGACTTCAAAATCAGTAAAGTTTGTTTTTTCAATAGCTCTGGCCCAGGCGATAATCGCATCAGTGAATGTTAGCGTCATGACCGCCCGTCGAGTTCACGTCATTAGATGTTATTCAAAAACGAGTTTGTTCATGCAATGATTGCCCATCTGCCAATGTGGTGCTTACCCAAGCAAATGTTTCCGCGTCTTTTCGTTTCTTTTCTGGATCTCTTTTTTCCAATGTTCTCAACGTCATAGCTAGACGGTGATTTCCTTTGAATGATGCTTTATGGCGCTCAAAATATGCCCAATACATCGATGAAATGGGACAGGTCTTCGTTGGATGGAATTGACATGAAGTGCAGAAATCGCCCATCTTTTTGATGTAAGGTGTTCCTGAAATGTAGGGTTTTGTCATCATTGCATCACCAAGAGAAAAGGTTCCCATCCCCAGAACGTTTGGTTCAACAACCCAATCGAAAGCATCTACAAACCCAGCGTGAAACCAATCCGTGAGTTCTCTCGGTTCAATATCGAGAAGTTGAGCAAGATTACTCAATACCATCAGCCGAGGTATGTGGTGCGTCCATGCTTCGTCCATGACTGAATCTACGGCCCAATCGAGACAATCGAGTCCACTCTTTTCACCCCAATATGCCATTGGTAACGAGCGTGTTTGATTCAGATGATTCGGATGAGATTCTTCATCCGATGAAGAGGCGTTCGTCCAGTTTGCTTGACGACTTTTTGGTTTGGTTTTCTTCACATTGATCGTTCTGAATCCATCGGTAATGTCGTGTATGTGATGGACATATTCTCGCCAAATCATTTGACGAAGAAAACCTTCTTTTGAGTTCAGTGGTATATCTGCTGCAAGAACAAGATTGACCACATGTTGCGGCATAATTCGATGAAGGTTCATCGATGAGGCAAGACGTGAATGGAAGAGCCCGCGGCTTTGCTTTGTCATTGCATCTTCGTATTGTCCGAAATGCTCCAGAATCGATGTCGTGAACTCAAGCGCTTGTTCATGGTCTGAAGAGGAAGTTGGAAGGTGGTCAAGTCGTGCATCACCAGGATGTTCTGCATAGATTGTATTCACGAGTGAAATCACTTCTTTGTCAATGGAATCAATCTCGTAAACAGGTGCAGGTGGCGGTGTATGTTCGCCTTTCCATGGATGGCGGTTGTCTCCATCGTGACTGAACTTCCCTCCGTATGGGGCATCATCTTCCATCAACCAACCTGTTTTTTTACGGACGTTACGATAGAATCGATCCATTCGAAATGGAGGCTCGGTACCGACGGTCGAAGTGAACCATTCTTGTGGAGTCAACCAACCAGGATGTTCATGTATTTCGATAAGTCCTTCATCACTCAAGGGCTTGAGTGTTATTCGAAGTTCTCGCTCGGCCGGTTTGAACATATTGAGGGTATCAATTTCCTGAAGAATCCCTCGCAGAGCTTCATCGTATTGTCCAGTTGTTGTAAGATGCAAGAGAGGAATTTTTGCGGCTTGGACTTCAAGTGCGAAATGACGAAGATTAGAGAGGAGGAAACTCAGCTTTTGTTTGTGGTATGGTCTTCTCTTGCCTTGTTTTTCACTTTCGATGAGAATGATCCCGTACGATTCCTTACCCTCGAAGAAGGAAAGATTCAGTTGATCGTATGGAAGGAACCACCATGATACGACATCCTCCAATGAATCGTCTCTGAGAAGCGAAGAGAACGCTCCATCCCCTGAAGTAGTCCTCTTCCAACTCATATTGCAGACTATCTCAAGAAGGCTATAACCTCCTGTCTGATACCATGTCAAAAAGACAATTTGATGATGGTGAATATCTTGGGTCAAACATGGATGCTGTCCTTGTCGTCGTTGTCATGTTTGCAACGCTTCTGGCCGCAGCATTAACCGTTCCAGCAGGTTTCGGACTGGCAACAATGCTAACGCCAGTCATGTTGTTGTGGCTCGACCCACATCTGGCAATTGCTGCTGTTGCTGTGATTCATGCTTCACACAATGGCTGGAAGTTGATTCTGCTCAAAACTCATCTCGATGTAACTGCAGTAAAACGGTATGGTTGGGCGATGGTTTTGGGCGCATTGATTGGAGCTTCGATGAGCACGAGTATCAATCAGAAGCCTTTGCTTATCGTCGTTGGATTTGCACTCATCCTCTTGCCCATTCTTTCCGCAACTGAACGATGGACTTCCTATCGGTTGCCTGAGGCTGAAGACCGATGGGGTGGATTTGGTTCTGGACTTATGGGAGGGTTGACGGGACACCAAGGGGCTTTACGGGCAATGTTCCTACAGAAACGTTTGCCGGATAAAACTGCATATGCAGCAACTGCTGCACTTCTGGCATTGATTGTTGATCTCTCTCGCTTGCCTGTTTATCTCTATTCAGATGGGGCAGACCTTGTCGAGTATCTACCTCTCATCTCAGGATCTGTAGCCTCTGCAATTATCGGAGTTCATCTTGGAAAGCGATGGCTCATTCGATGGAAAAAGACGCATATTCGAACAATGATTCTTTGTGGAATCGTTGCTTCCGGTTTCTTGTACATCATCGAAGGATTCAGGATGTAACTTCATCATTCAGATCAAGAATTACTGGGGCATGGTCTGAGATATCGAGACCACCTTGGCGATCGATTCGAATCGATTCAACGAATGGCATGAGTGCTTCATTTCCAAGCATGTAATCAATTCTCCATCCGCGGTCTTTTGCTCTGGCTTGGCCTCTATTCGACCACCATGAGTAAAGTTTTACGCCTTCCCCAACTTGTTCTCTGAAGAGATCATGCCATCCATCTCCAAGTAAATTTGAGAACCATTCTCGCTCTTGTGGAAGGAAACCGCTCGACTTAGCATTCCCTTTAGCGTTCCAAATGTCATCTTCTGTGTGGGCAATATTCAGGTCACCAACGACGAGAACAGGAGTGCTAAGTTGAAGATAAGGCGTTAACCAAGTTCTCCATTCATCCATCCATTGTTCTTTGAAGCGTTGACGCTCATCCTTGTTTGACCCACTTGGAAGATAGGTGTTAATGCACGTTAAGTTCCCATGCTTGGTTACGATAATCCGTCCTTCGGAATCGTTTGAATCGATCGAACTTACCATTCCACGACGCTCTTCTTGCATGTCAATACTCGATAATGTTGCAACCCCAGAATAGCCTTTCTTTTCTGCTGGATGAAGAAGAGCTTGATGGGTACTCGGCCAATTCCAGCCCTTCGGGAATTGTTCTTCCAAAACACGTGTTTCCTGAAGCATCCAGATCTCTGCATCAACGGATTCAAACCATTCATCGATGCCTTTTCTTATGGCTGCTCGAAGACCGTTTACGTTCCATGTAACCACGCGCATGAACTTTCCATAGAGACTAGGCTTTTCATTTTTGAAGCGGAACTGATGCGATTGATTCTGCTGCAAGACGGGCTGAGGCAACTGCTCCGTCTGAAAGAATATGTTCACTTTCAACCCAAGCTCCTGCGAGTAAAATTCCTTTCTTAACCACGCAGTCGTGTGAAGGGCGAGTGCCTGTCACTGCAACGGTGACTTGCTCTTGTCTTCGGTCATGAAGGACATGTGATCTCCATCCAGGGGCTCGTTCATCGAGAAATTGATCGAGCATTTCCATCCGTTGTTCCTTGGAGTTATCGGAGAAACAAATCGCAGACAAGAGAGAGCCTGAAGTTACGATGCCAGGATGAATCTGTTTCATATCGAACAACCCGATTGAATTCTTGATATCCAATATTGCTTGCTTATCTCCGAGTGGCATTGAGTCGAGGGCAACATCGATTGTTGAGGCTTTAAGTGATTCACAATCTGGTAAATCCGGAAGAAGTTGTTTCGATCTTCTGTATCCGCATGCAAGGATGATTACATCTGTTTCAATATGACGCCCATCCTCAAGGTGAACTTTATTTCGCTCGACTTGAGTTACCTTTGCACCTGTTTCAATTGGAATTCCTACTTCGTCGAGAGTTACCGCAAGACGTCCAATCAATCCTGACCAGCCTTCTTTTGTCCCGAGTAGTTTGCCTCGAAGAAGTGCTTTGGTTCGGACTTCACTTCCCATTCCCCAAGAGGCAAAATGTTCCGCTGCACGAATGGATGGATGGACTATCTCGTATTTACGAACGGCTCTTCGATACAGTACTGCGTCCATCATCGGTGCACGCGGTTGCATCATTCCTTGACCAACCAATTCAATCCGGTGGGGTCGCAACGGAAGCGTTGAGGGTTTCATTCGACTTACTTTCAATACCAATCGGTGCAATGGTCCTTTCTTCAACAAAAAATGTGGCCCGAATCCAATCGGGAAGTCATCCCGTAGTTCGCTTGATGCGCGTCCGCCAATAGTGGAACGTTGTTCGAGAACAACGACGTGGTGGCCACGAACTGACGCTTCCATCGCAGTTGCAAGGCCTGCAAGTCCTGCGCCGATGACGATGACTCTGGCCATGCCTTTGCTATGCATTACCCCTCATCAATCCCTCGCGCTTAAACAGGTTGCTTGAAGTCCTTCGATACCTAGCGCTGGTCATGGGCGAGCGCGCATCCCTACCGCATGACCGTGGCCACCTCTTGTGGACTGCCGAAGAAGGACCAAGCAGACTGCTTACTGGAAGCATGGACCGTTGGGTGACTGCTGTTCTTGGTGATGATGGAATTGATAGCCCTTTGATGGGTTTTGGCGACAAGAAGACCGCTCACATCATTTCTAAGTCGACGGGAACGGTTGCAGGAGCTGCTGTGGTCGATTATATGCTGCAGATTTGGGCCCCTGGTCTGAATGCCACATGGCGTGCTGGAGATGGGCGACGAGTCAGTGAAGGCGATGTTATTCTCGAACTCCATGGCGATAGTGAATCTCTTTTGCGGATAGAGAGATCCGTCTTGAACATCCTTGGACAACTCTCTGGCATAGCCACAGAATCTGCACAATGGGCCCAAGTCGCTTCCGGGCAAGTCGCTGCAACCCGCAAAACAATCTGGGGCTTGTTGGATAAATGGGCTGTTCACCTTGGCGGGGGACTCACCCATCGCCTCAACAAAGACGATGCGAAAATGATCAAGGAAAATGACCTCGCTTCAACTGGAAACGAATCATTGCACGCTATTGTCTCAATCCTAACTGAAACTAATTTGGATGAATGTGGGGCCTTCCTTGAACTTGAAGTTACAAGCGAAAAGGAAGCGATTATTGCTGCAACGACATGGAAGCAACGAAAATCTGAAACTGAAACACCGCCATTGGTTTTGATGTTGGATAACTTTGGCCCCGAACGTTGCAAAGAAATGGTCGCTGAGATGATTGAAATGGAACTTCGGGACTCAGTTGTTCTTGAAGCAAGTGGAAACATTGTCTTTGATGATTTGGAAGAGTGGAGAGAATGTGGAGTCGATGTTCTCTCAACCAGTGCAGTCAATCGTGGAGTTTCTCCAATGGATATGAGCATGCTCATTGACCAAGACTGAGGTGTTCAGATGGACCATGCCGCTGATCCAAGTCACCCACGTTATCGTTCGCTGCTTATGCGTCATCGACTTGAAGTCGCTGCAGAGAAGGGCATGCTTGCAGATTCTGCTTTAATCGCCCACGGGCGCGGTGAGGCTTACGATTATCTGCTTGGGGAACAAACCATTCAGAGCGCTGATTTGGCTGCTCGAGTGGCGCTTCGATGCTTGAAAGAAGCAACACATCCTGTTCTTTCTCTAAACGGAAACGTCGTTGCCCTAGCTGGTGATGAAATGCTTCAATTGGCACATTTGCTTGATTGCCCGGTGGAGGTCAATATTTTCTATCGGACGCCCGAACGTATGACTGCTCTTCTTTCTGATCTCGATGAGCGAAACAAGCGACTTGGTTTGAACGTTGAAATTCTTGGAGCGAATCCTGATGCTAAAATTCCTGGATTGAAAGGACCGAGAGCAAAATGTGAATCAAAAGGAATTCTACAATCTGATGTTTTGCTCGTCCCATTAGAAGATGGAGATCGTTGTCAAGCCTTGGTTGCAATGGGTAAAACAGTCATCGTTATCGATCTTAATCCGCTTTCGCGTTCATCTCAAAGTGGAACGATTACGATTGTTGATGAAGTGACAAGATGCATCTCAAACATGACTGGCTACTTCAATTCTCAATTGCCCCCTCGATCAGATTATGTTCACACAGAGACCTTGCAGGGCGCTTTAGATTCCATCGTAGGCGGAATGAAAGAACGATTCAAGACCGTAGAATAAGCATTTTTCCAACATCATGATGGGAAGGCTTCAAGTGCCGTCATCTCGGAGGAAGTTCCATGAGTGAGGAGAGTCAAGAAAGTCGCGGACTTATCGATGTAACCGCGCTTCCAGAACCTGTTCGACGCATGGCGGAAGTTATGCACGGGCTTGACCCAGAGTGGAGCATCAATACATGGCTTGCCCAGCAAGCTGAACAAACATTGGCTCTCATTCGTCATGACTTGAAGCGTGAACGAATCCTTTTGGAGCAACGTAAATTCCGACTTGATGACCTCGCATCACGTATTGAGCCTGATCAAATCACGAAAGATGAGCACCAGATGAGCATTTTTGATTGCTTTGGACTCGATCAAGATCGAATCTTTACTGGGCTGTCACAACGCAAGGAAGGGCCTCGTGTGGAAGAAGGTGAAGCACATGGCGCTGAAGCATTCATTGAATTATTGCCAGACGATCAAGGAGATGACCCTCTGCTTGCTGTGGCGTGTCAGTTGGTTGTGATGATTATTGATGGAGAAATCGAGAAGGGTGAGCCTATGGCTACCCTCAATGTCATCTTCCAACGAATGACCTCCCATGGCGTTTCGGAAGACGAAATTGATGAAGCGATTGATCATCTGCTTTCGACTGGTGGAATTATTGAAGTCGATGACGACTGTTTTCTATCAATGATTTAGGGGGCCCTCGGACTTCCCGTGGTGGTATTAAGTGGTTCTGTAACCATATTCTATACATGAGAATTCTAGCGAGCATCTTCTGTGGTTGGATGGTTTGGTTAACCTTCGTCACATGGCATATGACACGCCCGGAAGTCGCAGTCATAGCGGGGATCGCCAGCGTCTTCGTATGTGAGGCTGTGGTCCATAGGGCTGAACGAAAATCACTCCAACGAGAGCGTTTACAGCTTCGTCAACAGCTGAACATTTCAGCGTACAACATCAATCAACTCCAGGAATCGCTTCAGAACGTTCAGGCTGAACTACACAGAAGAGACATCATCGGAACCCCTGCTGCACGCGAATTACTAAAGCGACAGGAGGAGGCAATCAATGCTCAATCTTCAGCCCTTGAGGATCGAACCAGTAGACAAGACAGAATGTTTGTAGCAATGGAACGGCTTCTTGCATTCCAGACTGAGCAAACCGCTTCGATTCAACAGCATCTAGCAGAATTGATCACTCAACTTGCGAAAGAACCCCGTCAACAGGTGACGATGACAGACAGTGTCCTTGTTCAAAATCAGGAAGAGGAACGAATGCGACGGCAATTTCGTCGTATGAGTGATGAATTCATTGCAGACTTATTCGAATAGCGGTATCTTGAGAACGGACGAACACTTGGGTTAACACATGGCGACCAAGCGAGAACATGCTGTTGCCATTCTCGATGCAATGGAGTCCAAAGTACGCCTACGCTCAAGAACCATTCTGGGAATTGGCATTGGATGCGTCTTTCTCATCGCCGTGGCCCTCCTTACGCAGTGGCAGTTTGGTCTTGGTGGAGCGTTGCTCATCGGTCTATTGATGCAACTCACTCATGAACGCTTTACGGTCGCAGCTGATGCCATGATTGCAACACATTTGGGTAAACTCGGATGGGAAGATGCTGCTCTCGAAGATGCTGCCTCACTTTCCAAGTTACACGAATACGCTGGAAGAACAGAGGAATAAACATGGAATCAATTCCAAAAGGTGTGTATTCACACAAAACTCTGCGGAAACGTTGGTTGGTGCTTTCAATATCCCTAGGAATCCTTGGTTTTGGTATTGGACATCTCGTGTTCAACCAACTTCTTATCGGATTCATTGGGAGTCTTGTTGGCCAATTCCTAGCGCTTGTGGATTATATCGATCGTCGCTCCACTGCGAACAAATGGATTGAAGAAATGCTGAGCGCCCTTCATGTTGACATTGATGATTTTGAAGGAGCATTGACTCTTGAACGCATCCTTGAACAGGTCAACCTACAGAAAATTGAGGTCGAAACAAATCCTGTTCGAACGCGAGGGAAAGATGAGCGTGGATTTACTGGAGGCGTCATTGAATCAGATCTTGATGAGGCGCAAGCAATTCGACCTGTCTCTAATCATGATCAATACGAAGATTTAGAGCAGGAATTGACCATAGCAGAACAGGTCAAAGCAGAAGCTGACCAGAGATATGCTGAACATGCTCAACAGCGCTGGGAAGAAGCAGAACGGAACGATCCAGATCTCATAGAAGCAGGCGTCACGCGTCTAGGAGATTTGGTTACAACCGATTATTTTGAAAAGAATCATGACCCTCAGGCAGTCTCAAAATTAACATCTTCTCAGTCTTCAAGCGAAGAGAAGTGAACCAAAAGCGCATCGACATCATCTCGTAACTGGCGAATGGATTCGTTTTCAATTTCAACTTCAATGCGAATGCGCCCTTCTTCCTCTTGAACAGAAAACACATAACCTTCAGAACGTAGAATCGACTGTAAGGGGAGTGATTCATCTTCTGAACCTTCCCATGCAATAGCGACATGGTGGTGGGAGGTCATGATTGGTCGAAAGGGTGGACTCATATGAGGATGACGTGAGCAGTTACCATGGCGGATTCAAAGGCTGACCTTCTTGCAGGCGCAGGAGGGTTGGTGACTGAAGAATCTCAAACTCACCATGAAGGACGGAAAGCATTGCTTTTGGTTCGTAACAACGAAGACTGTTCCGAATTTATCGCCCTTGCTAAAACGATGGGGATTCAGATTGTTGAACGCGTTGAGCAGCGTGGAAGAGATGATCCCAAGTGGTTCATGGGTCAAGGGAAGTTGCAAGATATTGCTGAAGAGTTAGCTTCTCGGAGTGCAAAACATCCATGGGAAAACGTCGACTTATTGCTTCTTCACACCAATGCAACACCACGCCAATTGGTCGGAGTAAACGATACGGTTGGGCTGGAAGTTTGGGATCGTGTTCGCCTCTTACTTTCTCTTTTCACAGCCCACGCTTCCAGTGTTGAAGCGAGAACGCAGGTCAGAATTGCACGTTTACAATCTGACAGAACAGTTCTACGTGAAGTGGTAAAACAACAAACTACTGGTGAGCGTGCTGGTTTTGGCGGTGCTGGAAAAACAGCTGCGGGTTCGGTTTTAACAAATGTCAATGCAGAGTTGGCGGCCCTGAGAAAGAAGCAAAGGAAGCAGAATAAATCCGCTTCAGAAAGACGAAGGCAGCGCAAAAAACAAGCAGTCACTGTTGGATTAGCAGGATATACAAACGCTGGAAAATCGAGTCTTTTCCGCAATCTTTCTGGAAAAGAGGTCCTTGTTGAGAATCGACTTTTCTCAACTCTTGAATCAACCATCGGCCGACTTGAAGCAAGTCCTCGAGTACTTCTTGCAGACACGATTGGTTTTATCGACGGTTTGCCGAATGCTACGCTTGACGCTTTTCGAGCAACACTTGCTGAAGCGATTGAATGTGATTTGTTGTTGTTACTTGTTGATGTTGGCGACCCGATTGGAGAGATTGATCGTAAACTACAGACATCGTTGCGTGAACTTGCTGAACGAGTGCTTGAATCTGACCATTCATCGATAATGGAACGAATTCAACTTGTCTTAACCAAAGCAGATACGACGACAAAACCATCTGTCGATTCTGCTATTGAACTGGTTGCTACGCATGGATTCATCAATCCAATTGTCATTTCTTCGCACACAGGAGTTGGTATCGAAGAGTTGCGAACGACAATGCTTCATTCTCTTTTTGGCCCTCAACGAATCGTTATTCTCCATCCTGGAAAGCAAGGAGAACCTGCCATAGAAGCCCTTCTTTCACGATTATTCGATACTGTCTATGTTCATGATCATCATCGCAATGAACACATGATTGAAGTACGAATTAGTGCTTCAGACGAAACGCTTGCAATTTTACAGGCAACCTATGGCGAACGCATCGAACTCAAGTAGGCTAAGGATGTGCAGGATTTATGGGCGAAGAGGGTGATGTAGGCTGGGAGGGTGTTGAGGGCCTTCCTGAGGCTGACACGGGCATCATGTTCGCCTCCTCTGGAGCAACCTTCACCATACCTGATACGACACTGCATCCAATCACTAAATCAATTGCCGTTTTTGTCATCTTCATTGCAGCCTCTGGTTTCCTGAATGGTCTTGATTATGCTTCTCCAGAATCGGGAATCGTACAACCCGATGAGTTCGTATACCAATTGACAAAAACAGCACCACCCAACTCTGCAATGTTTGATGGATTTGTTTACGATGATGTTGGCGAGCCAATCGAGGGTGCTTTAGTTCATCTTGAATGGGAAGAAACTCCTGGTTTTTTCAACTCCTCGGAACTGTATACTGATGCGAATGGTTCCTTTTCATTTGAGGAGATTAAACCCGGGCTTGCACGAATCAATATCGTTGTTGAACGTGACAATTACTCCGACCTTCTTCAGGAACGAATTCTCTTATCACCGCCTGCATTTATCGAACCGTATGGGTTCACTGAACTTGATTTCCATGTTCCTTCACAGGAAGAATATGCTGAACAACCCTGCCGTTTTGGACAAGAAACGTGCACTATTAGGGAAATAGACCGAACGGCTGAACAAATGGAGAATCCAAGAATGGATCCAAGCGCAGCTGGGATTTACATCATGATTGGTTTTGCATTTATGGGAGTTTCAATCATCTCGGTTGGCTTTGTAATCTGGGCTCTACGAACCGGATCTGTTGCCATCCTACGAATGAGTACGATGTTCGCTTTCTTCGGTATGGGGCACTATTACGCTGCATGTATTCTTGGATTGACGGCCTTCTTGCTCACATTCGCCATCCCAAAACGGAAAAAGGTCTTACAAGATGGTAGTGTTGAAGCAAATCTGCAATCTTCCTTATGAGGGAAAATGCATCGGACAACATGGACCTGACCCAATCCACATGGATGGTTCGAGACCTAGGACAAGCTGCAAGTGATGTCCTACTTCTCGAAGATGATTCAGTCATTGCAGGTGGATGGGATGGGGCAATCAAATATTGGTCCGCTGAAGGCGATACGCTATGGGGAATTGAAACTCCAAATCGAATCTCATGTTTAACCATCGAATCAGACAAACTCTATGCTACATCTGGGCTCCATCTGCTCGCAATTGATTTAGAGACTGGATCTATCGACTGGCAAATTCAACTGGAAGGTTCAGCAGATGCTGTTGTTGTTACAGAAAAGTGTGTCATAGCGTCGTCTTCTGTCTATGACATCGAACATAATGATTTTCTTGAATCTGCAATTTGGTCTGTTTCTTTTGAAGGGGAAGTTCTCGGAACTCACCGAATGGATGAGCGCCCATGGACACTGCAATTATCGAAACAGAACGTCATTGCTGGACTTGGTCGGCCAAAGAGTGGGTGGATTAAATTAGATGCAAGCGGAACCATAGATGAGCAAAAAGAAGGATGGAACACACCCACAATCTGTTCATCAAAGACTGAGCCTATTCTCTTTGGACGAGCGGATGGAAGCGTTGTAGACATGGATGAGGTCGTTCTTCATCAGATGAACGAATCAATTGCTGTTCTTTCAAACAAAAAAGACCTCCTCTTGACCGCTGATGATTCAGGAAAAGTCGATGCATTGATATCAAACAAAATCGAATGGTCAAAGACTGGAAATGCAGTTGTTGGACTTGAACATGGCTTTGTTCATGATGATGAAGTTACGATCTGGATTGCTCGCTGGAATGGTGCAGTCGGAAGCCTCTGTGTACGAAATTCAACAACTGGAGAGGAAATTGCACGTATGGAAGGGGAACGCATCCATGCCATGTCTGTTAATGAAAAGAGAATTGGGATCGCAACCGAAGGTGGACAAATCATGGTATGGGAACAGACGTTATTTGAGCGCCGTAGCACTCAAGAAACTTCAACTGAAGAAGTCGATGATCATCGAAATTCAATGCTTGCAAAGTTAAGGGCGCTTCGTAA
>Ga0206677_10003024_pt1 | contig 14422 bp, 11 predicted proteins | sample M130m12015metaG_FD_155475 | JGI IMG/M metagenome (GOLD analysis project Ga0206677, IMG submission 155475) | Ammonia-oxidizing marine archaeal communities from Monterey Bay, California, United States - M1 30m 12015 | ecosystem: Environmental > Aquatic > Marine > Intertidal zone | place: USA... | reverse complement strand
TTGACCCCGAAGACCTATTCACATCCACTCCCTCCAATTCTTTTCCTGCCAAGCTTACCCAACTATTGCATCACCGATATACAAAATTTGATGGCGACCCAACCAAAGTACTTCACATCATTCCTTGTGAACTGATAGAAAAAAATGGCAGTAAACTCAAAAAAATCATCCTAGAGTTTTGTGACAAATGGAAACTAGAGGAAGACTTTAAATCATGGATCAATAAAAATCATTTTTACAATACTCTAGTCGATAGGATCGTTCCTGGTTTTCCTAAAAAAAACCTTGATTATTATAACAAAGATTTGCCCTTCAGTGACCAGTTGATTGTCACCTGTGAACCCTTTTTCCTCTGGGTAATTGAAGGAAGTTTAAAACTGCTAGAAATATTTCCTGTAGATCAACTTAAGGATATAGACGTTATGGTGGTTCCAGATTTGGGGATCTACAGGACCCGGAAAGTTCGAATCCTAAACGGAAGTCACACTACCTTGGTTCCCCTAGGACTTCTTCACGGCACCCCAACAGTATCAGAAAGCCTACAAGATGATTTCCTTAAACAATTCCTTTCCGAAACACTCTTTCAAGAAATCATTCCCAGCATAGATTTTGACCGACAGGCATTGGAGAACTATGCTCATTCTGTACTAGAAAGATTTACCAACCCTTTCATCATCCATCAATTAGAGTCCATTGCTTTAAACTCCATTTCAAAATTCAAAGTCAGGGTATTGCCCAGTATATTATCCTACTATAATAAAGAAGGTAAGGTTCCCCAAAACTTAATCTTTGCTATGGCGGCTCTTTTCTACTTTTACGGAAAAGAAATATCAAAACACTCCTATTCCCTAAAAGACGATTCTAAATACATCTTATTTTTCAATCAAGTTTGGAAAGAAAATAAAAAAGAAAAAGTGGTAGAAAATATTCTTTCAAATACTACCCTTTGGGATCAAAATCTGGCGGAAATAATCCCTCTAAAAGACAGCCTAATCGCAGCACTTAATGCTATTACTTCACACCATAAAATTAGTGATGCCCATAAATTTTTTCAAAAAAATCCATCATGAGTAAAGCCATCAAAATTCATCCCCAAGATAATATGATTGTTGCCCTTGAAAACCTAAAGGAGGGAGAACTAATCCCAATAGATGGCCAACAAATTAAACTACTCGAGGATATTAAACAAAAACATAAATTTAGTCTAGAAGCCGTAAAAAAAGACGAACCATTACTCATGTATGGGGTGAAAGTGGGCATTGCCAATCAAGCGATTAAGAAAGGAACAGCACTGACCACCGAAAACATGGACAATGCCTTCAATGAAAATATCAGTTTTGAAAATACTGGCAAATCAAAAGTCCAAAGTCCTGCCAAAACTGAAAAATTCTTTATGGGTTATCCCCGAAAAGACGGTACGGTGGGAACCCAAAATATCTGGCTTTTTTTTCCACTGGTTTTTTGTGAAAACAGAAACGTAGAGCTCCTAAAAACTGTTTTCGAAAGAGAATTCTATCCCGACACCTTGTCTGAACATCAACATTTTCTCAGAACATTAATTCAAGGCGAATCAAAAAATAGAGAACCCACAAAAGCCGTAAACCCTTTCCCAAACGTTGAAGTAAGGTTCATTACCCATCACTCAGGTTGTGGAGAAACAAGATCCGACTCCACTTTGTTGGGAAAACTTTTGGCAGGCTATGTCAACAATCCCAATGTGGTCGGAGCGTCAGTTTTAAGCTTGGGCTGTCAAAACTTACAGGTAGAGCTGTTCCTCGAACAACTTAAAAACACAAATAAAAATTTTGATAAACCGCTACTGATTTTCGATCAACAAAAAGTAGGAAAAGGAGAAAATCTAATTCAAAAAATTATTAAAGACTCCTGGGTTGAAATAGAAAAGGCCAACCAAATACAAAGACAAAAAACACCTCTTTCCAAACTTAACATAGGCCTGGAGTGCGGCGGATCAGATGGTTTTTCAGGCATCTCTGCCAATCCCACTCTAGGAAGTACCATGGACAAACTACTAGCCCACGGCGGCAGTGCCATTCTCTCAGAATTTCCTGAACTCAGAGGGGTAGAACAAGAGCTTGTTGATCGCTGTACCGATGTCACAATCGCAAAAAAATTCATTTCCCTAATGCAAGCCTATGAAAGTAAAGTCATTGCCTCGGGAACTGACTTTAGCACCAATCCTTCCCCCGGTAACATCAAAGATGGACTGATAACCGACGCCATGAAATCTGCAGGTGCTGCAAAAAAAGGAGGCAACTCTCCCATAGTCGATGTCCTAGACTACGGCGAATATTTTAAAACCCAAGGTTTGAATCTACTTTGTACCCCAGGCAACGACGTTGAAAGCACTACCGCAATGGCGGGTTCAGGAGCTAATCTCATTATCTTCACTACAGGTCTCGGAACCCCTACAGGCAATCCGATTACTCCCGTGATCAAAGTTTCATCCAACACTACTGTCTTTGATAAAATGACAGATATTATCGATTTCAACACTGGTGCTATAATTGAAGGCACAGAATCTTTGGAGGAATTATCTGATAAATTACTTGGCTTTATCATTCAAGTGGCCAGTGGAGAAATCACAACAAAAGCAACTCATAACAGACAATTTGATTTCCTACCATGGAAACGCGATATCTCCCTTTAATATCAAAAAAACTTCAAAATATCAAAAAACTTGATTATTTTTATAAAGTTCGAAAAAATTAAAAAATGAATAAAAAACAATCGAAATCACGTAGAAACTTCATTAAAAAAACAGGAATGATTGGAACGGGAGTATTTATTGTCCCGCGTCATGTTATTGGTGGACAAGGGTACACAGCTCCCAGTGATCAACTGGCACTTGCCGCTATTGGTTCAGGTGGTAAAGGAACCTCTGATATCAGCAATGCATATCAAAATGGGAAAAACCGAATTGTCGCCCTTTGCGACGTTGATCCTTCTAGAGCAAAAAGTTCTTATACCCAACACGCCGATGCCAACAAGTATGTCGACTACCGAGAAATGCTCGACAAAGAAAAAGACATCGATGCACTCACCATTTCGACACCAGATCACAACCATGCTAAAATTGCCTATGATACTATGAACAGAGGCATACACGTTTACGTGCAAAAACCCTTAACCCATACTATAGCTGAGGCAAGACTATTGGCAAAAACCGCTGAAAAAAATAAGATCGTTACCCAAATGGGTAATCAAGGAGGGTCTAGTATTGGAGTTCCTAAAATCCAAGAGTGGATCGATCAAAATAAAATTGGAAAAGTTCACACCATATATGCTTGGACCAATCGTCCTGTGTGGCCACAGGGAATCAATCACCCAGGTCCCGATGGTGCAAAAAAACCAGATTCATTGAACTGGGATTTATGGTTGGGAACCGCCAAATCCAAACCTTATTCCCCTGGTTTACATCCCTTCGATTGGAGAGGTTTTTGGGAATATGGAACAGGTGCACTAGGAGACATTGGTTGTCATACCCTAGATGCTCCATACAAAACATTACAGTTGGGTTATCCCAGCAGCGTAGAATGTACTGCAACCAACGTTTTCAAAAAAATGTGGACACCAGAATATACCCCAGAGGGATGTCCCATCTCCTCCATGGTTACACTGGAATACAAAAACTCACCTCACAACAAGGACGGCATCAAGCTCATTTGGATGGATGGAGGACTCACCCCCACCATACCAGAAGAAATTCAGGAAGAATTCATTATGAACTACGATGTTGGAAACTCAAGTGGAATTATGATGCTTGGAGGAAAAGGAGTCATAACTGCTGAAATTTATGCCAACAATCCAACCCTATACATAAAAGGTGAGGACCCCGTTATATTCGACACCAGTAAACAAGCCAATGTAAATGATGTTCACGCCTCCACTTGGACCGAAGCCTGTAAAGCTGGATTTAATAGTGCAGAGCACAAGGCTTTAACCTCCTCCTTTGACTATTCTGGACCCTTTACAGAAACCGTAATCATGGGTAACCTTGCCCTGAGAAGTCGCGACCTTCGTAAGGTGGTTGGAACCAGAGGTAACGGTCGAGAAATTATGAAATACTATGGCAGAAAAAAACTGCTTTGGGATGGAGAAAACATGAAAATCAAAAACTTGGAAGAAGCCAATGCCTTTGTCAGTAAAGAATATCGCCAAGGCTGGGAACTTCCCATTTAAATTTTTAGTTACCTTAAACATAACAGGAATAGTGACCTTATTAGCCGTTCCTGTTTTTTTTATATTAATAAAATGATTCAGACCGAAAGTTTCACAGAGATAAAAAGTCATATAGAGTCCTTTGGATATCAAATAATAGATTTTGATTTTGAACGACCTTGGGGAGGATTCTTGGTCATTGACGAAGGACAAGCCCAAAAATTTGCCGATCAATTTTTTGAAGGCATCGCCATCGACAGCCTCAAAATCGGAGGGAAACTCAGTCCCAAAATCCTCATTGTCAATCCCAACGCCAGACTCTCTTGGCAATTCCACCACCGTAGGGCTGAAATATGGCGAGTCTATCGGGGAACCGTAGGTATAATTCGTTCCGATGATGATCATCAAAAACCACTGATAACACTACAGCAAGGAGCTCAGGTTCGACTACAACAAGGAGAACGTCATCGACTCATCGGTCTTGACCAGCAGGCCTTAGTGGCAGAAATTTGGCAACATACAGATCCCGAAAAACCTTCAAACGAAGAGGATATCGTTAGACTCCAAGATGACTTTGGTCGTTAAAATAGATATTGGTCTTTTCAAAATATTTTTACTTGACAATTTTGGCATTCACAAAAATTGAATATATTAAATTTTAGATAAACAAATAGTTATGCCAAGAACAAAAAACAAAGCGATTTTATTTTTACTTTCTGTACTTCCTTTTTGGATTTCCGCACAGGAGAAATCGTTTTTTAAGGCACCCGACGGGCGCTCTATTGTAAGTGCAGACCTTCACATCCACACTACTTTTTCAGATGGATCCGTTTGGCCCAATATCAGAGTAGAAGAAGCCCTAAAAGAGGGGCTCGATCTCATTTCCATCACTGACCACCTGGAATACCAACCTCATCGTGCTGACCTCCCCAATCCCAATAGAAACCGATCCTTTGATATCGCATTGGGAACGGCCATCAATTCTAAACTATCAGTCATAAGAGGGGCAGAAATTACCCGATCAATGCCTCCTGGACACATCAATGCAGTGTTTATTGAAGACGCCAATAAACTTTTATTTCCAGACGATCCCAGAGCAGGGATCGAAGAAGCCAACCGTCAGAATGGATTTGTATTCTGGAACCACCCCAATTGGGAAGCCCAACGCAAAGATGGAATCGCACGACTCGATCCAATGCATGTCGATCTTATTGAAAAAAAACTCCTTCATGGAATTGAGGTGGTCAACTTCAACACCTTATCCGAAGAAGCCATAGAAATTGCATTAGAAAATAATCTAACCATGGTAGGAACCTCCGATGTCCATAAATTGACCCTCTGGGATTTCGATATTCCACAAGGAGGACACAGACCCATGACTTTTGTTTTGTCTAAGAATAATAGTCCAGAGGAAATCAAAAAATCCCTTTTCGAAGGAGAAACTGTGGTTTGGTTTAAGGAAATGATGATCGGAAAAGAAAAGTGCTTGAAAGACCTCATCAAAGCCAATCTAACCGCTTCCTCCCCCAACTACAAAGGTGATGAATTGATTGGAAAAGTAGTCTTGAAAAATCATTCGGCCAATACCCTCCACCTTAAATACACAGGCCCCTATACTTTCCATCAGGATGGAGCCATTTTCAAAATTGATCCCTACGCTGAAAAAAGTATTGACATCAAAACACTCGAAATAAAAAGCAATCTAGAACTCCCTTTTGAATTACTCAACGGCATCATTGGTCGCAAAAAATACCTTAATTTTAAAATCATAACCGAATAATCCTTGAAAATATTTTTTTACCTCTTTAACCTTATTTTAATTTGCTTTGGCTCAAAAAATAACTTTGGACTGTATGCTCAGACGGTAATTTACAAGACCCAACTGCCAAAAAAAATTGAAGAAACCTCAGGCTTAGAGTTTTTTGATCAAGACTTTCTTACCCACAACGACTCTGGGGGAAAGGCCGTACTCTATCGCTTTACTACCCAAGGAGAACTTTTAGAACAATACAACATTGAAGGAGGTGAAAACAATGACTGGGAAGACATCGCACAAGATGAAAATTTTATCTATATCTCTGACAGTGGAAACAACAAAGGAAAAAGGAAAAACCTCAGCATTCTGATCGTAGATCCCAAAGACAACTTTAAAAAAGTAGGGCAATTAGCATTCCACTATAACGATCAACAAAATTTTGACAAAAGAAAAAAACATCCCTTTGATGCAGAAGCTCTGATCGCCACTCAAAAATCTCTGATTCTGTTTTCTAAGAACAGAAAAAATCTCACCACAGAGTTATATTCCCTTCCCAAAACGGAGGGTAAATATTCATTGAGCGCTCAAAAATCTTTCGATGTCAAATCCCTCATCACTGGAGCAGACTATAATGACAAACTCAAACTCGTTGCGTTAGTAGGTTACACAAAATCTGGAGTACAATTTTTATACACCTTCAGTTCTTTTGATATGGACAATTTGAATTCTGTCAAAATAAAAAAATTCAAACTGCCGCTAGACGGAAAACAAATTGAAGCCATAAAAATCGTCGATCAAAAAACCTTTTGGATTACCAGCGAGGATGAGGGAGATAGTCATCCCATGTTATATAAAATTCAGCTTTAATTCTACTGAGATATTAGGTTGTTATTCTAAAGGAGTCTATGTCAATCAATTTTTATGTTGGGGTTTGTCCTATATAGTAATTGGATCCCAATCATTTTCCCAGACCCTAATTTAATTGGCTCCGCGGTCTAAGACAATTTTTTTTGAGAGTTTTTTGGAAACCATTGAAAGCTTACTATAGACCCTCAAAAGCAAATGGATTTTTACAAAAAGTTGAAACCAATTCTTTTTTATAAAGAGTGAATTGGTTTTCTAAAGGCCTGTTAAATAACAATCGATAAAATTAGTAAATAAGTTTTGTGATTTCTGCAGTTTTTTCTCTTAAAAAAACGATTTCAGTAAAAAAATAAGAAGAATTTTTGTTCAATAGAACTTATTGGACTTAATTTTGACCACTTGATTCATTCTTTGAATTGATTTATGGTTAATACGAGGGCACCTGTTTAGGTGCCCTTTTTTTCATATCGATTTTAACTTCCATTTAACCTCCCTTTACCAATTTTTTAACACATCAAGAAGTACCTTTATGGTGAGACTTTTAATAAGCTTCATTTTTGTTTGTTTAATTGGTTTAACCCGCTAAAGTTATAGATTTATTTGGCGGGTTTTTTCTTACTAAAAAAGTCGAAAACTACTGTGAAACTTCATATTCGAATTCCCAATTGGGATCGTCCAATCTGTTGATGATGTATTCAATAGTAATTTCTTTGCCTTTAGCAATAGGCTTAAGTGCCTGAATTCGAATGTGTTTTAGTTTTCCCATTTGCTCATCCTTTTCAGCTTCAAAGGCTTTGCAATTCGGAATTTCGTGATGGTTAATAAAACCTCCCAAGGGCAAGCGAATGTAGCCATCAGGAAAGCGCTCATCGAAAATATGAGAAATTCCTAAATCAAATCCTTTGGGCAAATCGCGATTGGCAAAAACACCCAAACCTTCGATTTTACTTTCTTTGATGGTCAAAAATTCTGGTAGCGGCCGCCAACTTGTCTTTTTTATCATAACGCAATCTTTAAAGTCATCCGATGCTGTGGAATCAATATTCCAAATTAAATATCTTTCCCTTGATTTACTACAAAAGTACCTAAAAACTTACGGATCTAAAACTCCGGTTATTTATAAAAATAACTCCTTTTCATTACTCTATGTTTTAATACTGTTTGAGCATTGCCCTTAAAACGGGTTCATAGGCATCAGCATAGCGTACCATCCCCAAATCATTAGGGTGAGAACCATCTGTAGCGCCCTCTCCATCGGAACCCAACAGGTAATCTCCATCCAAATAATACAAGTTACCTATTCCTGCAGCAGATAACTCAGCATAGGCTTTCTTGAGTGCCGCTCTACTTTTTTGGTGGTGGACTTTTATTTTGGGGAAAAAGGAAGTATTGGTAAAACTTCTATCTTCCACCAGCAATATAGGAATGTTATCATGAGCCTCTCTCAATTTTTTAACCAAGGGAACTGTCCGTTCTGAAACCGTCGTCTCATTCATATTGGGAAGGCAATCGATCACATATGCACAGGGGTCTAGCTCTGCCAACAAATCTGCTACTTCGCCCTCCATACGACCGTTGCCAGAAAAACCAAGGTTGATGGTAGGACGCCTTAATCTTCTTCCCAAAATGGCTGGGAATGCCATCCCAGGTCGAGATGCACAAGCACCATGCATAATCGAAGTTCCGTAAAAAAGTATGGGTTGCTCCTCTCGAGGTGTCAAGGGAGTAAATGATTTCCCTTTCAATATCCCAATTTCCAAATCATCAACTCCATTATACAAGGGTAAATAGAGGGTGTAACGACGGGAACCTGGACTAAGGTCTTTCGCAATTGAAGTGTCCATCTGTTGCTTGTCAGGTCTTACTACAGCAACCCATCGGTCCCTACCTTCATCATCATTAGCGTACAAATCCAAACCACTTACTCCTGTGGCAGGCATATGGGTCATGTCAAGTCGCTCCAAATGTAAATTATAGCGAACATATAAGTTGGGGGAATCGGTTACAAAACGCACGCACATCCCAGCGGAATGACGAGACAGATTCCAAACGGGTTCACGAACCACGCCCTCTGCTTTGGCAGGCAAACGATCAAAATATCTCTTGGTGTTATTCCAACCTTTCCCTTCTACCCCTATTTTTTTAACATCAAACCAATCTATTTCTTGCTCTAATACAGATGGCTTTTGTGCCCATAACCTTGGAGAGAGACCCAAGGTGATTGCCCCTCCTAACATTTGAGTGGTAAATTGGCGACGGCTATATCGGTTTGATCTCATGAATACTGGCTTTAGTTTTTTCAATTAACTGCTAACCAATATACGATGAATTCTTTTATACTGTCTTATTAATTTGTTGGATAGGCTTAGTCACTTTTATTCTGAACAAGGCTACAAATAGACTTCCGTAGAGCGAATGAACCAAACTCGAAATGGCCGCAGGAATCGCCACTGCGGGATTGACAAAATTTTCCTTGGCCAATACCACACCCAAGCCTGAATTCTGCATCCCCACCTCTACAGAAATGGTCCTACTCACTGCTTCATCCTTCAACAAAAACTTACTCAAAAAATAGCCCAAAACAAAACCAATTAAATGGAGCGTCATAATAGAAAAAATCAATGACACCCCTGAGCTCAAGATGATTTCTTTTCCCTGTCCGATAATACTGGCTACGATCAAAGTGATCAGTATTACGGCTATTGAGGGAGAATAAAATTGAATTTTTTGAGTGTATCGCGGCAGTTGAGCGTTGAGAAAAACACCCAAGACAACTGGTACCAGGACCACCTTCAAAGTACTATAAAACAATCCCATGGCATCCACGTCAATTTCATTTCCAGAAAGGCTACTCGTCAATAGGGGGGTCATCACTATAGCCGCCATGGTCGAAAGAGCTGTCATACTAACCGATAATGCCAAATTGGATCGGGATAAAAATACAATTACATTGGAAGCCGTTCCTCCGGGACAACTTGCAACCAAAATCAGTCCCACCGCAAAAAAAGGAGGTAGATCAAAGGCCCTAGCCAAAAGCCAACCCATAAAGGGCATGACCGTAAATTGCAATAACAAGCCCGTTAAAACCCATTTGGGCGTTTGGGTCACCCGACGAAAATCTTCCCATCGCAATGTCAAACCCATACCCAGCATAATGCCTCCCAACCCTAGGGTAATCCATTGTCCTGAAAACCATGTAAAAATAGGAGGGTGAAAGAGCGACAGGCTAGAAGTCGTTAAAACGATCCAAGGAAAAGCTCTAGGAATATGATTAAATATTTGCAAGGGTTAAGGGTTTCTAAAGGTCCATATTTCGTGCAAAGGATCCCCTTTGCTGCTAAATCCTTTGTGGTGCCAGTCCAACCCTTTTTGGGTGTATTCAAACTCTAATGAAATCCCTGCCTTATTATTATCTCTTGAGAAAAAGTCAATCGTTTCCGTATAGGTGTCATTTTCTGCGTTATACCGCCCTCCTCCTGAGCCGTGGAAAGAGAAAGTAGCGGTATTGAAAGCAATCCATTGGAAAAAACCATCAATCAGAATTTTCATCGTTTTTCGGGGAAGGCTGGTGTCCCTCCTTCGCTCTTGATTTTCTTTGACCCGACCTGCCATCAACCATTTACCCTGAAGCGGTAGAGTATCTAAGGAGTTTTTTTTCCATTGATCTAAATTGTCAATCACAACAAATTTTAAGCTGTCTTTGGAAAAATTAGAATTGAATTCCAAACTAACCCTAAGCCCGTTACCCCTCTTTTTATAAAAACCTCCTATGGTTTTTACAAAGTTATTGGGATCAGTGGTAAACTGTGTTTCTACAAAATAAGACTCGTCCATTAATATGCGGTGTTCAAGACTTTGCCCCTTTTCCGAAGTCGTAAAAGAAAAAGCTTGTCCCGACACAGTTGGGGAAATAAGCAAAAAAGCCATCAAAAAAAATAGGAACTGGTTTTTCATAACTGTTCCTTTAAGGTGCGATCTAGGTGCTGGGTCAAAAACATTCTTAAATGTAATAAATTGACGCTTTTTTAAGCTTTTTTAAAAAAAAAAATTAGGTGGCTCTCTATTTTTAAAAGCGTTTAGACATAATTTATTACTTTAATCAAAATTTAACCTCAATTAAAATATGAAATTACTTAACCCAATCATTTTTTTAATACTACTGGTTAGTTGCCAATTTTTTTACGGCCAAAAGGTAGCGTTTGAAGAATACGATCTCGAAAACGGTCTTCATGTGATCCTGCATCAAGACAATTCCGTACCCATCGTGACTACCGCTGTACTCTATCATGTGGGTTCCAAAGATGAAGATCCTGAAAGAACAGGTTTTGCACATTTCTTTGAACACCTTTTGTTTGAGGGTACTCAAAACATTCCCAAAGGAAAATGGTTCAGTATCGTTACAGGTAACGGGGGTTCGAATAATGCCTATACCACCAATGATTTTACTTATTATTATGAAAACTTTCCTTCCAATAACCTCAAACTAGGACTGTGGATGGAATCCGAACGTATGCTTCACCCCATCATCGATCAAACGGGTGTGGATACTCAAAATGAAGTAGTCAAGGAGGAAAAACGCATGCGATATGACAATAGCCCTTATGGCAAATGGAACGAAGAGGTCAAATCCCATTTGTATCAAGTTCATCCCTACAGCCAAACGACCATTGGAAAAATGGAACATCTGGATGCTGCTACCCTTGAGGAATTCATGGCCTTCAATAAAAAATACTACATTCCCAACAATGCTATTTTAACCGTTGCTGGAGACATTGATATTCCCCAAACTAAAAAATGGATTCAGGAATATTTTGGCTCTATTCCCAAGGGAGCCGAAATTGTAAGAAAGTTCGCACAAGAATCGCCTATTGAAGAGACCATCAAAGCAGATGCTTTTGATCCCAACATACAGATTCCTGCAATTTTCTTGGCCTACAGAACTCCAGGGCGAAATTCGAGAGATGCCCGAGTACTCGACGTTATTTCTACTTACCTCAGTCAAGGAAAAAGTTCCAAACTTTACAAAAAACTAGTAGACGACCAAAAAATGTCACTACAAGTGGCTGCTTTCAATATGAATGACGAGGACTACAGCACCTATGTGATTTTGAGTTTACCCCTAGGGGAAACCCAACTCGAAACCTTGATCTCTGAGATTGACGAAGAAGTAGAAAAAATTCAAAAAGACTTGATCTCCGAAAAAGACTACCAAAAACTGCAAAACCAGTTTGAATCTGAATTTGTCAATGCTAATTCCACCATAGAGGGCATCGCCAATTCACTGGCTGAGTACTACACTTTTTACGGGGGAGACACTGATCTGATCAACAAAGAGTTGGATCTTTACAAATCGATTAGCCGTGAAGAAATTCGCAATGTTGCCCGAAAATATCTCAACTCCAACCAACGATTGGAATTACACTATTTACCTGAACCTCCAAAAGAAGAAAAATGATAAGAGTGCTAATATTATTCGTTTGTATTGCCTTTTTGAGTAATGCACAAGCGCAAATTGATCGATCCATTCAGCCCCAACCTGGGCCCGCACCCCAAATTAATTTTGGAACACCAAAAGAACACCAGTTCAAAAATGGTTTGACCCTGATGGTGGTTGAAAACCACAAACTTCCTCAAGTTTCCGCTTCCCTTCGCATCGACAATCCCCTCTCTTTAGAAGGAGAAAAAGCAGGAGTATCAGGTCTTCTTTCCAGTATGTTGGGCAAGGGATCCAAAAACGTCCCAAAAGACGAATTTGAGGAAGAAGTTGATTTTATGGGAGCTCGTTTGAGCGTCAATGCTGAAGGGGCCTATGCCAATTCATTAAAACGATATTTCCCTCGAGTTTTTGAAATGATGGCCGATGCAACATTACATCCCGATTTTCTCGCCGAGGAATTCCAGAAAGAAGTGGACAAAACCCTAGAAGGTTTAAAGTCTACTGAAAAAGATGTCAAAACCGCAGCTAGGAGAGTAGAAAACCTCCTTTCTTATGGCAAAGATCATCCCTATGGTGAATACGTATCGGAAGAAAGCATCAACAAGATCTCTATTGATGATCTCTTACAATTGTATCAAAAAAACTTTCACGCTCAGAATGCCTACATCACAATAGTTGGAGATATTGATTTTGAAACTGCAAAAAAACTAACCAAAAAATATTTTGGTAAATGGTCTAAAGGCCAAGTGACACCCTCCTCGTTTCCCAAACCAGAAAACGTCTCTCAAACCCAAATTGCCTTTGTAGAAATGCCCAATGCCGTTCAATCTGAGGTATCCGTTTTAAGTACGGCAAGCATTGACCGAAACAATCCAGATTACTATGCGCTAACCATTGCCAATCAAATTTTGGGCGGTGGTGGAGAAGCCCGATTGTTCCTCAACCTTAGAGAGGACAAAGGCTATACCTATGGTTCTTATTCTCGTTTTAACACCAACCACAAAACCAAATCCCAACTTCGGGCTTTTGCAGCCGTCCGGAATACTGTAACAGACAGTGCTGTAGTACAATTACTCTATGAAATTGATCGGATGAGGAAAGAAAGGGTCACCGAGGAAGAACTAAAACTCGTCAAAGAAAAATACGCAGGCTCCCTCATTCGCTCTATGGAAGATCCTGAAAACATTGCAAATTTTGCCTATAATACTAAAACACAAAATCTACCTCCCCATTTTTATAATGATCTGCTAAAAAATGTCCAAAAAGTGAGTCGGGAAGATATATCTAGGGTATCAAAAAAATACTTTAATCCCAATCTGATGCGGGTAGTGGTGACTGGCAAAGGGAGTGATATTCTAACTCCTATAGAAAACATAGAGTTCAATGATCGGAAATTAGATGTCTTTTATTACGACAAATATGGCAATGCTACAGACCGACCCGAATTTTCAAAACCCTTGCCAAAAGGAGTAAACGCCAAAACTGTTATGGATGGCTATATCGAATCTATCGGTGGCAAGTCCCTATTGGAAGAGGTGAAAACCAAAACATCAATTTCGGAGGCCAATATGCAGGGTATGACCCTTCAAGTATCCAATCGACAAACCACCAAAAAACAAATGCTGATTGAGGTGAGTATGATGGGAAACGTCATGCAAAAAACGGTTGTTAACCCCAACAAAGGGTATAATGAAATGCAAGGGCAAAGAATGGACATGGGAGAGCAAGAACTCCAAAATGCCCTTAAAGACGCTGCCATTTTCCCTGAGATGGAAGTCGACCCCAATCAAATCTCCTTAGAAGGAATCGTTGTCGTTGATGGAAAAGACGCTTATGAAATAAAATGGTCGGACAACAAAACCAATTTTTACGCTGTTGATAATTTTCTAAAACTCCAAACGGTAGAGACAATGGAAATGAAAGGACAAGTTCAATCCTCCACAACCTCTTTTAGTAATTATAAGACCGTTAAAGGCATTCGCTTCCCTCATAATGTCAAACAAGATATGGGGGCCCAAAAAATGGATTTTATAGTAAAATCCATAACCCTAAATGACCCAATGTACGACAGTTTATTTGAATAAAATTTTATCCTAAAAAATGAGTAAATTAATTTGGTCTCCTTTAAAGACGGATTGAAATCAAATCAAGATTTTCAATGGGATAGAATTCTAATTGTCAACGAC
>Ga0206677_10003020_pt1 | contig 14426 bp, 12 predicted proteins | sample M130m12015metaG_FD_155475 | JGI IMG/M metagenome (GOLD analysis project Ga0206677, IMG submission 155475) | Ammonia-oxidizing marine archaeal communities from Monterey Bay, California, United States - M1 30m 12015 | ecosystem: Environmental > Aquatic > Marine > Intertidal zone | place: USA... | reverse complement strand
TAAGAGCCCTTTTGCGGACTGAATAGACTCAGACCTACCTTCGTTTTCTATTTCCTTATAGACCGTCGTCCTATTTTTCATAAACCAATTTAAAAAAGCATAGGTGCTTTTGTATTTACCTAATGACTTGGTTCGCTTTGAATTACCGATCATTTTTTCTAGAACAACGGAGCCATTATTTTTACTAACGGTCATCATTGCTGGTAGGTAATAGCTGCAGGAGTAGCTATATCTGGTTGCTGCTGCAGACCCCGATCTCTTAAAGTATACTTTAACGTCTCTAGGTGGCATGATTTTAAAAGAGACTAAAAGACCATTGTTGCCTTTTTCGAAACCTGAAATGTCTAACTCTTCAGCTGTAGAAAAGAGTGCGCCAATATCAACGGTGTTTAAAATAGGCTCAGGTATAAGTTCTAAAGAAGGTTTTGCTGGATAATTGACCGCTTGAGATAAGCCACTTGAGTTTTCTTGCTGTTGAAGCAAAGACATTTGAGTATACCAAGCCGAAAGGTTTTGTTTATATATAGCCGTAGCATTTGCCTGTTTTACTTTTTGCATTGATAAGCTATCTTGGTTTGCGGAGGCAACATCCGTTGCCACCTCAAAATGAACAAACCGCTGGGCTTTTTCAATAGGAATAAAAGGAAGCTGAACATAGGGGAAGGTAATAAAGTTGTCGTCTATGTTTTGTGCGATACCCATTGAGGTAAAAAACAAAAGGGCAATAAAGAGATATTTCATGGTTTTTTTAGTTAATGTATTAAAAAAGAATCAGTTAAGGCTCAGCCGAGCAATAAATAACAAAACTTTAAGCTTTTAAAGTCATTATTTGAAGTGTTTTAAGGAATGCGCCAACGCTTCCACAACATGAAGCGCGTTTTTTTGTGTAAAAACTAATGGTGGCTTTGTTTTAATAACGCTGTTTTGAGGACCGTCGGTGCTGATTAAAATATGCTTTTTACGTAGGTCGTTTTTAAGAAATTGAGCAAGAGGCTTGTTGGGTTTTCCGTCTTCATCAATAAGCGCTATTCCTAGAAAGAGCCCTTCTCCACGTACATCCCCAATTCTAGCGTCCTCCTTTTTTAATTCTTTAAGTAAGCTTTTGTAATATGACCCGACAGTTTTTGCTTTTTCTTGAAGTGCTTCTTCTTCAATTGTTTCAAGAACAGATAAGCCGATAGCGCAGGAAACGGGGTTCCCTCCAAAAGAGCTAAAAAATTCAACACCACTAGAAAATGAGGATGCAATCTCTGATGAGGTTACTACAGCACCAATAGGGTGTCCGTTTCCCATAGGTTTTCCAAGCACCACCATATCGGGCACAACACCATGCATTTCAAACCCCCAAAACCAGGACCCAAGCCTACCAAAACCAGTTTGAACCTCATCACTGATACACAACGCGCCTTGTTTTCTAATTTCAGGATATAAAGCTTTTAGGTAGCCAGGTGCAAGCGGTACCTGACCCCCACAACCAACTATTGGCTCAGCGATGAAAGCAGCAATATCGTCTTTGTTGCTTCGCACAATATCAATGGCTTTTTCGGCATAATGCAATCCCGCCTTAGGAACTTCAATTTCTGGGCCGTGATACTCGCGTGGCAGTGGTGCTTTCAATATATGACTTTTCTGACCCTGCCCTTTAGGATGGTTGAACTTGTAATCACTGATGTCTATTCCGGTTTGTGTATGCCCATGATAACCGTGCTCTACAACCATTATTTTTTTATTCCCCGTATATTTTTGGGCCATTCTAATAGCCAGGTCGTTTGCCTCACTACCTGAATTGACAAAGAAGACTTTATCTAAGGGTTTTGGAAACTTACTTAAAAGCTTATCTGCATATTCTGGAAGCAAGTCATATAAATAACGCGTATTTGTGTTGAGTTTAGCAAGCTGCTTTTGACCCGCCTCTACGACTCTTGGGTGCCCATGCCCGACATGCGGAATGTTATTATAGGCATCTAAAAAAGTATTTCCGTACCCATCGTACATATACTGAAACGCCGATGCGTGCATAAATATGGGTTCGTTATAACTAACTGACAAAATCGAGCTTAGATACTTGTGTCGTTCTTTAAGTTTTGCATCAACACCTTTTTGAGTATTGAGTTCAAAACCTAAGGCCTCCAAAAAGCGACGTTGAGCTGCTATGGGATTTATTTTTAATAACGCTCTTAAGGCGCGCCATGCATTTTTTTCGCTAACAGAAGCATATTTGTTTTCAGGCTGATTAACCCTTGCTTGAGCAGATTGACAAACGCTAATGCAGAGTTTTGTAGCCACGAGATAGTATAACAGCCCCACCTCTTTTTCTTGTAGCCGGTTTTCTTTGTGATAGGCCCTTAAAAAGGGCGTTGCCCATTTAAAAAAAGAGTCCTTGTCATAGGTTAAATAGCATATTGCTGTGGCAACTTCATTGATTAAAGGCGAGTAAACCATGTCTCCAAAATCAATTAAACCAACGACAGAAGCTTCCTCTACAAGAACGTTCCATTCGTTGAAGTCACTATGTATAAAAGCTTTTCTTAGAGCGGGTAATTCAGGCAATACATTTGCTTCAAATTGCTGAAAAAAATAAGAGACTAAGCTTCTTTTTTCTGGACTCGAAATAGACGAAATATGCTTTTTATTAAGCAGTAAATTTTGAAGATCCCACTCATAATTACGTGCTTTGAATGCCAGACTGTGAAAGCCCACCATACCTTTATTTATTTTTGCTAAAAAACAACCAAGGTTAACCATAAGGTCGTTGTCGGCGTTACTGTCTCCTAAAAACGTCCCCGGCAGAAAAGACAACATTCTGCAAAGTCTAAGCTCATTATTTACAGACAAGAGCTTAGTAAATTCGCCAGAAACAAAAGGAATCGGCTTTGGTATCTTGTTTTTCTGGGAGGCCTGTAAATAAATTAAAGCGGCACACTCAGCATCAATTAATGAAGCCGTTTTAGGGTGGTTAGGATAGGTTTTAAAGATGTAATTTTTTTCAGCGGTTTTAACCAAGTAGTTTTTGTTTTCATAGCCGTTTAGTTGTATGATTTCTATAGGCTTAATACCGAGGGCGTTATGAACAAGGGTCTTCATTGAAAACAAAATCTGTGGTTAAGGGATTAAGACTTTTTCGTAGGCTTTTCTTGGGCTGCCCCTAAAATAAACTGTTCCACAAAAATGATAACCACAACTTTCAAATAAATATAGCATTGCAGGGTTGTCAAAATTAGTATCTGCTTTAACACTGTTTATATTGTTTTGCTTAGCAAAATCTTCGATGTGCCCGAACATTTTTTTTGCCAGACCTTTGCCAAGGTGGTTTTCTGAAATCGCAACACGGTGAAAGACAACAAAGTCTTCATGAGTAAGCCAAGCTCCTTCAAGGTTGTCATATTCTGGCTCATCATTTATTAGCAAAGCCGCATAACCAAGCAAAACATCTCCTCGACACATGACAAAGCCGTGCCCATTAGAGATATCCTTTTGTACAACTTCTGGGTTTGGATACCCATCTTGCCATTGGTTGCTTCCGTCTTCTTTTCTCCGCGCTATTGCTCTTCGTAAAATCTCCCAGATATCATCTGCATCCTCAAGGGTAGCCTTTCTAAACGTCTCGTTTTTCATTGCTTTGATTAGTTTTTCTTGCTTAGTCGAAGGTACAAAAATCACTCTTTAACACCGTTCAAAAGGCCAACTTTTGTATTTTTATCCAAATTATTTTTCGATGATCAAGTATAATCCAAAAACATGGTTTAAGCATATTGTATCTTTTAAACATAGCGACACATTTGCAAAGCTATGGAAAGAGCTTATCGCGATAGGTTTGTTGGCTCTTGGAATAGCGTATTTAGAGGTTAATTACGTAGAAAACACTGAGCCGCTTAGCAGCCTAATGCAGGTGTATTCTTTAGTTGGCTTTGCCCTTTCGTTACTACTTGTTTTTAGAACGAATACTGCTTATGATCGATGGTGGGAAGGCAGAAAGAAATGGGGAGAGCTTGTAAATAATACCAGGAACCTTGCACTCAAAATTAATTCAATCACTCAAAACAAAGAAGACCGTCATTATTTTAGTCGGATGATTTCGAATTATGCAATTGCCATGAAGGAGCACCTTCGCGATGGTGTAAAGTTAGAAGAGTTAGACCTAACAGCACAAGAGCGTGAAGAAATTCAAGGTTTTGAGCACAAGCCAAACTACATATTAAAACGGCTATATGAAAGGCTAGAGGATTTAAAAAAGAGCGGCACGTTGTCTGAGCAAAACTATATTGTAGTAGACATCAATATGAAAACCTTTTCTGACATCATAGGAGCTTGCGAGCGCATAAAGAACACCCCAATACCTTATTCTTATAGCGTTTTTTTCAAAAAGTTCATCTTTTTATATGTCACAACTTTACCACTTGCCTTCGTAAATGCATTTGGTTATTATGCTTCTTTAGTTTCGATCTTTGTGTTTTACATATTGGTGAGTATGGAGATTCTTGCTGAAGAAATTGAAGATCCTTTTGGGACAGATGACAATGACCTGCCTACAGATGCTCTTAGTGAGAAGATAAAAGCGAATGTATATGAAATTTTAGCCGACTGACTCCTTCAATTTTGCTTTAGACCCTAGATTGTAGCGGCCTTAACTTTTTCTAAATATTGCTCTTTAAAAACGCCTACAAACTTTTCCTTATTAAGCTTAATATATTCGATGGGGTTATCCCTGTTTAACGATGTGTGGATTTCATTTAAATTAGTGTCTCCCCATATTGCAAGCTCAATAATAATCGGAATTAAGCTTAACCCTTTATCTGTTAAAAGATAGATGTTGGTTTTTTTGTTGTGAGCGGGCTTCGTTTTGGTAATAAAATCTTTAGCCTCGAGCGCTTTTAATCGCGACGCCAATATGTTAGTTGCAATTTTTTCGTTTGTTTCGGAAAGGTCCTTAAATGTTTTAAGGTTATACAGCAACATGTTTTTAATGACCACTAAAGACCATTTATCACCAATCATATCTATTGCTGAAGTAATGGGACAACTACATCTAAACTCGGTGATCATACAGCTTAAAATTAATCAAAAGTTATCGAAAAGCTAAGCCAAACTAGAAAAACTTGCCGTATAAAAGTATTTTATTAATTTTACTTGCGTTATAAAAGCAATAAACAGATTAAGCTATAAAAAATCATGAAAAAAGTATTGGTTACAGGAATATCAGGATATATTGGCGCGCACTGCGCATTGGAATTATTAAAACAAGGTTACGCGGTGAAAGGATCGGTAAGAAGTCTTTCTAAAACAGAGAAAATTTTAGCTGATATAAGTAAACACATTGACCCAAACGGAAACCTTGAGTTCTGCGAATTGGATTTATTAGAGGATGATGGCTGGGATGAAGCAATGGAGGGGTGTGAATATGTTTTGCATGTAGCTTCGCCTTTCATAAATAAGGAACCAAAGGATGAAGGCCTTTATATTCAACCGGCTGTTGAAGGAACACAACGAGCCTTAAAAGCTGCTAAAAAAGCAGGGGTAAAAAGAATGGTTTTAACCTCTTCTATGGTGGCTATGTTAGGCGATGCTGACAAATCTACAGCCTTGAATCAGACAACATGGACAAATGTATCGGCTAAAAATGTATCGGCTTATGCAAAAAGCAAAACACTTGCAGAAAAGAGCGCTTGGAAGTTTATTGAGGATCAAGATAAGGAGTCGCCATTAGAGTTAGCAGTAGTTAATCCAGGCCCAGTATTTGGGCCCACGCTTTCTGGAGATTTATCTGGTGCATCCATGGGGATGTTTAGAGATTTAGTTCAAGGTAAAATGCCCATGCTTCCGCAAGCTTCTATTAACATGTCAGATGTACGTGATATTGCTAAAATACATGTTTCGGCACTTGAAAATAAAGAAGCAAATGGACAGCGTTTTATAGTCGGAACTGAAAAAGCGTACTCTTTTCAAGAAATGGCTGAGATATTAAAATTAAACGGTTATGAAAAGGTAAGTACAAAGGTCGCACCAAATTTCTTACTGATGTTGATGTCAAATTTTAATCGCGATTTAAAAAGCATGAGAGGTTTTATAGGTAAAACTTATCAAGCAGATGTTTCTCCTGCGATGAAAACATTTAATTGGAAACCATATGCGTTTGAAACCACTGTTTTGGATACGGCAATATCGGTAAAGGAGTCGATGTAAAGACATCACAATTTCCATCGAAAACGATAAGTTAAACCACCGATATAATCAGTCTTTGGTCCGCCAATTTCTTTTTGAATTATATAAAAAACGCGTATTAGATGCTGTTTGGCTAAGGGAATTGCAAGGCCAGCACGAAACCTATATTTATTAAAGCGATGATTCGCAATTACTTGATTGTCAGTAAAGCTAAATTGATCATTAAAATGATAAAAGAGCTCAGAGCTAATATGCGGTTCTATTTTTGTTTTTGGAAGGTTATAGGATAGCTTTATCCGGCCCCTTAGATAGTGGCTATTGACGTCTCCTATGCGTGACTCTCCAACATACCTTAATCGAGAATTAAAATTGAACCTGCTCTTTATATTGAAAAGACCCAAAAGTTTTTTAAATCCAAGGTCTAAAGTAATACGATGTCTATTTTCAGAGATATATCCATCGTCCCAATTATTCGAAAAACGATAATCTAGGCCAATTTTAAAGTGCTTAAAAGGGTCGTATGTAATGTAAGGAGAGATAAAAGATTCTGATCGCAGATTAACGTTGTCTTTAAAACGCATTTGTACGACCGCTCCAAGCTGTATCTGTTTTGAGAGAAATAACTTTCCATCTATACCCGTCCATAATCCAAAGTCCTTTTGTGCCTGAACATTAATAGTGGAAAATAGCGCTAAAAAAACACAGAAAAAAAATACCGAAGCTTTCATTGATAGATAAATATCCCAGGTGCCTGTACAATCTCTTTTCTTTCATTGATAATGACCGAATGCCTGACAGCGTATGGTTCTTCATCTGGATGTAAGGTGTCAATGCTATAGGCAAAGACAGTATAATTACCCCTATTTAGGTTACGGAATTGATAGTTACCTTCAGCATCTGTTCGTGTATCTTCGCTGTAAAAAGCATCGTTACCGTAGATTAAATAAACCCTGTTGTCAACAATAGGGCCCTCTGTGAAAGTTGCACCCTCAGTAGTATAATCATTTCCTTGATTGGAAATATCTACCGTTATATTTTGTGTAAATTCTTCGGCATCTGTCACTTCTCCGCTTTGGATATTGGAAATTATGACGATATCATTATTGACTTCAACAGTAAAGTCTTCTCCAGCAATATCAAGAATGGCATTTGACATATTTTGGGCAACGGTTGTATTGTTTTGTGTGAAACTGAAGGAAACTTGAATAGGTGTTCTACCAGAGAGGTTGGGGTTTGGCGCCAAACCATTATCCCACTTAAACCATATATAATAAAGCGTTCCTCCGTTAGGAGTGTTCAGTAAAACATATTCGCCATCTTCAATATTATTTCCGTTGGGAATCGTAATATTTGTTATCTCTTGCTCTCCATTAGAGCCGTTTGAATAGCTGTAGCTTCGGCCAGATAGGTTTCCTGTAATTGCTGAGGAACCTCCAGGCCCTTCTATTTTTGCACAACTGAATAGCATAAAAAGAATGAGGGTAAAGCATGAGTATGATCTCAAAGCGCTGGTCATCAGCTTGCTGTCGTGGCTCTTTTCTCCTATCGTAGTATTTGTGATCAAGGTATATTTAGACAACGTGTTTTTTTTCATTATTCAACCATTATTTTTTTATTGTAGAATGTCCCATCTATAATCATTTGACAGTTATACAGGCCTGGAGATAAATTATTAAGATGAATTTTAAGACCAGCTCCAAATAGCTTTTTATCTTCATAAATACATTGCCCATGAAGGTTAACTAGACGAAGGCTTCCGTCGTTTATATGGGTTCCAAACGAAATGTTTATATCTCCTATGCAAGGGTTTGGGTAGACCTTTATTATAACCTGTTCAAGGTGGGCATTACCCAAATCTGAACACGAGCCGGGCATGTTATTATCCATCCATGTTATTCGGGTCGTAATCCAGTTTTTGAGGTAGTTAATTTCAGCTGAAAAAGACCCACCAATATATTGATTGGGCCAAACATAATTATTCAGAATATCCCAACGTTGAAAGTTTCTTTGCTGGGCTTCATTTAAGTATAGGGCCAAGGAGTCTATGCGCTGCATTAATGAATCGGTATGCCAAACACCCTGTCTCATTTCTAACCACTTACAATGCAGATCTTTTGCGTATGCGGGATCCTGCGTTAGCTTATTCCACCAAAAAGGAACTTTACCCCCACACCATTGATAGAAGTCCATTTGCCAATTGGAGACATATGCCCCTTGACAGTAGTCAGCATTTCCAAAGGCAAGATTAAAATCCCATAAAGGTCCTGCGTGAATCAATCCACCTTCACTCGTTCTAAGCTTGTGTAGAAAGCTGCTTATTCTATATCCATCGACATTCTTACTGATTTCATTAACGAGAAAAAATGCAATAAAGGAATTTATATCGATATAAGGTTTATAACCTAAATTAGGGTCAAGAAAATTTGGGCCATTGAGCGCATTCTCGAAGTTTGTAATATAGTCTTGAATATAGTTTTTTTGAAAAACGCTCAACTCATCAAATTTCGGGTCGTGATACTGAAAGCCAACGGCCTGATTTGCGCCGGCATATGGAGGTACAGGCGAATACCACGCGACGACACCACCAGAGGTTGTTTTATCTAATTTCAAGATATAGTCACCAGTAATATCATTGCCCTCATTTTCTTCAATTTCAACATCATTACTGCCGACCTTTCCGTCTTTCCGTTTGATTTTTTCTGTTAGTACATATACGCCTTCATAGCTTCCATTAAGCACAACCTCTACCAACTTGGTGCGTGGTGCGTATACCCCAAGGTCCCAACCCATTTGGTAAGCCAAAACATTGCGAATCAGTGATTTATCTGAGTATGGTGCATAAAGCACCCAATCATTATCCCATGCCATATTAAACATTGTTACATCATAGGGCGCCCCTTGGTTGTCTCGGGTTTCAAACGCCCATTGTTTTTTAGGAAACATTTGAGAAGAAGACCCACGCTTCGATATGCCAATAGGTCCTGAATGTTCATTGAAAGAATCGCTTAAATAGTTACGCTCGCCTTCACCGTTGTATATAACCCCAATAAACCCATTAATTTTAGGGTCATCTGGAATGGGCGCACCATTCTCTGTTTCAATTATAATAATAGGTAGGTTTGAGCTCTCAAAAACAAAGGGCGCTTCGAACCAACTCGGTGTAGGACCATAATTTTCACTGGTATTATTAATACCTAAAGAAAGAAAAGTTCTGCACGTTAAATCACTTGAGTTTTGTTGAACATTATGCACTTGAACACACAGAACATTTTCTCCTTCTGTTAAAATACTTGCGTCGAACTGATAGTTCTCAGGTGTTCCTCCCTGATAAAGAACTGCCTCATGATTTCCATTAGCGGTGCTGTTGAAGCTAGGCTGACCAGTTGTGACAATGTTTGCTCTGGCAATTTCGATACCATTTAAATAAGCCACAAATGCATCATCATAATCTACATTAAGTATGAAAGACTCTATTTCTGAAAGGTCGGAGATGTTAAAAGATATGCGCTGATAACAAGAAACGGTATTGTTAATCTCTGTATTGTCATCATCGTCTCCGTATCCAAAACCACCTTGCCCTTCAAGCCAGTCAGCGTCGTTAAAATTAAGATTAATCCATTCTGGATTAACAGCGCTATTAGGCACAAGATATCTCCACGTGTCTGTATCATAAACAACTGTTTCCCAATGGTTTACTTGTGATTTTATAGATAAACAAACAAATAAAGGCGCAAATAGAGCTAAAAGCAATCGTTTTGATAGTATTATTGAGGCACCTGAAAAAGGGTGATTAAACGCCATGTTCAAATATACTGCGTTTTTAAATTATATCCCTTTTATCGTTTGAGCCAAAGAATACTCCCTAACTTTAGAACCAATTCATATACAATGTCTAACTATTGTTTTTTTAATACGGTAAAAGCTTGGGGCGGAGGTGAAAAATGGCATCTAGAAGTCGCGAGTTATCTTCATGAAAAAGGAGAAAACGTAATCGTTGTCGCTGCTCCGCATAGTCCTTTGTCCGAAAAAGCAATAGCCCTGGGTATAACCGTCAAAACAATAAAGCTATCTAATCTGAGCTTTTTAAACCCTGTAGTTCTTATTCGTATAGCATACTTCTTAAAGAGAAACAAAGTAAAAAGCCTCGTTATGAATTCGCCGCGTGATTTGAAAAGTGCCGGAATCGCCTCTAAACTGATCAAAGCACCACTTATAATATTTCGAAGAGGTAGTGATATCCCAGTTAAAAACAACGTTTTAAATCGATTCTTGTATCAACGGGTAGTGCATAAGGTGCTTGTAAACTCAGCGGCAACCAAAGCCTCGTTAAATAAGAATAATAAGGACATGGTTCCCGATAGAAAAATTCATTTGGTCCCTAACGGAATTGATTCCAAAATATTTTTAGAAAGTAAAACAAATAAACTCTACGAAAGGCAAGGTGACGAATTCATTTTCTGTACCCTTGGAAGGCTTGTTGCTCAGAAAAACCACGGGTTTTTATTGAATCTTGCATTAGAATTAAAGCAGAGAGGAATGTGTTTTAAGCTTATTATAGGAGGTGCAGGCCCTTTAGAAAAAGCATTAAAGGATTCCGCTCGTGAAAAAATGCTTTTAAAAGAAGTCTTATTCTTGGATTTTATAGAGGAACCAAAAAACCTTTACAATTCAGCAGATATGTTTGTGCTGTCTTCTTTATGGGAAGGTTTCGGTTATGTATTAGCAGAGGCCAGCCTTTGTGAGCTTCCATGTGTGGCCTTCGATTTATCGAGTAATGCACAAATTATTCAAGACGGAAAAACCGGACTTCTTGTCCCTGAAGGAGATGTAAACCGTTTTGCAGATGCTATTGAGAAGCTTTGTAAAAACGAGCATTTGAGAAAAGAAATGGGTAAAGAAGCTAAACGTTTTGTAAAAAACAATTTTGAGGCTACTGATATTTTTGATAAACTAGAGGCGGTTATCCGCCCTAAATAAGCGAATAGAAAATTGAAACTATGGGTTTAACAAACAACGACATATTAAAGAAGCTAAGAGTGGCACTAAAGATGCGGGATGATGAAATTATTCACGTATTGTCTTTGGTTGATTTTGAAATTTCAAAAAGTGAATTAGGGGCGTTTTTTAGAAGTGAAGACCACCCAAAGTATATGGATCTTCAAGATCAAATTCTTAGAAAGTTTTTGAATGGATTAATCATTCTGAAAAGAGGGCCAAGAGAAGAGAGAGCTAAGAAAAATTAGGGTTTCTCATTGCCGGAAAGGTAAGTATCTAATACCGAGAGGACCTCTTCGAAGTTCTTTCTTCCAAAACCGATTCTTGCATGCTCTGAGCCGTATTCAAAGGCTTCGGATGGCAGCAACATAATTCCTGTTTCTTTAACAAGTTTTTCTGCAAATTCTGCAGTACTGCTTTGTATATGAAAACGAACAAATGCTGTTGAGCTTGCAGGCGGTGCCTGAAAGTCAAAGAGTGCTTTATGTTTTTTTTGAAAGGTTTTAAATAGTTCAATATTATGACGAATTTTCTCTAGATTTCTTTGAAGAAAATAATCAAGATTGTTCAATGCAATTGTGGCAAGAATTTCACTTGGGGCACTGCTACAAATAGATAAATAATCTTTGAAGTTTTCAATTTTTTGAAGTAGATCTCGATCCTTTGATGTAATCCAACCAATTCGAACCCCGGCTAAACCAAATGTTTTTGACGTGCCCCAAAGGCTTATACTTTTTTCATAAACATCACACATTGAAGGCAAGCGCTCTCTTTGAGTGTGATCGAGAAAACGATACATTTCATCACTGAAAATATAAACATCGTTTTTTCTACAGATTTTAATGATTTCTAATTGCTCTTCTTTAGTAGGGCTATAACCTGTTGGATTGTGAGGGAAATTCACAATAAGCAGCTTTGTTTTTTCTGAGATTAGATGATTAAGTGAGTCAACTTCATAGTGCCAAGCGCCTTCGTCTTCAATGGGTTCCCATAAACTTAGCCGACAGCCAAGATCTTTAGCGATTTGATAAAGGGATTGATACATTGGTGCCATACAAACGACTTCATCACCTTTGGATAATAAAACGTTCATTAAAACAAAGTTAGCTTCACCGGGGGAGGTCACTATTATTTCATCAAGCCCGATATTTTGATAATGCTTTTGTATTGCTTTTCTCAAGGGGATACTCCCCCTTGTTTCTGTATATCCCAGCCTTAGACCTAACCAATCCGCTTTTTCTGAGGCTGATGCGAGGCTCAATACTTCATCCATTCCAAACCCATCACAATCTGAACTAGACATCATGTACTTTGCGCTAAATTCATATTTAGCGAAGTAGCGCTCTATGGCAAAGTCTTTTAACTTCATTTTGACTACTTTCTTTTAATCAACTTTATGGCTTGACCCCTTATCTTTAAAATATACAGCCCATCAGGGATTTTTGAAAGCTCAATAATTGTGCTTCCAGACTGAATAGACCCGGTCAAAACGTGTTCGCCAAGAATGGAGTAGAGTGCATAATTTTGCGTTCCTTGAAAGGACGATTCGATAACCAGCTGGTCATTAAAGGGGTTTGGAAAAATCCGTACCTCATCTTCAAGGCTTTCAGTATTTTCTATTGAATTTGTTGCACACCCAATTAGGCCTGACAAGTTGTATCTTGATACAAAGCTCCAAATTTCCTGACTCGCATCAATGTCCATGTTACCAAAAACACCAGGCCAGTCATGCCCACCATTAATAACTTTTAGGTGCTCTACATATGTGCAACCTAAAGCGTCTTTCCAGGAATATCGTTCAACAGTGCTTCCATCAGAGGTATTGGTATTTGCGATGGTCGACATGGTTGGATTGGCATCACAATTGTTGGCTGTTGCCCAGTATTCATGCGTTTCAGCAGCCGACATGTAATACTGAATTCCATTAAAAGTTATTCCATTATAATCTGATATGCCGTCTGCAGTGCCAAGAATTGTAAGTACTCCAGTCGGATGTTGAGGTGCACAGTTGTTAAAAGTTTCTCCCTGCATCGTTCTTGCCACAGCCCCAGCAGCAGCAATTCGATTGTTTAAGCTGCACGCCAGTTCGTAGGTAAATTCTCCTCCTAAAGAATAACCACACACATAAACTCTATTGTCATCAATCATATACTCTGCCGCTATAACATCGATCATTGCCTCAACAAAAGGGACATCATCAAAAGTTGTTGGCGCCTTGTGCATCCAGCTTGTAGCGCCTCCATTTCCTGGGTCAGGAACTGCCTGAGGGTATACTAAAATAAAGTTTGCCGTATCGGCAATAGGCCGCATATCCACACTTGACATATAATCAACGATATTTCCTCCGCCCCCATGGAAATTAAATAGCAAGGGAACCGCTTGACTTTGGTCATAGCTTGCAGGGATATATATGGCGTACTCTCTATTATTTCCGTCATGCACTAAAGTTTGGTTTAAGAGCGTTTGTGCTTTAATTGTTTGAGCGCCGATAAATAGGAATGTGAGGGCTGTAGTTAATATTTTCATCTTATGTTGGTAATATTTTAAAGCTTTAAATTACGTAATAAATAGAGAATTAAAGCATTCATTTTTTCATCGAGACACTAGTTTTTATATTTATTTCATGGCCTTGGTACTATTCTTGCTTTAACTTAAAAAACATCAGACATGAAACCAATTGTTCTATTTTCATTTTTAATCAGCGTTTCGTTAAACGCCCAAAACTGTATGATTTCGCTAGAGGCTCTCGATCTTTTAGAGTATAAATATTCTTCAGAACAACTCGGTTACAAAGGCCCTGTAAAACATGTAACGGGAATCCATGAAACACAAAATGAAGCAGGAGAGTTCGAGATCATACATAGAGTCTGGGGAGACCATTTTTTAATTGATAGGTTAAACTTTAACGAAAAAGGGAATTTGACCACCATGTATCAAGAAGATAGTTCTGGAGACACGATGGTTGTGATACAGATAGAATACGATGCACAAGATAGAATTTCAAAAATAGCCGAACACGAAATGAATATCTGGAAAAAGCACGAGCCTTTTAAAGGGGAGAATTGGTCTTCAAGAACCTTGGAATACAGCTATAAAAATCAAAGAATACAATCTGTTCTTGTCATAGGGCAATGGCAAATTGGACCATATGGTGATACATGTCAAGTCGACTATATATACGATGGGGAACTTTTAACAGAGCAAAGGGTTTTTAGCTTACGTAACGGCAAAACCCTATTAAACACAAGAAGGTATAGCTATAGTCCAAAAAA